>Ga0315537_1000398_pt1 | contig 33822 bp, 25 predicted proteins | sample SalMarSW160270MG_FD_203091 | JGI IMG/M metagenome (GOLD analysis project Ga0315537, IMG submission 203091) | Salt marsh sediment microbial communities from the Plum Island Ecosystem LTER, Massachusetts, United States - Salt Marsh Sediment SW1602-70 ... | reverse complement strand
GAGCTGCATTAGTGATAATCACGTACTTATATGGACCTCCAGGCGGCAAAGATGCTGGCTGATCAAGGATTTCTGGTGTGCAATCAATTTCAGAATATGTTTTTAAAACGGCTGGATTGTCTATCTTTGCCAACAACTTAGCTTCCACTGTAGCCGAAGGCCTTAAAACACCTGAAGCCGACTCGTCTTTGAGATCAATTTCCAATCGCAATTTCCCGGCGTAAGAAATCTGTCCTATAGAGGGTATGTATTGCAAAGGAAATAAATTTACAACAAATAGTTTGTAGCCGCGCCTGGATTGGGAAGTAACTTGTTCATAGTATGCTCCGGGCCATGGTGTTGTCTCACTGTAAATAGCTGCATCCGGCTCTGTTGGAACCACTGTGCCATTGTAATTGAGAGGGTAGGGTTCTTGCGCAGGTGGGAGCAGATATGTGCCGGGCAACTCATATTTCTTCACAGGAATTACCCGAGTGTCTAAAACTTCCTTACCAAAGGGAATTAAAACTGTAACCGTGCGAACCGGTATAATAGGAGTTCCTGTTCGCTTATATGTCTTCAAATCTTTTATCAGCACAAAGTCATATTCTGTATGTGCATCTGTGACTATAGCTGGTTCGTCGAATTCATATTCTAATACAATTCGATTTTCGTTGGCCTGAAATTCAGATACAGCACTGACTAGTTCCTGGTTCATCGACGGTGTGAAATCTGACAGATAGCTTGAAAGACTGAACTCCAGACCAGAACTACCTGTATTGCCGATAGTCAGGATTTGAATGTCATTGCTCCCCTGGGGAATGGTTACGTCAAAAGAATAAGGACTCGCCCATATCTTTGGTTCAGTGTACACATCGAGATACACTGCTCGTCTCTGCTCCATTTTGGTGGTGACATTAACAAAATTCAACCGCCCGTAATAGTCACCCTCGGTCAAGGAGTCAGCATTGGCATTGGGAGCCACGATAACTGTGATCGATTCACCCGGACTTAAATTTCCGCTCGACGGGAAAAAGCCGAGCCAGACCACATTTGAGTCGACAATCCAGTCAATAGTAACCGGCCCGATGTTGGTCAACTGATAAGATGTATTTGATGGAACGAACGGGCCACCAGGATGTCCGGAGAACGCAGAATTCGCGTCAGGAATAACTTCAAGGTATCTAAGTCCAAGTATGCCACGGCCACTCAACTGTACTTCAACTTCCGGGTTATTTGCGTCGGAACTGCCTATTACCAATGTTTCTTCATAATCCTCAGCCTCTTTCGGGTTGAAAATAACATCGAAAGTAATGCTACCTAATGGCGGTATCAAAATCGGAAATGCGGGGACATCCTCCAGGTAGAAACCATCTGAGATAAGGTTTGTAGACTGGATGGGCAAAATTTGCGGTGAAACCTCGCTCTCGCCGGGATATTCCGGCGGCTCCCATTTCCCTGGGGCAATCTCTGGCTCTGACGCTGTATGAGGATGCTCGTTGTACCACTGCTGCTCATCACTTAAGGTTTGTGAGGTTTCTATCGGCTTGCTGACAAGAACATTATCAAAATAATGATTTGCTATGGAATAAAAGCCGCTATAACATACCAATCCAATTCTTCCAGCTTTGGTGATACTGTTGTCGGTACCTGACCATGCAAGATTATCGTTGAAATAAACATCGATTTCAGAACCTACGATATTAAAAGTTACGACGTTGGAAGTCTCGCCGTATTTCAAATAGCTCGAATAAAGCCACCCGTCTGTAAGCCAGACGAATGAGCCGGAAATCCATTTGCCTACCCAGTAGTATTTTTTGCCACTTATACCAACCCCATATGTGGAGCCGATTCCCCCCGGATAATCGAAGTCTTCACTGGCGCGCACGAATAAACCTGCCACAATGTCCAAGTCGCCGGTTCGCCGCACAGTAACCTGCACCGTACGATCCTGCCACAAACGCCCCAAATACAGTGACTGCATAAGCACTCCAGTGGTGCTTGTCCTCGCACGATATTCGCCGGAAACCACATCCCAATAGCTTGGCACCAGTGACTGCCAGCCCTGCGCAAGACCATCCTCGAAATCTTCAAAATAACTGCCTCCAACGCCAAGAGAAATATCAGTAACCACAAGGCTGTAGTCGGGGTCGGTATTGGAAATTGTAATCTGCTCGGTCCGTGATAAATCCACAATTACATCGCCGAAAGGCATATTCAGGTCGTTAGGGGGCGGAATTGAATCGGTCACCTCAATTTTAGCGGGGCCCGGTATTACTTCCAGCGTTACATCCCGCGTTTGGGAAAAGCCGCTGGTCATATTCATAAATGTTACAGTATCATTGTAGTTACCCAGCGGTAGAGTATTAACATCGGCAGTAAGATAAACCATCACGATGTTAGAATCACCCGGTCCTAACGTCCCACCGCCAGGTGTTACATCAAGCCAAGGCTCAGTCACGCTCCCCGTCCAGTCCAAGGAAGATATGCCCTCATTGGTCAGTGTATATATTTTATTCGAAGGGCTAAATGGCCCGCCTTCAAATCCGCTTGACAGCAATCCCTTATCAGGTGTGACACCGAGAGTGTTGATTGGGTCGCCTAGTAAACAGACATCATCAATATTCCAGCCGGGGTATATTACCGAACCATTTGTTGGTCCCATTTTCCAGCGAATATATACAGTAGACTGCCCATCAGCGATGCCAGCAATATCATATGTGCACTCAATCCAGGCACCGTCGCATAAATCAACTCCAGTGTTGTACCAGACGGGTCGCCAGTTGATTCCATTCCTACTTACCTCTACTGATGCCTGGTCGTATTCTTCTTTTTGCACTCCCAGCCAACGCCAGAACCTCAGTGTTACGTTCTCGTAGCCAGAACAGTCCAAAGCGGTTGTGGTCAGGTAGTACGCAGGCATGTTGTTGGCATAATCACCCGAAAGATTGTAACCATAAACATTGGTGCCGGTATGGCCGGAAGTTGGGTCGCCACAGTGTGACCCACCCCCCAACGGAACGCCAAAGCTCCATTGTCCCTGTGTGCTCCAGCCGGGATTAGTATCCATTGGGAAACATATAATTACATCTGCCTGCGCATCGTCATTTGTGGCAAAAACAGCTAAAACTGTAAAAACAGTGATAGCTAAAGAAGGATAATTTCGCAACCTCATCAGTAATCCTCCTGTAATAATTGGGTTCCACCACGAGATGTGATGGTTTAGTTAAATGCATTCCATATGTACATAGAAATCTTTGACATACCCACAGGTGACTGCCAAGTTTTCGCCTTGCAGCAGCTTAAACCCGGCTTTCAGCCAAGATTTACCTGCAACCCATAAGCCGCGTACATTTAGTCCATAGATGAATCCAAGTTAGATTGTCTTTCTAAACTACACAGTCCACAAACAAGAGCCGTTGTTACACTTTTCTCACAAAATTCCGAAAATACGTGCATATTTATTTATTAATCTAGAAAACACCCTGTATTTCCAACGGCGTGACAGAACAGTGCAGAGAGAATTCAGATAGGAACTATAAAAACGCGCCCGGCAGGGCTCGAACCTGCAACCTTCGGATTCGAAGTCCGACACTCTATCCAGTTGAGCTACGGGCGCAAATACCGCTTCGATTATAGGCAAAAAACATCTTTTTGAAAAAGAAAAAAGCAAAGCCCCCAAACTCCAAAGCGACAGGCCCTCTGGCAAAACACTCCAATCTATGCTATAAGCAGCCGCTGTTGGCAAGCAGCAGGGCGGTAGCCGATTATCCTTTACGGGGAATGCGTATGAAGGCGGCGGTTCTCACCGGCCTAAGACAAATCGAAATAACCGATATGCCGAAGCCCGGCATCAGGGACGATAGTGAAGTTCTATTGAAAATCAAGCGGGTGGGGGTGTGCGGCAGCGACGTCCATTATTACTTGGCGGGCAGAATAGGTTCGCAAATCGTCAAATACCCATATCTGGTCGGCCACGAATGCTCGGCAACTGTCGAAGCGGTCGGCAAAAAGGTAAGCCGTGTGAAAACTGGCGATGAAGTAGTCGTAGAGCCGGCTGTATCGTGCGGAAACTGCCCGCAGTGCAGGATGGGCAGGGAAAACACCTGCTACAATCTAAAATTCCTCGGCACGCCGGCTCCCTCGGCTGCGACTTTCGAGGGCAGGCAGGGTATGGACGGTTGCATGTGCGAATATATAGTTATGCCGGAAAAATGCTGTATAACTACCGCAGACCGGCTGTCATTGGACGAGGCCGCGTTGTGTGAGCCGTTTGCAATCGGCGTTTACACTATAAAACGCTCCGGCCTTGCCAAAGGCCAAAAAGCGGCTATTCTCGGCTCGGGGCCTATTGGTTTGAGCTGTCTTGTGGCAGCGAAGATTCAGGGTGCTGCCGACGTATATATGACCGACAAACTCGATTATCGTGTCGAGTTCGCTAAAAAGACCGGTGCAAGCTGGGCAGCCAATCCCGACAAAGAGGATGTTGTAGCGGGCATAGCCAAGCTGGAGCCGGACGGCGTGGATGTTGCCTGCGAGTGCGCGGGCCAGCAGGAGACGCTCGATGAGGCCGTCGAAATTCTTCGCCCGGGCGGAACGCTCATGCTCATTGGCATACCGGAGTTTGACCGTGTCAGCTTCGCCATCGACCGGATAAGAAGAAAAGAAATCACACTCATCAATATACGCAGACAGAATCACTGCACAGAGGAGGCGATGAAATTAGTTGCATCCGGCGCGGCAAAAATCGAACACTTTGCAACGCATCGTTTCACACTCGAACAGGCAAAGGACGCTTTTGAGCTTGTTGCCGGCTATGGCGACGGCGTTATCAAGGCAATGATTGAAGTGTAACGATATGGCTTCGGCAAGCATAGTTACTATCGGAAATGAGCTTTTGGCTGGCTGCACGACCAATACCAACGCCTCATACCTGTGCTCCCGGCTGCTTTCTGTTGGCATACCCGTTGTCAGCTCGTACACGGTCGGCGACGAAACTGGTGAGATTGTCCGTGCACTGAAACGGGCCGTCGATGACGCCGGGATTGTCATCGCAACAGGCGGGCTGGGTCCTACTGATGATGACCTGACTCGCGAGGCCTTTGCTAAATTTCTAAACAGCAAACTCCAGACGGATTCGGCCTTGCTGGAAGGCATTCGGAGGTTCTTTGCCGAAAGGGAGCTGCAAATGCCGGAAAAGAACGCCCGCCAGGCATATATCCCCGCGGGGGCCGAGCCGATTGAAAATCCGCTCGGCACAGCGCCTGGTATCTGCGCTAGGATGAAAGAAAAGATTCTATTCGCATTACCCGGCGTGCCCATCGAAATGAAACAAATGTTTGAAGAATCGGTTCTGCCCATTTTGGAAAAGCAGGGGGGTGGCCAATTTACGGTAGTCAGGAAGGTGAGGTGCTTCGGTGCGGGGGAATCGGCCATAGCTGAAAAGCTCGGCAACCTGATGGAACGCGGAAGAAATCCGCTTATCAATTCGACCGTTGATTCCGGCGTGATTACACTTCACATTGTTGCCAGGGCGCTGACAAGGGAACAGGCGCAGCAGATCGTCCGGGATGATATTGAGCGGCTGCGGTCGCTATTAGGCGGGCTGGTATTTGGAACCGGTGAGCAGACACTGGCCGAGGTCGTGGGCAAACAATTAGCACAACGGCATAAAACAGTCGCCACGGCCGAATCCTGCACGGGCGGTCTGCTGGGCAAACTTTTGACCGATATTCCCGGCTCAAGTGCATATTTTATCGCCGGCTGGATAACCTACGGCAACCAGGCAAAAACTAATGAGCTTGGCGTCCCGGCCGGGCTCATCGAAAAATATGGGGCAGTAAGCGAGCAGGTGGCTTCGGCGATGGCCATCGCGGCTAGGCAAAAGGCAAGGTCCGATTATGCTTTGGCTGTAACGGGAATAGCAGGGCCTGACGGCGGAAGCGAACAAAAACCCGTCGGGCTGGTATATATAAGCGTAAGTGATTCGAAAAACTGCCGGACAAAACAATTCCTTTTTTCGCATACCAGAGATATGATTCGGCAAAGGGCCGCCCTGACGGCCCTGAATATGCTTCGTATAGGGCTCAAGGATTGACTTTTTGCCGATTAAATGCTATAATGATATCAGCAGAAATTTCTACATTGGCGGGCGTGTATGGCGAAGACAAGACGCAGACATTTGGGGGAAATACTCTATAAGGCGGGCCTGGTCGAGAAGCAGGCACTGATAGATGCTATAAAGGCATCAAAGGCCAACGGAAAACGCCTTGGGGAGTTTTTGCTCGAGAAGGGTCTGATAGACGAAAACGTTCTCGCAAAGGCGCTCGCCAAGCAATTCGACATGAAGTACATTAACCTCGACAAAACTCCCATATCCGCTGATGCCACTAAGCTGATACCCGAAGACCTCATCAGGAGACACAATGTTGTTCCGCTCGGTGTGGATAACGGCCGGCTCAAACTGGCTATCCCTGACCCGATGGATCTCGAAGCGATGGATTCGGTTCGCTTCCGCACCAACAAGGACCTTGAACTATATGTTGCAAGCCGGTCGAAAATCCGGGCGTTTATAACCGACACTCTCGAACAGGGCGGGGCCGAAGAGACGGACCGCTTGAAGCATAGTATCGACGCCACCGCAGCCGAGCTTGCCGAGACCGGCCATGAGTTACAGGCCGAAGTCCTCAGGGCCGGCGAAGCTGCAGGACACGACGACGGACCTGTCGTTCGCTTAGTTAACCTTATCATCGATACAGCCGTAAAGATGCGAGCAAGCGATATTCACGTTGAGCCGATGGCCGACAGAGTGCGAATCAGATATCGCCTTGACGGCGTATGCTTCGAGAAGGACACCATACCAAAGAATATGCAGGCTTCGATGACAACCCGCCTCAAAATCCTTTCCGGTATGAACATCGCCGAAAAGCGTATTCCCCAGGATGGCCGTATCAAACGCACCATCGGAGACCAGGACGTTGACTTTCGTGTCTCAGCGATGCCCGGCAGCCACGGCGAAAGCATCGTGCTGCGTATTCTCCGCCCGGACGCGGTCAATATCGGTATTAAGGCCCTCGGCTTTGAGTCCGATGATTATGAGCGTTTTCAGCATATCATAAGAAGGCCGAACGGCATATTCCTCGTAACCGGACCTACGGGCAGCGGCAAAACGACGACGCTGTATGCGGCGTTGCAGGAGCTTAACAAGCCCGACAAGAAAATTATCACAGCCGAAGACCCGATTGAATACAGTTTTGCGGGGATGAATCAGGTTCAGGTTCGCGACGATATCGGGCTTTCTTTTGACAGGATTCTGCGCTCAATGCTTCGTCAGGCCCCTAATATAATTCTCGTCGGTGAGATTCGTGACGGTGTTGTGGCGGATATTGCCATACAGGCCGCACTCACAGGCCACCTTGTCTTCAGCACGCTTCACACCAACGATGCACCCAGCGCGATTACCCGACTGATTGACATGGGCGTAAAACCCTTCCTTGTCGCAAGCTCCATTCAGGCCATTATGGCTCAGCGGCTCGTGCGGGTAATATGCAAGAACTGCAAAACCGTCGACAAAGACGCCGACCCGCAATACCTTAGACTGCTCAATATCACCCCGGAAGACCTTTCAAAACAGCCCATATACAAAGGTGCAGGTTGCAGCCAGTGCCAGGGTATCGGCTACAAGGGACGTCTTGGTATATTTGAAATGGTTGAGCTTAACAATGAAATAAGAGAGTTGGCTTTCTCAAAGGCCCCGACAACTGAACTTCGAAGGGCCTGTGTCGCCAGTGGTATGAGAACACTTTTGGAGGATGGCAAAATCAAGATATTCAAAGGAATCACCACACCGGCTGAGGTCGCATCCATAGCTCAGACCGAAGGCGTGATCCTGTGATTATCCTGTTTTTGTGCTAACAGCAAAATGGCAACAGTTAATATAGATAGACTACTTCAGGCATGTATCAGTATGGGTGGTTCCGATATTCATATTACGGTCGGTCGGCCACCTGTGCTTCGAATCGACGGGCGACTACGTTCACTCGAAACAAAGGTGCTCGAACCCGATGACACCTTTGCCTTGATGAAGAGTATCACTCCCGAGCGAAACCAACAGGAACTTCAGGAAGAGGGAGGGACCGACTTCGGCTTCGCATACGGCGAAGCAGGTCGTTTCCGTGTGTCCGTATTCAAGCAAAAAGGCAACATAGCAGTCGTTCTGCGTCTGATACCCTCAAAAATTCTGTCCTTTGAAGAGATTGGCCTGCCCAAGATATGTGCAGCACTTTGCCGCAGACCCAGAGGGCTTTTCCTCGTAACAGGACCAACAGGATGTGGTAAGACAACGACCCTTGCAACTATGATTAACTACATCAACGAGAATCTCGACCGGCACATCATAACCGTCGAGGAGCCAATTGAATATTACCACAATCATAAAAAATCCATCATTAACCAGCGAGAAGTAGGTATCGATGTGCCGAGCTTTGCTGAGGCACTGCGTCGCGTCTTGAGGATGGACCCTGACGTGATTCTTGTTGGTGAACTGCGTGACCTTGAGACTATTGAGGCAGCGGTTCGTGCGGCGGAAACCGGACACCTGGTTTTCAGCACAATCCATACAACAAGTGCAGCCGGCACGGTAACGAGAATTATAGACGTTTTCCCAGTTAACCAGCAGGAGCAGATTCGAATCCAGTTGAGCGGCAATTTGATTGCGGTATTGAGTCAGGCACTCTGCCCGCTTTCTACCGGAAAGGGCCGGGTAGCAGCTTACGAATTTATGGTTGTAACGCCAGCTATTGCCAACCTCATTCGTGAGAACAAAACATACCGAATCGATTCGAGCATACAGACAGGCAAAAAGCTCGGTATGCAACTTCTTGATGACCACCTATGGACTCTTTATGAGTTCGGTAAAATTACCTTAACCGAAATGCTCGATAAAGCACGTCAGCCGGCTGCTTTGCACGATAAGGCAATGGAGCGTTATAAGGATAAAAAAGGCCGTAAAGGAGGAAGACCGCCTGAAGCAGATGATTTTGGCCCAATTCTACGCACATAGATGCCTTTAACAGTTCCAATCCCTGTAGAGGGGGGGCCAAGGGGGAAAAGTTAATTCTGTGCAGAAAGGTGGCCTTTTGTCTGTCGCGTCAACTGTGTGTCCAAGTGCTAATTGCTTGACACAGCAAATATTACAGTGATATAATATATCATGAAGATAAGAGTTATTTAAGTTTGCTAATACTAGGAAATATTATGGAAAAGCTCCCACCAATTGAACAATTACGCGGCAGACCCATAGGTCGAGTATTGATGAAAATGGGAATCCTTACCCGCGAGAAGGTTCACCAGTGCCTGGAGATTCAGAAGAAACGTCAAAAACAGGGGCATAAAAATGTGCCATTGGGAGAAATCCTTGTTGAGCTAGGTCTTGTGCAGGAAAAGCAACTTCACATTGCGCTGGCTGCACAAAGGGGGATGGAATATATCGATTTAAGTAAAATGGAAATACATCCCAACCTTGTTGAAAAGGTCCCTGCACAGATGGCAAACACATATCGTGTTGTACCGATTGAATTCAAAAATGATAACAACGAGCTTGTTGTTGCCGTTGACAAGGCAGACAACTTTCGTGCGACAGATGACCTGAGCACACTACTTGGCATAAAGGTTGACGCAAAAATAACAGACACTGAGTCACTCGATGCAGCATTAGAAAAATATTTTAAGCAGCAGGATAAAGGCGAGGGAATAGACCAGCTAATCAATGAGATACAGGAGGACGGTTTTCTTCGTGAGTTCGAGGGACGGAACCAGAGTATAGACCTCGATGAAATCAAGGAGCTGTCGGAATCAAATCCGGTCAAGAAGCTTCTTAATTTAGTTCTTATGCAGGCGATACGTGACAAGGCCTCTGATGTACATTTCGAGCCGTTCGAGCAGGAATACAAGATGCGCTACCGTATCGACGGCGTGCTCTACGAGATGGTTCCACCACCGAAACACATAGCGACGGCGTTAAGCTCACGTATAAAGGTTATGGCGGACCTGGACATTGCGGAGCGACGGCTGCCACAGGACGGCCGAATTTCGCTTACCGTTCAGGGTAATCCTGTTGACCTGCGTGTCAGTGTGCTGCCTACGATGTTCGGGGAAAGCGTAGTGCTTCGTATCTTAGACCGCAGCCAGTTGCAGCTCGACCTTGAGAAGCTGGGTTTGCGGACTCATGAGGTTGGAATTGTGCGCCAGCTCATACACAAGCCCAACGGTATTATCATTGTTACCGGTCCCACCGGCTGCGGCAAGACGACGACGTTATATGCGGCTCTGAATGAGCTTAACGATATTGAAACCAAGGTAATCACGACCGAAGACCCCATCGAATACGATATTGACGGCATTATTCAGGTTCAAATGAAGCCGGACATCGGGGTGACATTTGCAAAGTGCCTTCGCTCCATACTACGGCAGGACCCTGACGTGATAATGGTCGGTGAAATTCGTGACCTTGAAACGGCGGAAATAGCCGCCCAGGCATCTCTTACGGGGCACATAGTATTTACAACGCTGCACACCAACGATGCTCCCAGCTCGATTGCAAGACTTCTTGACCTTGGAATTGAGCCGTTTCTTGTTACGGCGACACTCGAAGGAATCGTCGCTCAGCGACTTGTGCGAAAAATCTGCGAGTATTGCAAGACGCCTTTTACGCCGGCTGAGAATCAGCTTATGGAGCTTGGTCTTACGCCTGACGACGTCAGGGGCAAGCAGTTCTATTATGGCAAGGGCTGCAGCAGGTGCAACAATACCGGCTACAGGGGCAGAACGGGGATATTTGAGATTATGATGTTCAACGATGAGATACGCGAGCTGATAATGAACCACGCATCGACAAACGTTTTGCGGACGGCGAGTCAGAAAACGGGAATGAAGCTGCTTCGTGACGCCGGCCTGGCCGCGTTGTATGACGGTGTTACGACGATTGACGAGGTCGTTAAAGAAACGATAGCCGAAGCGGAGTAACAAAGCGTATTCGGGAATGAAACGGATACTTATTAGGAGGTAACTAAAATGCCGCTGTTCAAATATGAGGCACTCGACAGCCAGGGAGTGGCGATAAAGAACGAGGTCGAGGCACTTAGCCAGAAGGAGGCGGTAAGCAAGATTCGCAATATGGGGTATTTCCCAACGAAGGTCATTACAGCGGGCGGAGTAAAAAAAACCACCGCCGCGGTGGCCAGGCCCAGGCGCAGAAGGGGAGCCGGTGCCAAGGTAAAAATCAAGATGATAACCCAGTTTGCCCGACAACTGTCCACACTTCAGGACGCGGGCCTTCCCATTCTGCGTTCTCTGCGAATTCTCGAGGAACAGCAAAAGGCCGGGAACTTCAAACGCATCCTCGGTTACGTTTCCGACGACATCGAAGGCGGGGCGACGCTTTCTGAGGCGCTGAGCAGATACCCGAGATGTTTCGACCGGCTGCTTGTCGGTATGGTTGCCGCTGGCGAGACGGGTGGTGTGCTGGACCTGATTTTGGCCAGGGTGGCCGACTTTATGGAAAAGGCACAAAAGCTAAAAGCACGTGTAAAAGGTGCGCTGATTTATCCAGTGGTCGTTCTGAGTGCTGCCTTCGCGATTCTTCTGCTGCTGATGACCTTCGTCATTCCGAGATTTAAGGATGTTTTAGAGGAGATGATTGGGGATGACCTGCCGGCGATTACACAGGTGGTGCTTGCGATAGCCAACTGGATAGCAATGGACTTCGGCTGGGCCGTCCTGCTCGGCGTGCCTTTCGGCTTCGTCTTTTTGACGCGACTCATAAAACAGTTCAAAACCGGGCGATACGTCCTCGACAGCATAAAAATCAGACTCCCGGTGATTGGGTTGCTAAGCCGAAAGGTAGCCGTAACACGCTGGACAAGAACCCTTGGCACGCTTATCGGTGCGGGTGTGCCCATTCTCGATGCAATCAACGTAACGAGTGAAACTGTCGGCAACGAAGTCTTCAGTAAAATGCTGCTTAATGTTCAGAACTCCATCAGGCAGGGTGATACATTTGCGGCGCCTTTGAAACAGTCGAAGACCGTGGACCTGATTGTTACAAACATGGTGGCCGTCGGTGAGGAAACAGGAGACCTGGACAAGATGCTGCTCAAAGTGGCCGACAATTACGACGAGCAGGTCGACGTGCTTGTAGCATCGCTGATGCACCTGCTCGAACCTATTATGATTGTTACCCTTGGCGGAATCGTGCTGGTCATCGTGCTATCGATGTTTTTGCCGATGATAAAGATTATTACCAGTCTCAGTGTATGACAAATCCAAACACAAAGTTTGCTTCAAGGAGCATTAAAGTGAAGGTCAACAACAGACAAAATGAAAAGAGCGGATTTACCATTGTTGAGCTGCTTACGGTAATGAGTATCATTATCCTGCTGATAGGGCTGCTTGTTCCCGCCCTTAACCGCGTCAGGCGCTACGCCCTGCGGGTCAAGCAGAAGGCCCAGTTCCACAGTATCAGCATAGCGCTCGATATGTTCAATGCCGAGTATGAGGGCTACCCCGATTCCAACGAACGCGACGACCTCGGCCAGCCGTACTGCGGAGCTATGAAGCTTTGCGAGGCAATGGTAGGCCAGGACCTCAAGGGCTTCCATCCAAAATCCCGCTTCAGAGTCTCAGGATTCCTGCGTCCGAACGTAGATGGAACAACACTGTACCCGGCAACGGCTGACTGGCCTACTTCAGCGGATTACATCAAGAATGTCAGGTCACGAAAGATGTATCTTCAGCTCGAAAACGCCAATGCCTTTCAGCTCGATAGTATCTACGATGTGAATAGTATGCCCTCCGAACTACCTAAATATAAGCCCTATACATTCGTTTTGTGCGACGTTTATAACAGGGTTACGAACAGGCACACAGGCAGAAAAATGGGTATGCCTATCCTGTATTACAAAGCCGACTCAACGAAGACCCAGCACAAATACTATGCAAACCCACCCGAACAACAGGATAAAAATATCTACGACACACGTGATAATCAGGGACTGGTTGACCTGGGCCTGCCGTGGATATCTGGGCCAATGCACCCTATGGCCTGGGGTGGCTTTACTACAACCGGTGGAACTGCCACTCCTCAGGTTTTCTATGATGAAACTGAGAACCCGAACATACCAGGGGGCAAATGGCCATACAGGGACGACTCGTATATCCTGCTTTCTGCGGGATTCGACTGTGAATACGGCACCAGCGATGATGTTTTTAATTTCGGGGACTAAATAAGAAAAAGGGCGGTCAGGAATGGTGATGAAACGGTTGATATATGCTGCCTCGGTGATGGTGATTTTTTACGGCGGTATTTGTAACGCCGTCAGTGTGGTTAAAAACGGAAGTTTTGAAAATGACGGTTCTATGTTTTTGACGCCAACCCACATACCGGAATACTACTGTAACGTTGATTTCAACGATTCGGGTTTTTCGGCCTTTATCGACTACGACTGGTCAACACACGGGAGTTTCTCTTTAACGATGTATTCTGATATGTTTGGAAGCTTCGAGCCAAATGACGCCGCCACAATTTCTCAGTCTGTGTATCTGGCGGATGTAAGTCAGCTCATCTTCGATGTGCATCTTTTTGCCACTTACGGTTATCCGTGGGACATCAACGTCGTTACAGCTCGCTTACTTATAGATGGCAATGACGTCTGGAATTCGGATGGTCTTGCATACACGGCTGGTCAATTTACCGGCGAAGTTGCGGTCGATATAAACGAAACCTTCAATGACGATAGCTTGCACATTCTGTCGCTTCAATTACGGGCCGACGCAGGGGACTTGCAGTTTGTCGAATACCGCGCGCAATGGGACTTCATAGTATTCAGTATGTCCTGCAGTTCGCCGGCCGATTTTACGGGTGATTGTATTATTGACATCAATGACCTTGAAATTCTTGTCGCCGGCTGGCTGGACCCGAACGGCCCCGACCTTACTGGAGATGATACAGTCAATTTTGCCGATTTCGCTGTTCTTGCGAATCTCTGGATGTCCGACGGTTCCTCAATAGGCGACCCCGTCTGGCTCGAGCCGGATTTTGTCTTCCTCGACGCGGATTTCAACGACGACGGGATTGTCGATTATTACGACATCGAGTTATTCAGCGAAAACTGGCTCGCCGAAGGCGGCGCGTGTGTAAGAGCAGACCTCGACGGTGACGGCGATATCGACCTTTTTGATTTTAATGTGCTCGCCGAATCCTGGCAGCAGACGGGCGACCTGTATGGATTGTAATAACCGGCAGCGTTTGGGACGCGGAGATTATTAGTAGAAAGGAACAACCGCGATGAATAAGCATAAGGCGTTTACAATCATTGAACTGTTGATAAGCATCGTCATCATTGCCCTGCTTGTGGGGATTCTCCTGCCGTCGATAGCAATGGTCCGCCTAAAGGCCAAAGAGACCGCTCAAAGGGTACAGTTTGCTTCCATCGAAATGGCACTGGATGCCTTCAAGCAGGATTACGGCGACTATCCACCATCGAATTTCCAGGATGGCTCCGGGATTCCCGGTCGATTTTACTATGGCGCTCAGAAATTCACCGAGGCGCTGCTCGGCTGGGACCTGCAGGGTTTTCATCCGAATACCGCCTGGCGACGCGATGGCTTTGATGCCGCAGGCGGCCCGGATACGTATGACCCGCCTTTGCCACCTACTATGACGCGGGTTAGAGGCGACGATACGCTTTTTGAAAGAAGAGGGCCATATCTTGAAGTTGCGAAGACCAATGTCTTTCGCCTCGGCGAAAGCGCAGCCGGTGCAAATGACGGCTTATATAACTATAACAATGCTACTCTCGCCGGTTTCTTTGACAGAAACCTGAAAAACTACGTCATTTGCGACGTATTCGGTGTCAGGAAGCTGACGATTCCCAAAGGGAGCACCGGGGAACATATCATAGCCACGGCAGGAAGTCCCGTTCTTTACTACAGGGCCAATACTTCCAGCAAAATTCTCGAACCGACATCGTTGCCTGGAGACCTGATATACAATTGCGATGACAATCTGGTGTTAATAAGACTCGGCAAGTTGCCTAACGGCGGAGTACATAAGCTCCAAACTGCTGATGGTGATTATTCCACAACCGGCGGGCGCTACTTATACGACTGGAGATACAAACTCGTTGACCCGCAAGCCACTGCCGCCGCAGGCGTACGATGGCCATACAGACCTGATTCATACATATTGATTTCTGCGGGTAACGACCACGAGTTCGGAACAGAAGACGACATCCTTAACTACTGAGGTCGCCAGCCCGGTTTCGGGGAGATAATCGATGCAGCGCACCGTGCCTAAATCCGGTTTCACACTCATCGAAATGGTGCTGGTGGTGGCGATTATCGTGCTGCTGGTCTCGATGGTAATCGGTATAGCCAAGCGCATCGACGACCAGGGCAAAGAACGGCTGTGCCGCGATACCCTGGCACTAATCGGCAACGCCCTTGAGCAGTTCCGCGACTTCGGCTACGAATACAAACATTCCGATTTCGACGGGCTCGATTTCCCACTTGATTGCAACGGCATGTCTGACACCGCTCTCGAAACAATATTGCGCAATGCCCTGTATCCGGCATCCTCGCCGATAGCTGTTGACATCAATCAGCCAGAGCCGATACATGACCCGACTTACTCCAGCTCAGAAGCATTATATTTTATCTTAAGCCAGGTTCCTGAATGTCGCACTACGCTCGACAAAATCGATAAATCACTGTTGGCAAACAAGAACAAAGATGGTGTGAAAATAGATGTTATTATCCTGACCTCCGGCGTCACTACTGCAAAGTACCCGTTTACGAGAATCGTTGACCCCTGGAAGAAAACTCTCAGGTACGACTACTACCCCGATCTCAAAGACTACGCTGGTACTCAGCCATATCTTGTGTATAGAGACTTCGCCAAGCGGACTTTTCCGGTAGTAACAAGCGCGGGGCCTGATGGGCAGTTCGATACCTTCGATGATATTTCGAGTCCATAGAAACGATGAGATTATATCACAGACAGTTCGGCTTAACGCTTCCTGAGATGACTGTTGTCATCGCGATAGCGGCGCTGCTTGTTGGCCTGACTCTGCCCGCGGCGAGAATGCTTTTCAAAGCGTTCGAGTCCGAAAGCGGGACAAAGACAATGATTAGCGCCGCATTAGCCAGCGCCCGCGCCATCGCCGCCAAAGAGCAGCGCTACGCCGGCATACGTTTCCAGAAACGCTATGCCCCGAACAACCCAGACCCCCTCAATGCACCGCAATATATGATTTTCATCATTCACGATGTTGACGGTACCAAGCTGGCTAATGGATTCCGCGCTGTTGAGGGGCTTGAACCAATGAAGCTCCCTGATTCAATAGGCGTAATGGACTTTTTATATAACCCGAGCTTAGGCGGCGCCACTCCTGATGCAAGCTTTGCTAATCCTAACGTTGTGCGGGATACTACGACCTTTTCAATTGTCTTTTCACCATCAGGCAAATTGTTAATTCACGATGTCCAGGTCAGAAACAGAAACGGAATTCCTGATAGTGCTAGTCAAGTTGGCAACACCAGTTATGACGACATTTTTAACAAAAAGATCCGTGTAGATGCTGGCTATGCGATGTTTTACCAAGATGATTATTTTAACCCAACCTGGAGCGCATATCCTGGCCTGAACCTTGGCCTCGGGCCTGAAAACAGCAGAAACAGATTTTACATTTATGAAACTAATCCATTCAAACAGGCCTACAAGGCCGGTAATGCATGGTCGAATTATCTGTTCCGGCTTAAGCCCGTTTATATCAATGCCTATACAGGGACAATCGTCGAGCAGTGATGAATATTAAATGCCCAATATCGAATGTCCGATGTCGAATTAAGAGAAGTGGTTTCTCGCTGACGGAGGTATTGATGGCCATCGGGACGCTGGCTGTGGGGATGCTTTTTATCGCGGGTGTATTTCCCGTCAGCATTTATTTCACAACTGTCGCCTCCGAACGCACAATTGCCGCAACTGTTGCCGACGAGGCCTTCGCAAAGATAAAGCTGTATAACGGTTATCTTCCTGTACTGAGCGATGCAAACCAAGCCCCGTTTGACCTGCCGGCCGCTCTTGTCGGAGAGTATGCATATCCCTCAATTCCGACGGCACAACCTTCATTAAAGCGATACTGGTGGTCGGCTGTATGCAGAAGAATTCCCGGCTCGGCCTCCGATGTCCAGGTGACGGTTTTCGTCAGCAGAAAAGTCGGCGCAAACACGCAATACCGGACCCGCGGTCTTATCATTAATCCTCTTATTCCTCCATCGCTTGGGACCATCAACCGGCCTGTGCCCATTTCCATCGTTGTTTCTAAAATCGCCGGCGGCAGGGCGGATGAGCTTAGGATAATTGACAACCTGCCCGATGGGATAGACGAAACAACCTTTGTCAGCGACGGCGTAACAATAGTGGATGACAAAACCGGACAGATATATCGGGTCCTCGAAAAATACTTAGACACCTCAGTTATACCAAATGTGTATGTGATACGACTTGATAAGAATTGGCAGGGCAGTTCCCTTGTCTGGGTTGTCCCGCCGCCAACCACCGTCGGCCGATATCCCTGTATCGCGGCCTATCAAAAGATAATCCGTTTCTAAAAATGAACGCCACTAAGGCGCTAAGACACGAAGAGATTAAAAAGTGAATTTCAGAAAACTAACAGAAAGAGAAGAGTTGATTGGTGGAAAAATAGTTGATGCCGCATACAAAGTTCATAAGGCATTAGGCCCCGGACTTTTGGAAAAAGTATATGAAACATGCTTTTGTCATGAGTTAGAAAAGGCAGGTCTCTCCTTTCAAAAACAAGTGAATGTGCCCGTTGTTTACGATGGTATTGAATTTAACGAAGGACTTCGTCTGGATATTTTGGTAGAAGACCTTGTAATATGCGAATTAAAGGCCGTGGATGAAATGAATCAAGTATATATGGCTCAAATTCTGAGCTACTTAAAAATAACAGGCAAGCGTTTGGGATTCTTAATCAACTTTAACGAGCCTGTGATAAAGAAAGGAATCAAACGAGTTATTCTGTAAATATTTTATTCTTTGTGACTTGGTGACGTTGTGGCAAAAAAGATAAGAAGGATGTTCTTTGTGACTTCGTGTCTTTGTGGCAAGGCGTTTACGCTCATCGAGATGGTAGTCGCCATAACGCTGCTGGTGATAATAATCGTATTCTCAGGGATGATTTTCAAATCCGGTATCGGTTCTTATCGTACCGCAACGGCCCAGGCCGAGATTATGCAAAAGCTCCGCGCCATAACCGAACAGCTAAACTCCGATTTCAAAGGCCTGCGAAAAGACGCACCTCTTTTTATATGGTTTCGACAGGACCCAAATGACGCGAATCAGCGATTCGACCAGATTATGTTCTTTGCTGACGGCGACTTCCAGGCGATTAAACCAACCCAGCCTCCCTTAGCAAGCAACCTTGCTCGAATCTTCTATGGCCAGGCGCGAGGTCCCGACCCGAAAACAGGTTTGTCAATGGACCCCTGCGACCTGCCGGTCAATAAACGTTTGCTCACCCGAAGACAACACCTCTCTGTTCCCATATTGTCTCCTTTTTTCCCGGTATTCGACAGCACAGGTGCACTCATAATAAACACGGTTGATAACAATAATCTTGAATACGACAACATCTCACTATCCCAGTGGCAGGCCGCCCTGCAGGTAAGTTCTAACTGCGACCAGCTAATCCCCATCTGCATGCCTAACAATCCACCGTATATCAATTTCGCAAGCGCCACCGGCTGGTATATGTTAATGGCCGAGGGGGTGGGCAGCTTCGCTATTCAGTGGAGCTACCCCTCAACTTTGCTTTCCCAGCCGATACTTTGGTGGCCCAGCAATGACCCGGATAGCGACCCCACAACAACTTCCTCCGATTTCGAGGATATGCTTACCAATCAGTTTGGTTTCTGCTTCAATGCCGCAAAACCTTCCTACTTGGTTTGGTTCTTGTATGATAAAGCAACCGGGCCTTATTATCCGACTACCAACAAACCTGTGTTTCCGCAGGCCCTGAAATTTACATTCACACTTTACGATTCGAGGGGCTTGTTCAAGGATGGCCAGACATTTACCCATATCGTTTATCTGGATGACTAAAATGCCACGGACGAATAAAATCCGAAATACCGGCTCTGCCATCATTCTTGCGGTGGTCCTGACGTCGCTACTGGCGATTGTCGGCATAGTCTTTCTCCTCAGCTCACGTGTCAACTCCATCGCCACCTCATCCATCAGTGAGAACAAAGACTTAAATTTAGCCGTGGATACCGTCGTTGCCCAAATATCTGAAACACTCTCGCTCGACGTTCCCGGCGTTGACCCAAACGGAGAATACTACGATTATCCCGACTCAAACTTCGACCCCTGGCTTGCGGCGCTCGAACCTTATTCTGATGCAGGCACTCCTCGCTGGAGCCAGATAAGCGATGTTTATAACGAGCTCCGGTCATATGCCACCTACCTTGACGAATTCGGCGACCGGATTGAGCCGAATCAGGTGCGTGCGAAAACTTGGAAGGACGCGACACCTGTAGGTGGTGCTGAGCTTAGCGGCTCTTACATAGATTTCGGCGGGCCTGCCGATGCCGACGGCGACGGAGTTACCGACAGCAGATGGGTAAGAATCCCCGAAATTACAAGCAATAAAGGAAAGCCCATTTATGCAGCAATTCGCATCATCGATAATGGCGGAATGCTCAATGCCAACACCGGCTACAAGTTCGACTCAAATACCGCGGACGGCTCAAGCCAGATGCAAATCAACCTTCTTGCTTTGGCCAGCAGAATTAACGATGTGCTGACGCCGCTTCAAATCCAGTTCAGAGAAAATTCCCTGCTTCAGGCAAGAGCCAACTACCCTGTGAGCGGACTTGACCCGAATAATCTTGCACTTTACGAGCAGGATGTCATCTGGCGATATGCCAACCCGGCAAATGCATATACGCCTTTTGATATCTCCGACGAGCTTGAGTCGCGATATAGATTCCTGCTAAACCAGGAGGATGTCGATACGCGATTAGAAGACTGGGGCTCCGAATGGCGTGACAGCACTATTTCAACTCCAGTTCCCAGTGGAGGTATTGAGCTTGATAAATGGTTCCGCAGAGCCGGCAGTTATGGTGATCCCGGTCCCGATCCTAACTATACCTATGATTACTACGCCTATCGTCACATTGCGACGATTCAAAACTTTGACCGGATTATCGATCCCAAAGGCGACAAGATGCTCAATATCAACAAGGCATACGGGCCGAATGATACCAATGAAATCGATGCACTTCAAAACACGATTAGAGAGGCATTAATAGCAGGGGGCTTCGCTTCGGCCTTCGCAGACTCCCGTGGCACACAGTTAACAGCAAACCTTGTAGATTATGTTGATGGGCCTGGTTATCTACCGTCTGACCCGGCATATGACCCGAATGATGATGTCACGACCGTCTACGATGACGCCGGGATACCGCACTTCGGCTTTGAGCAGCCGGCAATCTATATCTCCGAGCTGGCCCAGAATTTCTTCCAGGCGGATGCAAACGACCCAAATACCCTCGAGAGGTCCTACGCAATCGAGCTTTACAAGCCATATTTCGAGGATTTGGCGCCCCTGTGTCCTAACGGCGTCGGCTGCGACTGGCAGCTTGTAATAAGCGACCCGTGTTTTGGTGTTACCTCATTCGGAGTTAACTGGAGCGGCACGCGTCAGTTTCACGTTTTGCTCAACGACGAATTCCTGGTGATTGACGTTAATTTAGCCGAGTTTGAAGCCAACAGTCCCAGCCCTCTCGATGGTGCTATCGGCGTCGATGTCAATGTCATCCTGAGCTGGCCGGCCAAACCTGCAGCTACCAGCTACGATGTCTACCTCGGAACCAACCAGGCTGCTGTTACCTACGCAACGCCCGCCGATGCAAATATCTTTATGGACGACGTGCCCGATACGCAAACAACGTTTGACCCGCCCGGTCTGCTCGTGATGAACACAACTTACTACTGGCGCATAGACCACGGGACTGCAACCGGTCTCGTAAAAGGGCCCGTCTGGCGATTCACCGTCAGCGACGCTGATGTACAGAATGTACCCATTGTATTTACTAAAAGCTCCCTTATAGAGCTGCAGCGGCGTATTTACGACCCTGACCCATGCAGTCCCGGCTGGATATATGTCACCGTCGACAGTGTCGATGTTGCAATAGCTGATATAAACAATCTCTTCTGGCTCAGACCGACAACAGGAGACCCTAACGACCCTAACGTAAGGAGACGCACTCACAGTTTCCAGCGAGATATTTCCCCTCACAAACCAATCAGGCGACTCTGGGACATTGCTTTGGGACGAATCGATTTTCCCTCGGTGGGCTACCATGACATCCTAAATGATTACGTTGATCCTGACTCTCGAGTTATCCAGGCACACCCGGAAAATGAGATATTTACCAGCATCGGTGATTTTGGCCGACTCTTCTATAACACAACTTATGAGTATGGAGGACTCGGCCCGTTCGCAGGCATAACGGAGCCGCAACTGCGTATAGACCTCGGCTTGCCGGGATACCAGCAGCTGTTTCAATACCTGACTGTCTTCGACCCGACCGTTGACGGTATCGACAACGACGGCGACGGGGCAGCAGAGCCGGACATTGATGAACTCAAAATCAAAGGCAGAATAAATATCAATACCGCACCCTGGTTCGTTATCGCCCAGCTTCCCTGGGTCTCGGAAAAAATCGGTGTGTTGAATTATGACCTTGCTCGCAATATCGTCGCCTATAGAGACAAGGCGCCCGGGCCGGCAGGAAATTATTTCACCATCAGACCTGGGCAACTTGGTTTTCAAAATATCGCACAGTTGAATCTTGTCGTCGACCCGAATGTCCCGTTGGCCAGCATCGACTACTACTGGCGGGATATAAATGACCTCCAAACCTATCCCGACCTGACTTTTGCAGATAATGCTGTAAGTGATTTTGAGGAGCGTGATGTAATCTTTGCTCGCTTAAGCAATCTTGTCACTGTTCGTAGCGACGTCTTTACCGCCTATATTCTCGTCCGCATCGGCAAAGACGGCCCGCAAAAGCGAGTCGCGGCGATTTTAGACAGAAGCAACGTTTACCCGGACTCGACAGCAGCAGGGGGGTACCGCGGAAGAGTAAAAATCCTCGCAATCCACCCCGTCCCCGACCCAAGGTAGATAACACTTATTTGAGTAGTTCAAGTAGCTGTGGGTATGCCTTTTTATTTGCGGCTACGGCCTGATAGTCAGCACCCTCGTAAGCGTTGACATCAACGGGGAATGTCCTGTTGCCCTTCCAGTCGGTGACTGTCGCGCCTGCGCATTCGGCAATCACCGCTCCCGCTGCGATATCCCAGAGTTTCAGCCGGCTGAATATGGTCCCGACTAAGCCGCCCTTTGCCAGATATGCGAACTCCAGACTGCTGCTGCCTAAAGTTCTAAACCTGACCCGGCCCATAAGGTCAACCGCCCAACCGGGTACGCCCTCGTCGAAATGGCTGTCGATTCCGATACTCGAAAGCTTTTCAAGCCCGTCCTCGCTGGCCGTGATTCGCCTGCCGTTGAGTTGTGCCTCCTGACCCCTGACGCCTGTATACATCGATTCCGTAGCCGGGTCGAAAATCACTCCGACTACCGGCTCACCCTCGTACATCGCCGCCACAGCCACGGTAAACAGAAGCATCCTTTTAGATAAGTTATTCGTGCCGTCCACCGGGTCGATTACCCACCATATCTGCTTTCCGCCTCTGGGCTGCTGTTTGAACAGCTTGCCATCGGGGCCTTCCTCGCCGATAAAGCCATCGTCCGGATAGTTCTCTTTTATCCGGTTGACTATTATTTCCTGACAGACGATATCCGCCTGTGTAACTACCTGGTCGGGGCTTTTGGTCCAGCTTTTGATGTAGTTGATTTCCTCCATAGCCCGCTGGCCCGCCAATCGGGCCGCAACCACCGCCGTCTCTAACATCCTGCTCAAATCCTTCTGCTCGAGTCCCATACGCCGTCCCTTTCACATTCTGCGTAGCAGCGAATTGTCGCTGTGCAGATGCTGCTCAAACATTGACGTTGTCTGCAAATGACGCTATTTTAACGTGTCTGTGGACCAAAGCCAACAACCAAACCGGTTTTTTACGTGGGCATCGCCCCGTCAGCGGCTAATCGCGGCGGTGCTGTTGTTTCTCATCGTCGGCTCTTTTGCCGGCTTGTGGCTTATTGCTCGATACGAAATTCCAATATACCCTTACGGCTGTGGATTCAAACAGCGCTATGGCCTGCCTTGCCCGACCTGTGGTATGACCCACGCCGTTCTGGCCTTCGCACAGGGCCATATCATACGCTCTTTTTACACTCAGCCGGCCGCTGCACTGTTCTGCTCGCTCGCAGTTGTCGTCGCATTTTTAGCTTTCCTTACCGCCGTATTTGGGATATACTTCCCGTCTTTCCAGCGGTGGCTTAGTTCGCTGAAGTTGCGATACATTCTCGCAGCGATTTTACTTGTTCTTGCCGCCGGCTGGGCCGTAACGCTGGCAAGGGCACTGGCACAACGCGGCCAATACTGAAGTGAGCTGAAATGAAAATGAGCATAATATTCCGCTTGGCATGGGTAATAGCCTTGGTATGTGCGGGCTTGACTCTTGTTCTGCAGCCCGGCTGCCAGGCCATCTCGCTGCCTGCGCTTCTCGGCACACCTACGTCCGCTGAGAAGAAAATACCGGCTGAATATAATCTCACCGAGCAAAAGGATAAAAAAATCCTCGTGCTTGTTGACCAGCCGGCTTACTTTGCCACTGGTATCAACCTGCGATACTTCCTCACGGATATGATAATCAGGATGCTCCAGAGTAACGCCAAGCTTGGCTCCGAGCAGTTTATCGACTATGACGCCCTCGCTGAATTCCGGGCAAACAGTGATACCTTTTGGCTGCTTACACCCGAACAGGTCGGCTCCCGCCTCGGCGCTCAACTGGTCCTGTTTGTCATCGTCAGCGATTACCAGATTACCCTCGTGGGCGATACCGGCCTGAACAACGGCTTGCTCGAAGTCCAGGCCGCGATTGTGGACGTTGCCACGGGCCAGCGCCTCTGGCCTACACTCGAGCAGGCCAAAGTCATACAGGTCAGCTTTGAATCCAAACGGCAGGATTCGGAAGCCGCCGCCGTCCGCCTGGCTGTTGCAGCGGCGCATTGCGTTACAAGGTATTTTTATAACTGCCGTAAGGACAAGTTTACCATATCAGAGGAAAGAACCGGCCTCGGCTGGGAAGATTACGAATAACTATTACTAATCCTGTTTCGGAGTAACCAGTGATGAAAGTGCTTATCACAGACAAACTCGCAAAGGAAGGTATCGACCTGCTGAAATCCATACCCGGTGTCGAAGTAACCGTCAAGACCGGTGTCAGTGAAGACGAGCTTTCGCAGCTTATCCGCGAGCACGACGGGCTGATTGTCCGAAGCGGAACCAAGGTCACCGCGAAAGTCCTTGCCAATCCGGGCAGCTTAAAAGCCGTTGCTCGTGCCGGTGTCGGCGTAGACAACGTTGACGTCAAAGAAGCGACCCGCAAAGGCATCCTCGTTATGAACACCCCCGGCGGTAACACCCTCAGCGCCGCCGAACATACGCTCGCTCTTATGCTCGCTATGAGCCGAAACGTCGTCCCCGCCTGTAACTCACTCAAATCCGGCGCTTGGGACAGGAAAAAATATCAGGGTAACCAGCTCAATAACAAGGTGCTCGGCGTCATCGGGCTTGGTCGAATCGGTATGGCCGTTGCCAAAATGGCCGCCAAGGGTTTCGATATGAAGGTCCTCGGCTACGACCCCCTCGCCGTCCCCCCCGAGGCCGAGCAAATCGGCGTCGAGATAGCGGACAAGCTCGAAAGAATCTTCACAGAGGCGGATTATATTACTGTCCACGTCCCGAGAAATGAGCAGACGCTCAATATGATTAATACCGAGCAAATCAAGATGATGAAGCCGACTGTCCGGCTGATTAACTGCGCCCGTGGCGGCATCATCAATGAAGACGCCGTTTATGCGGCGCTGGCCGAAAAACGTATTGCAGGCGCTGCTCTCGACGTCTACCCGAAGGAGCCGCCGGAAAACACTCGATTCACTGAGTTCGACAATTGTCTTGTCACCCCGCACCTCGGCGCAAGCACCGAGGAAGCACAAATCGAGGTTGCCGTCGAAGCTGCGCAAATTCTTGTCGACGCCCTCAAGGGCGGCCCTGTCAGAAACGCCCTCAACGCCCCATCAACGGCCGGCGCGGTGCCCCCTCTGGTCGCCAAATACGCCGAGCTTGCCAGAAGAATTGGCGTTCTGCTAAGCACCATCGCACCAGGCCATATCAAGCGGGTCGAGGTCCAGTATCGCGGCTCTGTCGCCGAGATGGCCGTTCAGGCGGTCACGCTCAACTTCTCAATTGGTCTGCTCCAGAAACACTTTGAAATGCCGCTCAATATGGTCAATACCCCCGTTCTCGCAAAGGAACGTGGTATCAGTATCGACGAGACCAGGAACCCGACTCCACAGAACGTTGCTTCCAGCTTTTCCGCGAAGGTCATCACCGACAAATTAACACGCACCGTAACTGGCTCGGTCTTCGGCGAAAAGCTGCTGCGAATCATCGAAATCGACGGCTTCAACGTCGAGATGACCCCTCAGGGAGCCGTAGTCGTCATCTTTAACGACGACAAACCTGGGGTAATCGGCTCCGTCGGCACACTGCTGGGCAGGCACAAAATCAATATCTGCACGATGGGCGTAGGACAAAAACCGAAGGAACAAAAAGCCATCCTCGCCGTCTCGCTCGATAAGACGCCCGATACGGACACCGTCGACGACCTTGGCAAGCTTGATTTCGTCAACGAAATCTACGTCTGCATGCTCGACTAAGAGAAAAATCTTGCCGCTGAGAACGCTCGCCTCGGCGAAGTGAGTCGAAGCCGGGCAGAGACAGCGGAAATTATTTTGTATTCTTTTTCTCAGCGTTCTCAGCGTGCTCTGCGGTAAGAATTGCTGTGGAAAACGTGTAATGGCCAGCGAATTGATAATAACTGTTAGCGGCTTGCGGGGTATCGTCGGCGAAAACCTCACCCCGGCTGTCGCCGCCGATTATGGCTGCGCTTTCGCCTCGTTTCTGCATTCCAGCTCCGAAGCGGACGCTGAGTTGAACGTCTGCCTCGGCCGGGATTCACGCCCCAGCGGAAAATCCCTTGCTGACGCAGTAACCTCCGGTCTGGCGTCAATGGGCATAAACGTCATTGACCTCGGCATAGTTACCACGCCTACCGTGGGCATTATGGTTAAGCATCTTAATTGTGCAGGAGGCGTCATTATCACCGCCTCCCACAACCCGTCTCAATATAACGGTATCAAGCTGCTTTTGGACAATGCTATGGCCCCGCCCCCTGATGTCGCCGAGCATATCAAAATTTGCTTTGAAATCAGGGATTTCTTTTCGGAAGGTCCCCTCGAGCCCGGCAAAGTTTCCGTCAATAATAAATCCGACGACGTTCATATCGCCAAAGTTCTTGATATCGTTGACTCAAAGGCAATCGCTGAAAAACATTTCACTGTCGTTTTAGACAGTGTCAATGGGGCAGGGGCCCGGCCGGGCGGGAAACTGCTCACACAGCTCGGCTGCAAAGTCATACCGCTAAATAGCGAGCCCACAGGCCTGTTTGCCCATCCGCCCGAACCGACCGCCGAGAATCTCATCGGGCTTTGTGATGCCGTTAAAAAGGCCGGCGCCGACGTCGGCTTCGCACAGGACCCCGACGCAGACCGCCTGGCCATAGTAGATGAAACCGCAAGCTATATCGGCGAGGAATACACGCTCGCACTTGCGGCCAAACTTGTCTTCAGCCAGAAAACCGGTGTCGCTGCTACAAACCTTTCAACCTCTCGTATGCTCGATGACATTGCAGCAGCGGCAGGGGGGCAGGTTATCAGAACACCCGTCGGAGAGGCAAACGTCGCGATGGCTATGCTCGAAAATAACTGCATCATCGGCGGCGAAGGCAACGGCGGTGTCATCGACCTCCGCGTCGGCCCTGTTCGCGATTCGCTCGTTGCTATGGCCCTGGTCCTGCAGCTTCTTGCCCGGACAGGCAGCACCGTCAGCAAGCTTGCCGCCGAAATAGGCGGATACTATATGACCAAGCATAAAATCCCCGCCGACAGCAACAAAGTCAAATCGCTAATCGAAGCCGCCATGAAGCTGTTCCCGGACGCCCGCTTAAACACCAGCGACGGGTGCAGATTCGACCTGCCGGACGTCTGGCTGCACATCCGGCCAAGCAATACCGAGCCGATTATGCGAATTATCGCCGAGGCAAAAGACAAACAAACCGCACAGAGATATATCGACGCGGTCTTGAAACTGACTAAGTAGCGAAAGATTGTTTATGGGCACAGGTTTGCAATCCAAACATCAGGCAGCATCCAGGCAGATAAAAAACATCACGTATCTGAGCATTGTCATAAACGTTATCCTCGCCGCAGGTAAGTTTATCGTGGGGTTACTCTCCGGCTCGCTGGCTGTAGTTGCCGACGCCGTCCACTCCGTATCGGATATTATTACCGACGCAGCAGTAATTCTGGGCGTTCACTTCGGCTCAAAGAAGCCGGACTCGCAGCATCCTTATGGTCACGGAAGAATAGAAACCTTCTCCAGCATCTTCGTCGCACTGGCGCTTCTGGCGGTCGGCGTCGGTATGGTTTTTTACGCAGCCATCAGGATTACAGGGAACAAAGTCCTGCAGCCAGGCATCGCAATGTACGTTGTGACAATCGCATCTCTGGTCCTGAAAGAATGGCTCTATCAGATGACCAAAAGAGTCGCCCTGAAAACCCACAGCAGCGCCACATACGCAAATGCCTGGCATCACCGCAGCGACGCATTAAGCTCGGTTGCGGTGCTGATTGGAATCATCGCAATGCAGTTCGGATTCCATTTCGGCGACCAGGTGGCCGCGATTGCGGTAGGAATAATGATTATATCGGTAGCCGCCGATGTAGTCGGCAAATCGATTAGTGAGCTGGCCGAAAGTGCCGTCGATGAAAACACCGTCCGGCAGATAAAGCAGATTATCAGTGCCGACGACCAGATTCGACAGTATCACCACCTCCGAACCCGCACCGTCGGCAGGGAGGTTTTTCTCGACCTGCATATACTCGTTGACCCGGCCCTCAGTATCTCCGCCGCCCACGAAATCTCGGAAAAGCTCGAAAACACCCTTCACAGCCGGCTCACCCGCCCCGTCAACATAGTCGTCCACATTGAGCCCGACCTGCCCGAATTGCGAAAGTAACCGGTTACTCAATCCTGCCTTAATCGGCAACCGGGCCAAGCTCCCATTTGTCATTACAGACACGATTCAGAATAAAAACACCCCTCAGTATATTACCCTCAAATCTCAACTGCCGCTGGTTATCGCCATCGGTCACAACTCGATACGTGCCCGCGTCGGCTATAGTAACTCTGCCTTTTCCCCTGTTTACGGCGCCCTCGTAGCTGAGAAACTTCAGCGGATGGTCGAAAATCTTTACTGCTTCTACTGGTGAGTTTTGCCACTCCTCTGGCCCAACAGCAACACGATACGTTTCCAGAACACTACTTGCCTCGATCATCAAATCCCAATGCGTCGGCTCATGCTCTCTTTCGTGCCGTTGTATTACGAATCTTGCCTGCTCACTCATAATTTGCCTGCGATTATAAAGCAACTGCCTACAGGTCAACAAGCCACAAAATCATTACAAAAAGCTTTGCACTTGACGCGACCATCGAATAGAATCAGCCCCTTCTTGAACTAAACCACCCGGGCATTGTGCCGCCCGGATGGCAGGTCGGGGCTTGAAAGGTAGTTACTTCTGAAATGCTTGAGAAGTTCTTCAATCCAAAATCGGTTGCCATAGTTGGCGCCTCAAGGCAGGCGGGCAAGGTCGGTTATGAAATACTCAAATCGATGCTCGACGCTGGCTTTGCCGGCAAAATCTTTCCCGTCAACCCACAGGCCGATTCAATTGAAGAATTGAAATGCTATCCCGACCTGCGCTCCATCGGCGAGGTGCCGGACCTTGTTGTAATCGTCGTGCCCGCCAAGGTCGTGCCGGCGGTTATGCAGCAGTGCGCTGCCATCGGCGTCAAAGCCGTCATCATAATCACCGCTGGCTTCAAGGAAGTCGGCGAACAGGGCAGACGCCTTGAGCAGCAGGTCGTCCAGATTGCAAAGCAAAGCGCTATCCGTGTAATCGGCCCAAACTGTCTCGGTCTTATCGTGCCCCGAAACAAGCTAAACGCAAGCTTCGGCGGCACTCTCCCCGCCGTCGGCGCAACCGGCTATTTGTCTCAGTCCGGCGCCCTTATGGCCGCTATCCTCGATATGGCCAACGCCACCAGAATCGGCTTCAGCGCCCTCGTCAGTATCGGCAACAAGGCCGACGTCGACGAGCTCGAAATCATCGAGGCCTTCGCTGACGACCCCGACACCAAAGTAATCGCCGGCTATCTCGAAAGTATTACCGACGGTAACGCCTTTGTCCGCCAGGCCGAACATATCTCGTTGAAAAAACCCGTACTGCTTATGAAATCCGGCGTAACTGCCGCCGGTGCCAAAGCCGCTTCCTCGCATACCGGCTCTCTGACCGGCAGCGAAACCGCCTACGAGGCCGTCTTTGAAAGGGCCGGCATCATCCGTTGCCTGTCTCTTAGGTCACAGTTTGACTTCGCACAGGGTTTTGCCTATCAGCCGCTCCCCGTAGGAGATTCCGTTGCCGTTATCACCAACGCCGGTGGCGCCGGTATTATGGCCGCCGACGCCGTCGAAAAACTTCAACTCACATTCGCAAAACTCGACGAAAAAACAGTAAAGAAACTCGCCGAAAAGCTACCCCCAGCCGCCAATGTGCATAATCCTGTCGATGTCCTCGGCGATGCAATGCCTGACCGTTATCAGTTCGCCCTCGATGTGGTTCTCGACGACCCTAACGTCAACGCCGTAATTGTTCTTCTTACCCCGCAGGCAATGACCGATGCCACCGCTACAGCCAATGCCATCGCCGCAGTCGCAAACAAAAAATCCGGCAAACCAATCCTTGCTTCTTTCCTCGGCGCAAGCAAGGTCGCTGAGGCAACAGTTGTTCTTCGCAACGCCAAAATACCTCAATACAACTCGCCGGAAGCGGCGGTGCTCACACTCAAGGTAATGAATGACTACGTCCGCTGGCTGGCAAGGCCCAAACGGGTCGTCAAGCTTTTCAGCGTCAATCGACACAAAGCCGAGACCATCATACAAAGGCATCTTCGTCAGAACCTCACGCAAGTTGGTGAGGCCGAATCAAAGGAAATCCTCGAAGCATACGGCTTTGTCACGCCCAAAGACTCCGTCGCAACAACCTCCGAACAGGCCGTCAACATCGCTGAGCAAATCGGATTCCCCGTCGTTTTGAAAATCTGGTCGCCGGATATCATACATAAATCAGACGTCGGCGGGGTGAGAGTCGGACTCAAAACCGCGCAGGAGGTTATGGACGCCTTCGACCTGATGCTCTTCCGTATCCCGAAGAGTATGCCCGACGCCAAAATCCTCGGCGTTCTCGTCCAGCAAATGTGCAGCACTGGAAAAGAGCTCATCCTCGGTATGCACCGCGACCCGCACTTCGGCCCGGTCATGATGTTCGGTATGGGCGGAACTATGGTCGAGGTTATGCAGGATGTCTCCTTCTATCTGGCGCCGCTGACCGCAGTTGAAGCCCTGCAGATGCTAAAAAGCACGCGAACATACAAAATGCTTATAGGAGCACGAGGCGAGAAAGGCGTCGATATTGACGCTATTGCTGAAGCTCTCCAGCGGCTTTCGCAGCTTGTTACTGAATTCCCCGAAATTAAGGAAATGGACATCAATCCATTTGTGGTCGGCCATCAGGGCACCGTCCCCGTCGCCGTCGACGCACGTATCAGAGTCGAAAAATCGTCGTAGGGGCGAATCTGCGTATTCGCCCAATTCGTCGGTTAGCCACGAAGCCTGCTTCGGGGTCTGTTATTCCGCACGTGATGCGGAATCCAGTTTTTTCCGAAATCGTATTTAGCCCCGTCATCATCGCCGAAGGCGTGTGACGGGGTTTTTCTTTTCGTTTATCAGCCGAAATCCGAACTACGAACGACTATCGACTTCTTTTCCCCGCGAAATCATTATCGCGGAAGGAGAGAACAGGGACTAATTCTATTGCCCTTTGCGTCAAGCTGAAAGTCCTGGTATGTCTCGGATTGAAGTTTCATAAGTTAGTTGTCAAAACAATCTTTAATAAACTTGAATATGATTTCATATTTATCTTTTGCGGTTTTACTCAGTTTGTCTAATGTAATATCACCTTTATTAACCTTTTCATTGAACATTCGAGCAAATAATTCTTTTCCTCCATACTCCCCAACAAGTTGTGAATGTTTTATGCAGTCTGTATTCTGAATACTAGAATCGACAAGCCTTAAATCTCCTAACGTAAAGACATCTTCAATGTCCTCTGCACCTTCAATACAATAAATATTTTTCTTGGCCATATCATCATTTTCCTCAAAGAAATGTTTCTTGATTTTTGTAAAGGCAGTCTTTGAGGCACGGCCTTCGTCAAATATAATTAGCCATTTCAATCCCCACCCAATACATAACTCCATCAAGAGATGAACATTCGCAGCGCCCATAGATGGCAAAAACCCAAAATCATCTTGATTGTTTAACAGTTTTTTCATCGATGTAAAGTAGTAGTAATCAGATATGCCTTCCAAAATAACATTGTTCTTATCCATGCATGAAAAGTCGTGAGCTACCTCAAGGCCGATTGCGTCAATTATCGGCTTCAAAGCGTCTTTTTGATTTTTAACTTTCTTAGTGGTTATTTTCTCTATGGTCGTGCCATGTACCTTTGAATTTATAATTAGCCTAAGCCTATTAAGTTTGTCAGTATCAATCAAATATGGTGAGTGGGTAGTATATATTATCTGGTCTTTTTCTGCTAATTCCTCAAAAAGTTTCTTAATGTCCCATTGTGCTTTTGAATGAAGGTAAAGCCCGGGTTCATCGAACAAAATAATTAAATCATCTGTGGCTTTGCTTTCGGCCGTGAGTTGTAGATAGAATGAAAGAAACCATAAAAGTCCTTTGCTACGCTGTTTGGGAGTCAAATACTCTCCCTCTTTAGTTAAGATGAAAAAGTTTAAATATGATTGCCCTTTTGCACCACCTTGATTGTAGTGAATTGCTATCTCGACTTTGTTGTCTTCAAATATTTTTTGATTCCACCTTGTATTGAAGTCGGCAGTTAGTGTACTATTGTATTTTTCTTGTTGAGATGCCCTTACCGCATCACTAAGGTTATCATATTGTGTGAAATCAGCCTCCAACAATTTCTCAACATTTTTTACAGCCTTGTATCCGTTGGTTTTTGAATCCTCATTAACCAGCGCAGAGACTAATATATTATCGGGGAGTAAATCACAAAAATCATCAAAGAAAATAATTTTAGGAGTATACGCCCATATTTTCTGAGCCAACTCAGAAATATCAACTTCAGCAACTCCTTTCTCAGGGACAGACTCTGTTGGTTCGCTTTTATCTTTCGAGTTATCTATATCATTATCAGAAAGCTTGGCTTTCTCATTAAACACCTCGAGCTTTTGAAGTAGTTCATCGTTAAATATTAACTCGGACTCACTTCGAGAACTAAATTTCCTGACAAAGCTTATTTCTTTAAAACTTTTTATCGATTTAGTAATATCATCGGAGATTTGTAGCTCCTCATACACATTTCCTACAATATCCTCTGTATCTTCGATTGTATAGGTACATTGTATTGTCGGATACTCGAAATCATCTCCATCGAGTGTACGTTCGCAGTTTTCAAGGAGTTCGCCCCTCTCATAATCATATAACGCTTGAAGAATTGCGCTTTTGCCGGATTCATTCTGTCCTGCTAAAACTAAAATGTTATCAATGTCTGATAGCCTGCATTCGCCGCTATCTATTATCGATTTATAGTTTCGTATCTGAAATGACTTGAGTTTCATAAACATTTTCCCTTTTATATCAACTTAAACCCAATCTTTTCCGTCTACATTTACATGGCGGCAAATTTTATTAACCAATCCATCGATATATTCCCATCTGACTATCTGTGGCTCTTATATTACCGATATTTAAATCATTTCCTCGTAACATCTGTGTGTCTATACACTCAGGCCAATCTACTAAACAAAACGCAATGGCACTATCAGGCCGAAAGTTATGACCGCCTCCTTCTCCATAACCTGTACCATATTGATCTTCTAATCGCCGAAGAACTTCAGGAAATCTTTCACGTAGACGATTTAGAATCTGATAAGCAAGCCAATAAGAATTTGTGTCTTCTTGTAAAATTGTTGCCAAAGGTTGGCGCAATTTTTCGAATCGTGGCATTTATATTTCCTTTTACCCATATTCGTATTAAATACAAAATACTAATCATCAGCCGGTTTTTTCTTAAACGCACTCTTTGAAATTAGTCATTAGTCATTAGTCGATAGACGTTAGACTAAATACTACTCGCGCCAAGCTGATTCCTCCCAGGGTGTGTGATGATTATACCATTTGAGGACTAAAGCACAAGTATTTTGCGATTTAATTTCCCCCCAACCGCCCTTAACTGTCAAGCTTTCAAATTTTTATCCCGCTTTGCGGCCCGAAAGTACTAAGTTTCCCCTTTTTCCTTTTGA
>Ga0315537_1000397_pt1 | contig 33878 bp, 28 predicted proteins | sample SalMarSW160270MG_FD_203091 | JGI IMG/M metagenome (GOLD analysis project Ga0315537, IMG submission 203091) | Salt marsh sediment microbial communities from the Plum Island Ecosystem LTER, Massachusetts, United States - Salt Marsh Sediment SW1602-70 ... | reverse complement strand
CAGATGCCGATTTTCTACGGCCTGTACACAGCATTGTCCAGTATGATAGAGCTGAGAAATCAGCCGTTCCTATGGATAAAGGATCTTTCTCTTCCGGACACCGTGGCGACTATCAAGATGGCAGTGCCTCTTTTGGGATATAAAATCGGCGGACAGGGTTTTACAGACATCAATGTGCTCCCGTTTGTCATGACTGCTACCACACTTCTTCAATCGAAACTAACGTCCGGGGATCAGTCGAATCAGCAGGCAAAGATGATGACCTACCTGTTTCCACTCATGTTTTTTTTCATCTTCTGGAATATGCCGTCGGGGCTTGTACTGTACTGGACGATACAAAATATTTTGACCATAGGACAGCAGTACCTGATCGATTACCGGTTGAAACATAAGACTGTGCAGGAACCGGTGCCGGAAAAGAAGGGAAAGCAAGGCAGGCTTCGAGCATCTGCTCGGAGGATCCAGGCCCCGGCCAAGAGACTGAACCCTTCGGCGAAAAAGGGAAAATCCTCACCGAAGAGGAGGAAAAGATGAGGAGCCGGAGATACATTGCTGTCTTAATAGAATGTATCAACTGGTAATGATTTTTAGATGGAGGTATCCAAATGGTAATACGTGAATATGAAGGCAGAACGGAAAAGGATGCAATTAAAAAGGCCTCGGAAGATCTGGGGGTTGACAGCAATAAGCTGAAAATAGAGGTTATCAGCGAAAAATCCAAATTTTTCAGTTTCGGCAACTTAATCAAGATTCGTGTATACCTCAACGAAGAGGAAAATAATCTTGCATTTCGAGCCGAGGAGTTTATCAAGGGACTTTTTCAAATTATCGGAACTGAAGTAACCACGCGCTCCATCGAGGAGGATAACAGGATTTACATCGAGATAATAACGGATAGTGCAGGTCTTATTATCGGGAAACGCGGGAAAACACTTGAAGCGCTGCAGATGCTCGTTAATATCGTGGCAAACAAAGGCCAGGAAAAGTGGAAAAAAATCGTCCTCGACATTGAAAATTACCGTGACAAGCGGGAAAATACCCTACGGGAGCTCGCACTCAAGGTGGCAAGGAAGGTTAAAAAGACGGGGAAGGCCCAGTACCTTGAGCCGATGAATCCATTTGAAAGACGGGTGATTCATATGACGCTGCAGGACGATCCTCACATTGACACGAAAAGTGAGGGCAGCGATAATTTGAAAAAGGTCAAAGTGTTTTTAAGAAGGAGAAAGGGCAATTAGTCGAGCTCATTACGTTGTTATTAAGGCTTGCGGATCAGTCCGGCCGGATGCGTCCGTTGTTAGGCCGACCCGACATGCAAACCAGTTGGTAGTCAGAGACTGAAACACAGTAACAGGCGCATTCGGGAATGGATATGAAAGGCGGGGATTATTTTGAAGTGATCGTCATCGGGGCAGGGCATGCAGGCTGTGAGGCTGCGCTTGCCGCGGGAAGAATGGGGGCGCGTACACTCCTTCTCACCATAAATATGGATACGGTGGCGCAGATGTCGTGCAACCCCGCCATAGGCGGGCTTGCCAAGGGGCAGCTCGTGCGTGAGATCGATGCCCTGGGCGGCCAGATGGCAAAGGTTATTGACCGGCACGGAATACAGTTTCGAATGCTCAATACCAACAAGGGGCCCGCGGTTCGAGCGCTCAGAGCGCAGGCGGACAAGAAGGGCTATCAGCTCGAAATGAAGCATGTCATTGAGCTGGAAAAAAATATCGATCTCAAGCAGGATATCGCTGAAGAGCTCCTTATTGAGGCGGGAAATGGGGAAAAAGCAATCTGCGGGGTAAAAACGGCGCGGGGTAATACGTACTACGGAAAAAAGGTTATTCTGACCGCAGGCACCTTTTTGAGGGGGCTCATTCATATCGGCACCTACAACGAAATGGCGGGAAGGATAGGAGAACTTTCCGCCGAACGGCTGAGTGCAAGCCTTTCCGCCCTCGGATTTCCCCTCGGGCGGCTCAAAACAGGCACTCCGGCCAGGGTCAATAGAAAAAGCGTAAATTTTGACGTCATGATCGAGCAGAGGGGTGACGACGTGCCGCTCCCCTTCTCATTTTCGACCGATAGAATTGACCGGCCCCAGGTATCGTGCTTCATAACGTATACGAACGAGAACACCCACAGGATCATCCGGGAAAACCTCGACGTCGCCCCTCTGTATACAGGGCAGATCAAAGGGGTCGGCCCTCGCTACTGCCCATCAATCGAAGACAAGGTCGTCCGGTTTTCAGACCGCACCAGGCATCAGGTATTTGTCGAACCTGAGGGCCTTGACACCGAGGAGATGTATTTAAACGGGATTTCAACGAGTCTGCCGGAAGAGGTGCAGGCGCGGTTTCTGAGAACGGTGCCGGGACTCGAAGAAGTCGAGATAATGAAACCGGGGTATGCCGTGGAGTATGATTTCATACCTCCCACCGAGCTGTATGCGAACCTCGAGACGAAACGGGTCAACGGTCTCTACTTCGCCGGCCAGGTAAACGGCACGAGCGGGTATGAGGAGGCGGCCGCGCAGGGGCTGATGGCCGGTATCAACGCAGTGCGTGCCCTGTGGGGGGACCCTCCGCTCGTTCTCGACCGTTCCGAAGCCTACATAGCTGTGCTCATCGATGACCTCGTCACCAAGGGAGTGGAGGAACCCTACCGCCTCTTTACGTCAAGTGCCGAGTACCGTCTCAATCTCAGGCATGACAATGCCGACCTCAGGCTGGCTGATTACGGTCACGATGTCGGACTTCTCGATGAGGGCGCGTATTACCATGCCCTGGAACGTAAAAGGTATTTCGACCAGTTGTTGAAGATGTTGAAAGAAAAAAAGGAGCACGGGAAGAGCTATTTCGATCTGGTAAAAAGCAGGGAGCTTTCTATTGCCGGGTGCGCATCCCGCCTGGGTCTTGATACAGGATTTCCCCGTTCGGTGATGGAGTCGGTTGAAATCGAGGTGCGGTACGTCGGGTACATAAAGAGACAGAACGAGAGGATAGAAAGGCACCGGAAGATGGAAAACATGCATATCCCGGAAGAGCTGGAGTACGCTTCGATTAACGGCATAAGCACTGAGGCACGTGAAAAACTAACCCGCATCAGACCTCGCTCCCTCGGGCAGGCCTCTCGAATTCCAGGCGTCAGGCCCTCCGATGTAACCAACCTCCTCTACTATCTGAAAAAGATATTCCCCGACAGGATACAGCCTGGATCAGCATATCACGGCGAAAAATCAAAAAAAGCATTCGGTTAGAAGCCCGATGAATGATGAAGAAGCCTTACTTTTGGAAAGCGGCCTCAGTGCATTCGGCATTAACCCTGATGAGGAGATAATACGTTCTTTTTCGACCTTTCTGGACGAGCTCATCTTATGGAACAGCAGGACCAATCTTGTCGGAACCATGAACCGGCGCGAGATACTTGTTCGTCACATCCTTGATTCACTGAGCGTTATTCCGCTTTTTAAAAAAAATGGAGGGTCGATACTAGACATAGGAGCCGGAGCGGGATTTCCTTCAATTCCCGTTGCCATCGTACGGAGGGATACCCCCATATATGCCGTCGAGCGCCGGGAGAAACGCGCGGCATTCATGAACAGCATCTGTGCCATACTCGGGCTGGAGAATGTGACCGTTATCGGGAAGGATGTCCGGGATGTTGATGGAAAGTTTGATATTATACTCGCACGCGGGGTGGGTGAGCTCGCCCGGTTGTACCGGCTCTCAGAAAGGGTGAAGAAGGAGAACGCCATGATAATTGCGTTCAAGGGAAAGATCAACGAGATCAACAGAGAGGTCGCACGGCTGCGGGAAAGCACCCGGGGAGAAAAGAGCCTCAGTCTTCGGGTTGAGCGGGTCAGGGTTCCTCACCTTGACCGGGAAGAGCGAAACATAGTCATCATAGAGACAAAGTAGAAACGCATCTGCCATGTGTGAGAGGCAACTGCATTTGTATTTCGTGCATGCGGTATTGTTTACGTCCGAATGGCCTGTACCATACAAACACAGATCAAAGTATCTCCTCATTGCAGCAGAAAAAATCAATTTTTTAATACCACGGCATTATTCGGACGCTTCAGGTCCGAATAACAATTTAATTATTGGTTTTTATCTATAAAAACAATTATCATGATTCTAATGATGGGATGCGTCCTGTAACATAGCGTTCCCATTTTCTGTGATTCAATTCAGGAGGTGAAAATGATTAACTTGAAGGATATTGCAAAAAAGGCCTATCTCAACCTTGAAGATCTGGAGAAGCTCGAGGAGCTCGTACTTAAGACCGGGTACCTGTCCAATGAACGGGTACGGCGTGAGCTCCAGTGGTTCAATACCGAGTTAGGTCTTGATAATTACTACTTCAAAACAACACCCATCGAAAACATTGCAAAGCATCTCATCGCCATCAGTGCTTCGGAAATGGTGTCAAAACTAGGCGGTGAAGGTGTCGGTATACAGCTTACATCGGAGGACAGGGACAGGGCTGTGTATATTGTCGAGGATGAATCTTCAAAAACAGAGGAGATAGAACGAAGGATAGAAAAGAAATACCCCCTGTTCAGGCTCGAGAGCTACAGAACGAAGAAGAAGAAGACACTCGGTCATTATCTTCGCCTGTATGTGGTAACGAAACCGGTTTTTAAAAACTGGACTAAAATGGGTGAGCCGATCACTTTTAAAGATGCAGCAAGCACGGCATTCATCAAACGGTCCGCCCCGGAAACAATCGAACGGTACAAAACAGCGTGGGAATCGATGAACACCAGGGAGTCGCCTTATATTTCGATTACCGATAAACCCGAAACAGGGGAAAGCCGGGTGATGGTGGGTATTCATCAGCAGGGCCGGCGACGGTTTCTCAAAAACTTTTCACATCTGCTGTACCAGTACAACCTGTATTCAAACCGCAAGTATGTGGAGCCGTTTACAGATCAGAAGCAGGTATACACGTTCTACTTCGACAAAATCAATCTGGAAACCATGAGAGAGTTTTCCAGGGACCTCAACGCCGTGGTAATGCTCCCTGAGAACCCCATCACAACTCTATTTCTGGATGAAGTCTACTCCTCTCTGCAGACCATGTATGCCATCTCGGCAGCAGCCTTTACCCATCAGTTTCTTACCGTGCTGACCGAGGAGTACATCACCCTCAACAAAGCGCTCAAAGATCAGCCTGAAGCGAAAGGGGTGCTCGAGATAATCAAGATGCGGCTGATAAAAGATACATACTCTGAATCGAGGATCGCCCAGGCTGTTCTGGAGCATCACGATATTGTATCACTTATCTATTCTCATTTTAGCAATATCTTTCATCCGCCCGGGGGAAAAAGGCAGCAGGGGGACCTCGAGGAGCGGATTATTAACAGGATCGAGAAAGATGTTCCTTCTGTCAAGGATAAAACCATACTGAAATACTTTCTCACTTTCAATAAAATGATTCTGAAAACCAACTTCTTCATGCGCGATAAAACCTGCATGGCCTACAGGCTCGACTCCTCCTACCTCAGCGATATCGATTTTCCCGAAAGGCCATACGGTCTCTTCTTCTTTGTCGGAAGAGAGTTTATCGGCTTTCATATACGTTTCAGGGATATTGCGCGCGGCGGTATCCGTATTATCAAGTCGAGGAACCTCACCTGGTACGAAAACAACCTTGACACGGTGTTTCTCGAAAACTACAACCTCGCGATGACGCAGCAGAAGAAGAACAAGGACATACCGGAGGGCGGGTCCAAGGGGATAATACTGCTCAAACTCGAGCACCAGGAGGAGGGTGAACACGCATTCAAGAGCTATATCGACGGTATGATGGATCTCATAATGCCGAACGAGGAGGTGCTCGACTATTACGGGGAAGACGAGATTCTCTTTTTAGGGCCGGACGAGAGGACCGCGCATCTCATGAACTGGGCGGCACTCTATGCAAAGAGGAGAAAATATCCGTTCTGGAAAGCATTTACCACAGGCAAAGAACCGGCAATAGGGGGCATCCCCCACGACATGTTCGGGATGACCACGGCCGGGGTGCATGAGTACGTGCTCGCTGTTCTGGAGAAGCTGAAGCTTCGTGAAGAGGAGATCGTCAAGATACAGACCGGCGGCCCGGATGGTGATCTCGGGAGCAACGAAATACTTATGTCGAAGGATAAAACTATCGCGGTTATTGACGGAAGCGGCGTTCTGTACGATCCGTACGGGCTCAACAGAAAGGAATTGAGAAGGCTTTCGAAAAAAAGGGTGGTGGTCGAAGAATTCAACCGATCGCTTCTCTCCCAGAAGGGCTTTTTTGTTTCGATCAACGACAAGGAGGTAACGCTCCCTGACGGAAGTTTCGTGCCGAACGGTGAGGATTTCAGGAATAAATTTCACCTGAACCCGCTTGCCAGAGCCGACCTCTTTGTACCGTGCGGTGGAAGACCTGCAGCAATAAATATCAACAACTGGCACTCTTTGCTTGATGAGCGGGGTATTTCGAAGTTCAGAATTATCGTCGAAGGGGCAAATCTCTTTATAACCGAGGAGGCACGCCTCCGACTCGAGGAGAAGGGGGTCATTGTTATAAAGGATTCCTCCACCAATAAGGGAGGGGTGACGTCATCTTCTCTCGAGGTATTCGCCTCGCTTGCGCTGAGCGATGGCGAGTTCGGGGAGCAGATGTGTGAAAAAGACGGAGAAAAGCCGCCATTCAGGGAGGCGTATATCGCTGAAGTCCTTTCAACGATACAGAAAAACGCGCGTGCTGAGTTCGACCTGCTCTGGAAGGAGCACGCGGAGAAAGGTGTACCCTTTACCATTCTTTCAAACAGGGTGAGTGAGAAGATAAACAAGATCACCGACGCAGTACGGGCTTCTGATCTTGCGGACAACAGAAGGCTCGTGAGAGCAATCCTTGAAAAGTACACCCCGCATGTCCTGGACGCGCTTGTCGGCGTTGACACCATTCTGAAAAGGGTGCCGAATGCCTATATCAGGGCCATTGTTGCGACGCGCATTGCAACACGCTTCGTGTACAGCTATGGTCTTGATGCAGGTGAGATCGATTTTTACAATTTTGTCAATTTCCTGCTGGAGGAGAAAAAAGGCGAAGCATAGTCAATTTTGTATACCGTGCACTGCAAATATTGATTACCTTAACCGTAAGAAAATTAGGAGGATTCAAATACCCGGAGGTACAAGATGAAGGCTCGAAAGATTAAAGATGGTGTATTCTGGATGGGCGCGGTCGACTGGGACCGACGGCTGTTTGATTCATTGATTCCACTACCCGACGGCACAAGTTACAATGCCTATCTGGTGCGGGGGAGTGAAAAGACCGTGCTGCTCGATACGGTCGATCCCTCCATGACCCATGTCCTTATGGCTCAGCTGGAAGATGTGGAAAAGATCGACTATGTGGTTATGCACCATGCTGAACAGGATCACTCGGGTACGCTTCCCAGTGTACTGGAAAAATACCCCGATGCAAAGGTTGTCACATCTCAGAAGGGAAAGGAAATGGTTTCAGACCTGCTTGGTGTTGACCCCGGTAGGATTACAGACGTTGGGGATGGTGAGTCACTATCACTTGGAAATAAAACACTCACCTTCCTCTATACCCCGTGGGTGCACTGGCCTGAAACCATGTCAAGCTTTCTCGAAGAGGACGGTGTACTTTTTTCGTGTGATTTTTTCGGGTCGCATGTTGCGACCTCCGACCTGTATGTAACCGACGAGGCCCGTGTCTACAGAGCGGCAAAACGATACTATGCCGAGATCATGATGCCTTTCAGGAGTATCATCAGAAAGAACCTGGCACGGGTCAGGGAGCTGAACCCGGATTTCATTGCACCGGGTCACGGCCCGGTTTATGATAGAGCCGCTTTCATACTCGATGCATACGAAGACTGGATATCGGACAATCTTAAAAACAGTGTGGTTATTCCATATATTTCGATGCACGGAAGCACGAGATGTATGGTTGAATACCTTGTGGCCGAACTTGTGGAAAGGGGCATTTCAGTTCAACAGTTCGACCTGGAGCGTACGGATATCGGTAAGCTCGCTATTTCTCTTGTTGACGCAGCCACGATCATTATAGGAACACCCACGGTTCTCGTGGGTCCCCATCCGCTTGTGGTCAGCGCCGCAGTTCTTGCCAATGCGCTCAGGCCGAAAGTGAAGTTTGCTTCGATAGTGGGATCGTATGGATGGAACAGCAAGGCGGTGGAGCAGATCGCCGGGCTCATCCCCAACCTGAAGGTCGAAATTATTGATCCTGTGCTATGCAAAGGCTACCCAGGGGAATCCGATTACGAAGCATTGCGCAGACTGGCGGACGCTGTTTCTGAGCGGCATAAAACGCTGTGATAGGTAAAGCGTGATGTGCAGGAACCGGTTCTCGCTTGAAGTTCTTACTAACGTATTCAAAAAACCTTCCTGAATTATTTCCTTAAGAGGCTTCTTTTATACCGTATGACAGCAGGCTGCTGTCTGAATCCGGGTTAACGCAATACACGATTCAGTCCCCAGGATACCCCGTCTCCTTTACTTCTGCCGGTGAGCGGCAGCATCCCGATGCAAAGCGTCTTGATAATACTGTCGGTAAAAACACCAGGACCGGCGGTATTGGGTTGAAATGGTCCTCACTGATTGTGCTCATCTGATTCTCGGGTATGGCACTGGTGTTTTACCGATCATTCTTCTTCCTCAAAATGTGGATACATGGAGCGGTGAGCGCCTCATGGTAGTTCTGCTCCATGAGCTTGCCCATATCAAGAGAATGGATCATACTTTGAGCCGTGACTACACTCATTTTTTAATTCCCTTTCTATCCTGAACACCGAAAATTGCATGCTTTTCGAGAAGGAGATGCTCACCTTTCAGGTAATTGACGGTAATTTACTACGATGAGGATCTGTAGGTCGCATACGTTTGTATTCGTGGGGCCTGTTTTAAAGAGCAATCCAGTCTGCTCAAAAAATGTGCAGGAGTCGCTTTTTTTAAGGTAGTCCTCTGCCCTGCCAAAAGGCGCGGTGTGTCGGTTTATCTCCTGCGCGAGGACGTATGCGCCTGCTGCGTCTGTCGGGCCGTCGTTTCCGTCGGTCGATGCTGAAAGAAAATAAATACCCCGCTTCAGCTCATCCTCCTCGTCAAGAAACTGAATGAGAAACGAGAGTGCAAGCTCCTGGCTCCGTCCGCCTTTGCCGCTTCCGGTCAGGGTGACGGTTGTTTCACCGCCTCCAATGATGCAGGCTGGTTTTCGGGCCAGGATTTCCCTGAAGACCTCATCCTTCGCGATCCCGGCATAAAACTTCGCCACCTCCCGCGCTTCGCCGGTTATCCGGGAGGAGAGCATCACCGTGTTGTACCCGAGCTCTTTTGCCTTTCCGAATGCCGCTGTAAGCGCCGTGTAGTTGCTTCCGATAATTACGTTGTGCACCCTCTTGAATACGGGGTCGTTTTTTTTCGGTGTTTCAGGTATCAACCCTTTTTTCCCCGCTTCGAGGATACTACGTATGTTTTCGGGTATCTTTTTTATGATACCATATTTTTTCAGAACACGAACCGCATCCGCATAGGTGGTTTCATCACCGGTAGTAAGCCCCGATGCAATGACGTCGAGCCTGTCGCCGACAACATCGGAGAGGATGAGGTTTACCTGTGTTGCGGGGTGTATGAGGGCAGCAAGCCTGCCGCCTTTGATCGAGGAGAGATGCTTTCTCACGCAGTTCATTTCGTTGATCGTGGCACCCGATGCGAGCAGAAGCCCGGTTGTCTTCTGCAGGTCATCGAGGGTCAGCTTAAAATTCCCTGTACCAGGGCCAGGGTCGATCGGGTCGGCAAGCAGGGCGGAGCCTCCGCCTGAGATCAGGTTGATGACGAGGGTTTTTTCATCTGTTTCAGCTGCAATCTCTTTTATTTTCCGGGCGGCAAGCAGGCTGTTTTTGTCAGGCACCGGATGACCCGCTTCAATAATTTTAATTGTAGACAGGGGTTCGGTGTGTCCGTACTTGACGGCGATCGTGCCGCTGATATTTCGGCCTTTGAAGAGCCCTTCGACAGTCTGCGCCATTTTCGCGGTTGCCTTACCAGCACCGATAACGATGATTCGGTTGTAATTGTCGAGTTCGAATTCGAGTACGGCCTCTTCAGATTTCACAGAGAGCATGCTTCCCCGAATATGAACCCGGTTTTTAATGAGCACAGCGGGATCGACCTGTTTTACCCCGGCAAGAAATATGGATTTCAGGTCCTGAATCTCTTTATTTTTTTCCATTAAAAATCTCCTTCAAAAAAGCGGCTCCACCCTTTTTTTACTTTGAAAAGTATACGCCCTTGCCAGCCTTGAAATCAATGAAAAACTGGTATGATAGAAAGGGTCCTTTATGCCGGGATTGACTTTCATTCCGATTTATTCTACAATGGACGGCGACATGAATGGGCCTCGAAATTGGTACCGACATGTACGGTCATAAACAGTAACTTCGAAATGGACATCGACACGAACCATTGAATTGAGTTGAAAAGGTTATCGAGAAAATGAAAAGGAGAAAAAAATGAGAATGAACCCTCTTCCATCATCAGAGTACGAGCGCAGGGTACAGTGCTTGCAGGAGCAGCTCGTTTCAGAAGGAATCGACGTGTACGTCGGGTACAGCAGTGAGTGCGAATCCTCCACGTCCAGGTACCTGACCGGCTTCTGGCCCTTTTTTGATTTTGCGTGCGTCGTTGTGCCGGTGAAGGGAGATGCGGTGCTCGTTACCGGAGGGCCGGAATCCTATGAATTTGCGAAGGTCTTTTCTTCAGTGCCGAAAATCAGAATAAATCCTCTTCTCGTGGAGACGTCGGCGCCCGACTGGGTGCCGGAGGTCGAGGGGGAGAGCTTCAGTACAATCATGGATGCGGTTATGGGCAATTCGCCGAAGAGAGTCGGTGTCGGCGACTGGAATATTTTTCCCCATATACTGCTTGAAGATCTCATAAAGGCAGCACGTGGGGCCGAGTTCGTTCCCGCTGATGACCTGCTTCTCAGGGTGAAGTCAGTGAAATCCGATGTTGAGATACCCTATATAGTCGAGTCGTATAGAATCACGGAGGAAGCTATGAAGGCCGCTTTTCAGGCGGTCGAGCCCGGCAAACGGGAGTGGGAGCTTGAAGCAGTGGCCCGCTCAACGATGCTCAAAAACGGTGCAGAAGGTATGCCCTACCCGGCATGGGTGTGTTCAGGGCCGAACACGCCGCTGAGCCTGTGCAGGTCGACAGATAGGGCAATCGGGCCTAACGAGCTGGTGCAGTTCACCTTCGGCACGAAATACATGGGCTACTGCGGCAACATGTGCCGCCCCTTCGCCATCGGCAGGGCGCCGGACGGCGCACGGAAACTTATGGATGTGGCTCTCGAAGCCATGCACTATACCCTCGGCACCGTCCAACCGGGCGTTCGTGCAAACGAGGTATTCAGAGGGTATCACGCTATACTCGCACGATACGGGTATGAAAACTTCACACTCTACGGCCCTGCTCACGGAACCGGTCACTCCGAGGTGGAGGGCCTGTGGCTGGCCGAGAAGGCCGATTTCACCGTACAGCCGAATATGCTGTTTAATATCGATATCTGGCTTTCAGACGGAACATACGGCCTGCGGTATGAGGACGGCATTCTCATCACAAAGGACGGCATCAGGGAGCTTACAAGCTACCGGCGCGAGGTAATAGAGGTATGATCGATACTATCCGTCAGGCGCTTGACCGGAGGAAATCGGATATCCTCGAATGGATGAAAAGGCTCGTCGCATTTTCCTCCGAGAACAGGCCGCCCGGTGGAAACGAAGGCCCTGCTCAGGAATTCATTGTCGATTCCTGCAGGAAAATGAGCCTTGATGTCGACGTATTCAACCCCCTCGACGTTCAGGGTATCCAGCAGCACCCGTCATTTCTTCCCGGCAGGGAGTATCCTCCGGGACGTAACAACGTTACAGCGCGCTGGAAGGGGAGCGGGGGAGGGCGATCGATTCTGCTGAGCGGGCATGTCGACGTTGCGCCGTTTGAACCCGACAACTGGACGACCTGCCGACCCTTTGAGCCCGTGGAACATGATGGAAGGCTCTACGGCCGGGGAACTGCTGATATGAAGGGGGGGCTTTCTGCCTTTCTGTGGGCGATACAGCTTCTCATGGATATCGGCTTTATACCGGCAGGCGATGTTATCTTCGAGAGTGTCGTGGACGAGGAGTTTGCTGGTGGGAACGGCACCCTTTCATCCCGCCTCAGGGGGCATAATGCCGACCTTGCTGTTCTGGGAGAGCCGACGCGCATGGAGCTCTGTCCCGCATGCCTTGGTGCCTTTCTGGGTAATCTCAGGCTTGCCGGAAAAGCGGGAATGCCCTACATGGGCTCAGCGATACCGAACCCCGTATTCGGCCTGTCGCGGGTGATAGAGCTTTTTTCCGAATGGCAGAATGAGTGGCGCTCACGAAACAGCCATCCCCTCTTTAGGAGGCCTGGAAAAGAGCTCAACGTCGTGCTGTGGGGCCTCTCATCGAAAATACCCGGTGAGTTCACCCAGATGGGCATACCGCTCATCGCCGGCCTGTCATGGATCGTGTGGTGCTATCCTGGAATGAGCGAGAAGGAGTTCCACCGGCAATTCAGGAATTTCTGGGACAGGCATGCGGCCTCGGATGAAAAAGTCAAGCCGTTCGACCTCGAGATAACGCCCACCTACCACTACGTTCGTCCATGGGAAACAGGCACAGATGATCCGGGGGTCCGGGCAGTGGCTGACGCATTTTCAGGCTATACGGGAGAAAGCCCTGCGGTCGGGGGTGCTCCGTTTTCCTGCGACCTCGCCCTGTACGGGGATCCCGGCAGCATGCCGGCTGTCATACTCGGACCCCGGGGAGACAACCTGCATGCACCGGACGAGTGGGTGCTCATAGAGGACATTTATACCCTTTCCGGGATCGTCGCACTGCTCATCACGAAATGGTGTATGTGTTAAACTGTGAACATCAATAGAATTACGAGAGTAGCGTGCTACTCGTTCAGGCTCCAGTCGTACCGGTACTTGATACGCCCTTTGAAATTCCGGATCTGCCCGGCGAGGTCGTGGATCAACGCTTGAAGAGACGGACATGGTTTTACTTAAAGTCCAAGCAGATCGGCACGCTTCTTCATAGACTCGAGCACAAACTCGATATGTTCGTCGAGCAAAATACCGAGCTCCTCGGTACCCGTTCGAATATCGTCGCGATTTACGCCGCTCGCAAAAGCCTTGTCTTTCATCTTTTTTTTCACCGACTTCACCGCAACATCTGTGACCTTTTTAGACGGCCGAACGAGAGAAACGGCAACGATGAAACCGGTGAGCTCGTCCACGGCAAAGAGCGTTTTGGCCATCAGACTCTCACGTTTCACCCCGCTGTAGTCTGCGTGTCCGAGTATTGCTTTTATCCATTGTTCGGGGAGCCCCATTCCGCGGAGTATTTCAGCACCTCTGAATGGGTGGTCTTCAGGAGTGGGATATTTTTCGTAGTCGAAATCATGGAGCAGGCCGACTATGCCCCAGGATTCCTCATCCTCACCGAACTTTACTGCGTAGTCACGCATCGCTCCTTCAACTGCGAGCGCATGTTTGATGAGACCCTCCTTTTTCGTATACTCTTTCAGCAGATCGAATGCCTCGTTACGATTCATAGTCATTCTATTCCTTTCCGTTCGATTCGAATATGACCGATGCGGTCGCTATTTCATTGAGATGGGACATGGATACATTGATGGTGTTGACGTTCATTTTTTCCGCCCGTTGTTTTGACACGCCGTAGAGCTGTATATAGGGTTTACCGGACGACTCATGGCGGACCTCGATATCGATAAAGCGGACCCCCCGCCTGTTTCCTGTGCCGAGCGCCTTCATCGTCGCTTCCTTTGCCGCCCAGTACGCGGTGTAGAGCTGAGGGGCGTGTTTCTTGAGCTTTTCTATGCCCGTCCGCTCGTAGTGGGTATATATACGTGAAACAAACTGATCACCGAAACGCTGTATCGCCTTTTCGATTCTTTTCGTGCTCATAATATCAACGCCATGCCCGATAATCATATCTTCCCTGATCCTGTATGCGCCTTATCCCCGAAGGGGATACATCACCAGCGGTGATGTACATCCGGTTTAATAAAGGTTTCGTATATCTCACGTATTTTTTTCATCTGCACGTCGGTAAGCGGGGGGAGAGCGGATGCGCGGGTATTCATTTCAGCCTGTTCGCGCCTGCTTGCGCCCGGTATAACGCAGCTAACCTCCGGAAACATGAGAATCCAGCGAAGGGCATACAGCGCGAGTGGCTCGGGACCGGTAAAAAGCTTTTTCAGTTCTTTAACTGCAACAAGCCCCCTTTCGAAGTCGAGCCCTGCAAAGGTTTCTCCCTTGTCGAAAAACTTGCCCTCAACATTGAAAAAACGATGATCTCCCTCAGAAAAAGTTGTTTCCCTGGTAAATTTTCCGGTAAGAAGCCCGCTTGCGAGCGGCACGCGCACGATAATACCGACATTCTTCTTTTTTGCCTCTGGAAAGAAGAGATCGGCAGGCCGCTGCCGGAACATGTTGAATATTATCTGTACCGTGGCAAGGCCGGGGTATTCGATTGCCTTTAACGCCTGTTCTACCTTTTCAACGCTCACCCCGTAGTTGAGTATCTTTCCCTCCTTTTTGAGGGCCTCGAGTGTTTCGAATACTTCTGGTGTGTAGTATACCTCGGTCGGAGGGCAGTGAAGTTGAATGAGGTCGAGCGTCTCCCAGCCCATATTTTTCAGGCTGTCCTCGATGAATCCGCGTATATTTTTATCGTTGTATCCTTCGGCAGTATGAGGTGAAAGACGCCTGCCGCACTTTGTAGCAACGTAAATTCTCTCTTTGTACCCCCGTGCAAAAGTTCCTGCGGCCCGTTCGCTCAGCCCCTCGCTGTACTTGTCGGCGGTATCGAAAAAGTTCACGCCGTTATCCACAGCAGTCTGAAGCGTTGACTGCGCTTCCTCGTTACTGAAGGTGTCGCCCCAGCGACCCCCGAGCTGCCATGTGCCGAGAGATATTTCGGAAACTTTTAATCCTGTTTTTCCAAGCACCCTGTAATTCATCCGTAAACCCCCTCCAATAATCTGATTTTAAAAAGATAACAAGGAGCGCGATTTATTGCAAACACTCTTTATTGCATCCGTAAAAACCGACTTTTCCCTACACCGGCTTCATAGTACCCTTAAATAAGTCTTCTGTTTGATACCCAGTCCTGCCAAGGATCGGTCCCGCAAGGGTCATATCCCGCAAGGGACTTTTCCTGGGGGATTCACGACGCTTTTCTATTTACATAAAACATACTGCTGTTTATTTTGGTACATGATGAATCTCAGGCACGAAATACAGACGGGGGAATTAAGGGATGTCAAAATCAGGGCTCTCGGTTCTCAGAAGGAGAATCGACCGCATAGATAAAAAGCTCGCCAGGCTTCTTGTAAAGAGATACGAATGCGTATCTTCAATCGGGCGCTATAAGATAGAAAAGAAAATGATCGTTGCCGATCACGAGCGCGAAACTGCAGTGCTAGAAAAGGCTACCCGCCGGATACCGGATGAAAATGTGGCGCGTTTTGTGAAACAGGTGTATTCAGGAATATTCGATGCATCCCGCGCAGTCGAGATGAACAAAACGGTATGAAGGAGCAGGTGTGCGAGAAGTACGGGGTAAAAAGAGAGTTCGGGGTGTGATTTCGGTTCCCGGCGATAAGTCCGTATCACACCGCGCCGTTATCCTCTCTGGCCTGGCCCGGGGTACGAGCACCATCCAGGGACTGTCGCGGGCACGGGATGTGCGGACAACTGTCGAGGCAATGGACCGCCTTGGGGTTCAGATACAAAGCGATGGTAACAAAACTGTAATCCAGGGTATCGGTATAGACGGTTTTAAAAACCTTGGCAACGGAAGAATAGAAATCGACTGCGGTAATTCCGGCACAACCGCCCGCCTCTTGATGGGTGTGCTTGCGGGAGCGAGGGTCAAGGCAGTGCTGCAGGGAGACGAAAGCCTGAGCGTGAGGCCAATGAACCGCGTTGTACGCCCCCTTACCCTGGCCGGTGCGATGATTTCGAGTAATGACGGCAGGCTTCCCGTTGAAATCGCGGGTGGGAAGATACAGGCCTTTGAGTATATCGTGCCCGTTCCAAGTGCACAGGTCAAATCAGCGCTGCTGCTTGCAGGGCTTTTTGCAGACGGTCTTTGCGTCGTTGTCGAACCGATTGAAACAAGAGACCATACCGAACGATTGCTGCTGTTCATGGATGCCGATATACGAATCAAAAACACCACACGGGGAAAGGAGATATACATCACCGGAAAAAAGGAGCTGTCTCCTATCGAGCTTGCTGTGCCTGGAGATATATCATCTGCGATATTTTTTGTTGTGGCGGCCCTTATACTCCCCGGCTCCGACGTACGTATACAAAACGTCCTCCTGAACAGAACGCGGTCGCATATTATTGAACTTTTACGGATGATGGGAGGGAGAATCGATGTACACATTGAGCGGGAGTACCCCGAGCCGGTTGGCTTGGTACGTGCCCGTTATTCGAAGCTTCACGGGATTACCGTATCCGGGACGAACATACCGCTTATCATCGATGAAATACCTGCACTTGCAGTGGTGGCCTGCCATGCCGATGGAAAAACTGAAGTGTGTGGCGCTTCGGAGCTTCGTGTGAAGGAGAGCGACAGAATCAGAGGGATTGTAGAACTCGTCCGTTCATTCGGCGGTGATGTACAGGAGCGTGATGACGGATTTGTTGTTACCGGCGGCGGTTTTTACACGCCCGGGAGTGTCCGGAGCTTTGGAGATCACAGAATTGCGATGGCGGCGGGTATTTTTGCTCTGTCGGTAAAAGGGAAGACAGTCATTGATAATGACGGATGTATCGATATATCCTACCCCGGGTTTTTTGAGGATCTTAAAACCCTTACCGGTACAAGGTCCCGTACAGGTAAAGTCCCGAATAGAGAAAGTCCCGCACAGGGATAATCCCGCGCAGGGAAAGGTCCTTCATTTTGTAGCTCACGGATCAGCATTTCGGCCGATCCGACACGTGAACGGCAGTCCGATGAACTTTTTCAGCCGCAACCCGCTGTTACTGGCTGCCGGGTGCGACCTGAATACTCTCAGCCATGTACAACTTGTTCATTGGCCGCCGGGTGCGGTAATCTCCGGTTTGGCGCCTGATATCTCACCTCCGAGCACGAGTTCCCCGTTTTCAATAATCTTGGTGAATAGCTCTTTGTCCTTTTCTCCGAACGGTTTGATCGAGAAGTTTGGAAGATCGTAGTTTACTGCCTTTGGCATGAACCACTCGACCCGCTCTACCCGGTCTCCTTTTTTCCATATTATAATGAAGTTCGTCTGTCCTGTACTGAGCTCAGGCTTATATATTTTGTAACTGGCGCGCATTTCAGCCGGGAGAAAGAGGTACTGAGGTTTGCTGTTATTGTCAAGATATACGATTTTATACCCTTCATACCCCTCCTGAAAACCGAAAACCTGATACACATTGATAGAGTATTCACTTTTCGGCAGGTCCCCGATCTCAACGATTGTCTGAGCAGAAATCAACCGGGCTGTAAAGACAAGGGAAGCTATACAGATAATGAAAACTATCTTTTTCATAGAACCTCCTGTGAGCTCTTGCTGAAAATGGACGTGGTGATGCTGGCATCACACAGTATAGTACTATCATCGGCAAAAATCATTCTCTTTTTGCACTTTCATTGCTTATTATCGGCTTGACGGTATTTTTGTAAAACCTCCTGTTTTTTTATCAATCTTCACCTCTCTTCATCTCGACATTCCCATCATTATATGCTATATTAAGGCGCATTGTAACTGATATGGAAAAGGCTTCTGATCTGCATTGAGAGGTGATACTCATGGATATTTTTAAGAAGGCCTATGATTATTCTCTCGTTGAGGAGTACAAGGCAAAGGGATTGTACCCCTATTTCCGTGCAATTGAAACGGGAACGGATACGGAGGTGTACATAAAGGGGAAGAGAATGGTTATGCTCGGATCCAACTCATACATGGGGCTGACCTTCAATGACAAAACCATACTGAGCGTTGTTCAAAATGTTCAGAAGCACGGTACCGGTTGCGCGGGATCGAGATTTCTCAACGGCACGCTGGATATACATGAAAAGCTCGAGGAAGAGCTTGCATTATTCATGAAAAAAGACCGTGCTCTTCTCTTTTCAACCGGGTATATGACGAACCTGGGTATTATTTCAACAATCACCGGCAAGAACGATATCGTGTTCCTGGACAAGATTGATCATGCAAGTATCATCGACGGCTGCCGGCTCAGTTTTGCGAAGGTTGTAAAGTACAGGCATAACGATATGGCAGACTTGAAGAGGGTGCTCGAGGATTCGGATAAAAAAAGCGGGAAGCTCATCGTGGTCGACGGGGTTTTCAGCATGGAGGGAGATCTTGCGGATCTCCCCGCCATCGTTGATCTTGCACAGAAGTATGGTGCGCGGGTGATGGTGGATGAGGCCCATGCGGTCGGCGTGCTTGGTGCCGGAGGCAGGGGTGCTTCGGAGCATTTCGGTGTCGAGGATAAGGTGGATATTCAGATGGCAACATTCAGTAAATCATTTGCAACCATCGGCGGTTTTGCCGCATCGGAGGACAGGGCCATCAATTACATCAAGCATCATTCACGCCCGCTCATCTTCAGCGCGAGCCCTCCACCGGCGGTTATCGGCGCCGTGAATGCGGCGCTCAAGATAATCGTGAACGAACCCGAAAGGCGCAGTCGGCTTTTTAAAATATCCGAGAAGATGCGAAATGCATTCAGGGATATGGGCTACGACGTCGGACCAACGGTTACACCGATTGTTCCGCTTATTATCGGGGAGATGGATACCTGTCTCATGCTCTGGAGAGAGGTGAGCGATAACGGACTTTTTGTCAACCCTGTTGTTCCGCCCGCAGTGCCGACCGGCCGCTCTCTCATACGGACGAGTTATATCGCCACACATACCGACGAACAGCTCGATTTTGCCCTCGATGTGTTTAAAAAGGCGGGAAAGAAGCTCGGGATTATATAGCATCTGAGCAGAAAATCCTCAATCCCCGGCATGTTTCTGCATTGTTTTGAGCACAAAAAAAACCAGAATGCAGATGCAGGTGGCACTGCAGGAGATCGTAAAGGGAACCCTGAACGTGCCCGTTATGTCTCTGAGCGATCCCGCGAGCGGTGTGCTCAGTGCCTGACCCCCACCGTGCACCAGTGTTGAAAATCCGAAAACAACCGACATGCTCTCTTTTGGGACCAGTTCACTCATAATGGAAATTATTATTGTCAAAACACCCATAAATGAAAAACCGAAGAGAAACGTCGAGATGTAGAAGAGAAATTCTCTTCTGCTGATGGTAATAATGAGAATGGACAGGAAAAGGCCGATCAGAGACAGCACTCCCATATCGATTTTATTGTATCGGTCCGACAGCATTCCCCAGATAATTCCGGCATAAATCATGTTTATACCGAAAAGAGACCACATTGTTCCGGTTGACCGTATTGTAAAGCCGAGCTCATCAACCGTATATGCACCGAAAAAGGTTACATATACGATATAGGAGAAGCCGACAAAAAAGTAGGCAACAAGGAGGAGCCGAAGCCGGCGGTGCTCGAGGAGAAGGGGAATGAGCCTGCCCTCCCTCATAGTTTGTGCGGTCCACTCATCGGTTCTGAGTTTCTTTCTGAAGAAAAAAAGCGAGAGCACGAACACCGCACCATTGATCAGGGCCAGTGTATACCAGCTCGTGCGATACCCCTGGATCGGCCGGCGCATCAGCAGGAACGGGATGAGGTACCCGCTTACAAGAATTCCAGCCCCGGCACCACCCATAACAAACCCAAATACGGCGGCTCTGCCTCCGGTCTCTCTGTTGAGAATGTGTATGAGCGGGACATAGGCCCCTGCTGCCGAAGCACCCAGAACAAAAGATGCGGCTAACAGAACCGTGAACTGCTGGGCATATCCGAGAATAAAGAGCGACAGAGATGTGATGAAAATGGATATGCAAACACTGCGATGCGCGCCGATATGGTTTGAGAGCCATCCACTGACATGAGAATTCACCAGATATCCGGCTACGATGCCGGTACCGAGCATACTCATGGCGGTATGAGTAAATGAGAGATATTCCATCATTTCCGGATAGATCAAGGTGTACGCAAAGCGGCCGAATGCCATAGTGGTGAATTGAATGAAAAAGCCGATTACAATGAGACTCGCATTCTCAGGCATTGTGCTGTACCAGTACTGCTTATCATTAAGTGGGTATAGGGTCAAACTGCTAAAATCTGTAATGCGTGTAGAGGTTATTGCGATTTAACTACACTATATATATCGGGCCATGACAAGAAAGTTTCGCATTTGTACGAAGGGACGTTTTGCACCCAGGCATCGATCTCAATTCTCGAATGCACCCGCCCTCTGTTTATACCGGGACACGTACTTCCGACTTTTTCCCATTCCCTCTCTGAAACAAGATTTCGTTTCCAGAAGGGGTAGGATCGACACTGGTACGGACGTACGGGATAAATGGTGCACAGTCCGTCCCAGAATACGCAGTCATACGGAGGTTTTTCAGTGAGAGACATCCTGGGCTCTTCGAATACATGCACGCTGCGGGTGTATTTTCGAGCAAATGACCCTTTGCTCATTTTCAGGAACTTTGCTATACTGTCAATATCATTTTCGGAGAGGTACACGAAGCCGGGATATCCTGTGCAGCATTTACCGCATCGTGTGCATTCAAACTGAAGCCCCCTGTGATAAAAGGGTGCATCTTTTTTGACGTGTTTCATTTTTCCTCGATGATTTCTACGGATTCAGTAATGGAAAATACTATAGAAGTTCGGAAAATAGAAAGAAAAAGAACGAAAAGCGATTGTCTCGGCTTTTTAAAGGAGGCGCGTGTCAATGACGCCTATCTGATCGAGGGTATTGCCCAGAGCCATGCGCGGTTTCACAATTACTGTTTCATTCAGGATGGGCGTATTGTCGGCATTGTCCATTCAAAGAGCGGTTCTTCCGTCCATCTGTTCTTCTCCGGGAGTATGGCTGGTTCCTCCCTGGAGAAGGCAGTGCAGTTTATAGAAGACAGGTTTCCAGGTCTGAAGATGCTGTTCGGGGATGCGCTCAGTGTCCGCACTTTTGAAAAGTTTTCAGGTGAAAAGTCGGTATCTGTGAAAAGTTTTATCACCTTGGAGATATGCCGGCCCTGGCTCTGCCCCCGGCTGCCGTACCGGGGTATGACGCCGTCGCCGGATATGGCATCCCAGCTTCTCCCGCTTCAGATCCAGTACGAGATCGAGGAAGTCGGCGCCTGTGCTTCGGATATAAACAGAGGCAGGGTTCTCACGGTTCTGAAGAAAAAGATGATGCGTGAAGAGATATCCGCGGTGCTCGAGGGATCGGTGCCGGTCGCCATGGCCGGTGTAAATGCGCGGTGCGAGAATATATGTCAGATAGGTTCGGTGTACGTCGTCCCTTCCCGGCGGGGAAGGGGATACGGAAGCTCGGTGGTTTCATATCACCTTGTGCAGCTCTTTAAACGGTATGAACGGGTACTGATTTTTGTTAACACCACGAACAGGCCCGCCTACAGCCTGTACAGGAGGCTCGGATTCAGAGACACCGGTATGCTCATGCAGGCGAATTTCTGATGGTTATTCATTGATTCCAAGTTCCTTGAGCTTGCTCAGGCGGTCCTCAGCTTCCTTGATATTCCGCATAGCGAGCTTGTTGTACGGGTCTATTGCGAGTATTTTTTTCCATTCCGCGATCGCCTCCTCGTACTTCTTCTGCACGAACAGGTCGATACCCTTGTAGTAAAGATCGAGTATTTCTTGATTGAAGCTTGTAACATCCCTCATCTGTGCTTTCGTCCTGGCTATGTATTCCTGAACCTTGAGATAGTTCTGATCGATCTTTGCCACCGTTTCGAATGCGTCGAGTGCTTCTTTGTACCTGCCGTCGGAAAACAGCTGGAGGCCCAGTGCATAGTGTTCGGATTTGATGGCTTCATCGGCGGTGAGCTTTTCTTTCATGGACGATTTTTCCTGCTCAAACTGCTGTTCCAGCAAGCCGATCTGTGTCTGGTAGGTGTTTCTCTGCTGAATGAGATCCGCCTCCAGGCCGGCGCGATCCCGGTCGAACCGATTCGTCAAATCCCGCAAGGCCGCATCTTGTTCAGCTTTTTGCCGTGCGGTAAGATCGTCAATGATCTTCTGCCTCTCTTCATCATTAGCAGCCTGGATTTTTGAAACTTGCTCCTGATACTGTTTATCCATTTTAGCCGTCAGCTCTTTCTTCTCCTGATCATACTGCTGTGAAAGTTTGCTGAGATCCTGTTCGTATTTTTCAGTTGCCGTTTTGATACCCTGGTTTATTTCATCCCTGATTTTTTGCGCCTCGATTTTCTTTTTCTCATCCATGCTCTTCCCGAACCTGTAGGTCAGGCCGAGCCGCATGAAAAGCTCTGCAGTACCCTGCCAGTCGGGGTCTTCAAAACCGACCGCATAGTCTATTCCGAATCCCCAGCGTCTGACGGTCATACCGGCAGTGAGGCCAAGGGGGAGGTTCTGAAAGGCGGTGTCAACGCTGAAGTTCTTGTAGCCTGCCCGAAGCATGAATTCGTCGTTAAATGAAAGTTCGGTTCCGATACTGAGGTCATACAGCAGGGTATGGCTGCCCGGATTATAGTTATCGGTAAATGCCCGTCCATCGACAGCAAACGAGAGCCGGGTGGTCTTTTTTTCACCCATTTTAAAATTTGTTGCCGTTCCGAGCTTGTATATGCGTGTGTTCTGTTCGAATTCGTCGGCAATTTTTATTCCTGTGCCGTATACGTCCTGCACAACTGCGCCGAGACTGAGCCAGGACATCTTGGGCGGTTTGTAGTATGCACCGATATCGAAGCTTGCGCCTGTGCCCTTATAATCGGTGATGCGAAGCTGTTCGATTTTGGCTGTTGCACCGAGCCCCAGTCCCCATTTGAAGTTGTACCCGTATGAAAGAAGCATCTGATAGTGAAGATAATCGGTGCTCGCATCGGTAATTGGTGATGCAAATTCATCGTAGGATTCTATTCCGTTTGTATATGCGCCTATTCCCCCGAGGCTGAGAGTCCCGAATCTGGTCGTTGGATTTGAATAAAAGGCGGAAAAATAATAGGAGTCTGCTATGAGGCGCGTTCCGAACAGGGATATTTCCTTGTACTGGTTGAATGCCATTGCGCCCGGATTCCAGTACGCAAGAGTTGCGTCGTTTTCCATGGCAGTAAATGCACCGCCCATACCAAGCGCCCGCAGGCCCGCACCGTACGAAAATACATTCTCGACCCCGCCCACTTCAGTCTGAGCCGCTGCGAATACCGGCAGAAACAGGGATACCGCGAGGGCGCATACTATTAATAATTTCCTCATCATGCTATCAAATATACCACATAAACGAATAAAATCATCCATTTTTACTGCTCAATTATCGTCCCAATCACCGAGAAGAATGATTTCTCTCTGCAGGCGGACACCGGTCTTTTTGAGCACCTCATCTTCAATATGCCGGATGAGCGCATACACGTCCACAGCCTGCGCGCTTCCTCTGTTTACGATAAAGTTGGCATGTTTCGTATACACTTCGGCATCTCCGAACCTTTTCCCCTTCAGGCCGAGTTCGTCGATTATGGCACCTGCGGGCTTTCCGACACAGTAATCGTTCTTGAATATGCAGCCCGCATTGGGGAATGTGTACTGGCCAGCATCCATTCTATTTTTCCTGTTTTTCTCAATACTCTTCTGTATCACCGATTTGCTTCCCTTCAAAAGAGCGAACCGTACGCTTGATACGAACAGCTTCCTGTCCTGGAATATCGATCTTTTATAGGAGAAATTAATCTCACCTTTTTTCAGCATGCGTTCCCGAACCTCATTATTCACAATCTCCAGGCTGCGAACCTCATACACGATGCGTGAAAATTCACCCGTATACGCACGAGCGTTCATGAACAGGGCGCCGCCGACGGTGCCGGGCAGACCGGCTGCAAACTCGAGCCCGGCAAACGAATGCCGGAGACTTTCATCCACGATTGAGTCGACAGGTGCGCCGCATTCTGCATACATCCCCCTAGCGCTGACGGTAATCCTGCGTAGCTTCTCTGTATTAATAATGAGTCCGAGGTATCCGGCATCATGGACAAGAACATTTGCACCTCCTCCCATAACGAAGAAGGGTATATGTTTCATCAGCGCCCATTCGAGCGCCTGTCTGAACTGTGTAATCGTGCCGGGCACGACAAAGTACTGCGCGGGCCCGCCGATTCTGAATGTGGTGAAGGGTGCAAGAGGCACTGAATGCTGAATTATACGTTCGATGATATTCATTCCGTATGCCTGTGCAAAAACTATCCGACGATACCGAACACGACTATCGCGATTTCAAAGTACAGTATGAGTGTCGTTACGTCAATAATCGTCGAAATGAATGGACCGGCTGAAATGGCCGGGTCTATCTTCAGCCGCTTCAGGATCAGGGGGAGCAGCGCCCCGATGATGTTCGCCACAATTACGCTTATAAAAACCGCCAATCCAACGGTTATGCCGACGCGGGGGTTTGCATCGACGAAATGAGCCCTGACATATGAGAACAATCCCAGAACGACTCCCAGGAACCCTCCCATGAGTATTTCCCTGCCGATTATCCTGAAAAAATCATTCAGCTCGATTTCACCGGTTGCCATTCCCCTGATGATAAGGGTCGCCGACTGCATCCCCGTATTGCCGCAGGTCCCGGTGAGCATCGGGATAAAAAATGCGAGGGGAATGACTATCTGCAGTATATCGGAGTAGTTTTTTAGCACAATCGACGAGAGGTAGGACGTAATGAGAAGAACAACAAGCCACAGTACGCGTTTTCTGCCCATGAGAAAGAAGGCTGTGCTGAAGTACGGTTCATCCGTTGCCTCGATACCGGCCATTTTATGAAAATCCTCTGTCGCCTCCTCGTGAATAACATCAACGATGTCGTCTACGGTGATGATACCGACAAGCTTCCTGTCTTTGTCGACAACGGGAATCGCGTTGAGGTTGTATTTTGTCAGCACCTGTGTAACATCTTCCTGGTCATCGTTTGTGTTCGAATAGACGATGTTGGTTGTCATGATGTCCTTGACCTTTCTCTCAGGCTCCGCGAGAAGCAGGTCCTTGAGGCTGACAATGCCGATGAGAATGCCGTGCTCATTGATAACGTACGAGTAGTATATCGTCTCCTTATTCAGCCCGATTTTCCGGATTATATCTATTGCCTCACCGGCAGTTATTCCTTCCTTTAATTCGATGAATTCCGGCGTCATAAGCCGCCCGGCAGAATCTTCCGGGTAATTTAGAAGCCTGTTTACCTCACTTCTCTCCTCCGTTGAAAGCAGGCGCAGCAGCCGTTTTACCATCCGTTCCGGGAGCTCATCGAAAAGTTCCGCCCTGTCGTCAGGGTCCATTTCACCTATGATTTCCTTTACCCTCTGAGTTTTAAAATGCTCTAACAGCACCTCCTGGTCGTCATGGTCGAGCAGCGAAAAAACCTCTGCAGCGGTTTCCTTGCTGAGAAGACGAAATAAAAGAACCTGTTCCGGAATTTCCAGGTTATTAATTATCTCCATTATGTCCGGAGGTAGCACGTCGTTTAAAATTATTTTAAGCTCAAAAAACTTCTTTTCCTGAAGAAGGATTTTTGTCCCTTCAGTGGTGAGCTTTGTTGTTTTTTCCATTGCTTCACCTCCTCCCTCTGCGCATGTTTTATTTGCACTTTCAGCAGTAAAAATGTACCATTACCCGCAGGTTTTATCTATGCAATTCTCATTTTTATGTTTGTTTTTTCAAATAGGTCCATTACAGCTGATGTTTATTCCAACCACTCACGGAGCCTGCTCCTGCAGAGCGCGTTGGGATCAAGTTCAGTGCAAACGGGGACACGTATGAAGGATAGTGACATACACAGAGTTGTCGAGATTCTCAGAGAGGAATACGCCAGGTGGGAAGAACCCATAGTTACAAAAGTTGCCAGGATGCGCGATCCCTACCGGGTTCTTATTTCAACGGTGATATCTCTGCGTACAAAGGATGAGGTGACGCGAACAGCCTCCGAGAGGCTTTTTAAAAGAGCGGACACCTCTGATAAAATGCTGCGGCTTTCGGAAGAGGAGATTGGAAAGACGATCTATCCCGCCGGATTCTACCGGGTCAAAGCGGGGAATATCAGGGCGATCAGCAGCATACTCAGTACGCGGTATGGAGGCCGGGTTCCGGATACACTCGATGAGCTGCTGTCCCTGCCGGGTGTTGGGAGAAAGACGGCCAATCTCGTCATAACACTGGCATACGGAAAGCCCGGAATCTGTGTCGATACCCATGTACATCGAATTATGAACAGGCTCGGGTATGTTCATACGAAAACACCTGAAAAAACCGAGTTCGCCATGCGGGGAAAACTTCCTGAACAGTACTGGATCGAGATAAACGATCTTCTTGTAACATACGGTCAAAACCTATGCACACCTGTGTCGCCGTTTTGCTCAAAATGCCGCATGATAGGCCTGTGCAGCAGGGTCGGGGTAAAAACCAGCAGATAGGAATTTCCTCGAATATATCGAAAAAAAGTACTGTTTATATCATACAATCAGTACGTATCGCTGTCGTATGAGTGAAACGCAAGCCCCCCGGCTATTGCCGTACGGACAGCGTCGGTGAGTGTGTACTCCCCGAGCCGGTCAACCTCCACCCACTGCGCATCATGCACATCCGAAAAGTGCCCGAGCAACCCGCTGGCATACTCCGTTGCAAAATCGAAAACAATGTAATGGAACAGAATCCGGCCTTCTTTATCACGTTCGATGTACTCGAACATCGTTATCAGGTCAAGAACCTCGATTTCGATACCGCACTCTTCCCGAATTTCCCGTTTAACAGCGTGCTTGAGATCTTCCCACGGGTGCACTGCGCCGCCGGGTAGTGACCAGGTGTCCTGCAGCGGTGGGTTGCCCCGTTTTATAAGAAGCACCTCGTTGTCCCGGAATACAACGGCGCCGACCCCCGGAATGGGGCATTCTGGGTAGGTTCTTTGCTTCATTCTTTTTTCTGCAGGTCCATTGGTTATTTACTTTTTTACACTTTTCAGTATAATCATATACATTACAAGACCTGTCAATCTATTTTGCGCGGAAGATCCGCTCAATATACAGCCGGAAAGAACAGTGAGAGACGAAAAGATTAAAACATTCAGTGTGCCTGCAGAGGCTGCCCATCTTCCCCGTATCAGAGACTTTGCGATCAAGTACGGGGAGAAATTCGGCTTTAATATGCGACAGCTCAACGGATATAAACTTTCGCTTGATGAGATTTGCACAAATATAATTCGCTATGCCTATGAGGGAATGGAACGCGGTGACGTCCGCTTTGAAATTATAAAACAGAAGGAGAAGGTAATAACCAGGATTACGGACAGCGGTGTCGCCTTTGATTATAACACCGTTCTGAACCCCGATCTCGACCGGTATGTGCGTGAAAAACGAAAAGGCGGGTTCGGTATTTATCTTGTCCGGCAATTGAATGACGAGGTAAGGTATGAGCGGATCGGGAATACCAATGTTCTCACTCTGATCAATACCGTTGAGCCGAAGCCGACGCTGATCGATCAGGTGAAACGGAACTTCAAACCATCCGGTATGACCATTCGAGTCAGATTTACGGTTGTGGCATCTCTTATTATTTCCTGCATCACGGTGGGCACATTCTTTATCGCCACATTATCCCAGAAAAGAACATTTAAAAGGCAGGCTATCGGCGGTTATGTGGCAGTGGCGAAGGGGTTTGCCTCGACGACGGCGGAGTATATTCTCAGTGAACGGGACCTCCTCATCACTGAACAGATATTCAAAATGGTAGAGGATGAGCCCGCCATTGTACGGCTCACCGTTATCGATAGAAACGGCGTTGTCACAGCCGATAAAACCGTTACAAACATCGGAACGTTGTACATTCCGCCTGCAGGTGTTGCGTCTCTTATTGAACAGGAACAGCTCATTGACGAGTATATGGACCCTGAATACAAAAGCTGTGTGTATATTGCGGTGCCGATCAGAATTTCGAATATGGTGATAGGCAAGGTGTTCCTCTCGATCGAAGAGGATGCGGTAGAAAAAGCTGTTGCGGTGCGAATGAACAGGGCGAGAATCGTTTTGTATATGATTGTGTTCTGGATTATAGGCATTGTGGGCATCAGTTTTATGGGCAATATGTTTGTTACACCGATAAAAAAGATCACCGAGGAGATCAACCGCGTTGGAAAAGAAGGCACGGCCGGGAGCTTTCACTTCGCGGGGTTCGGTGAATTTGCGGAGATTTCCACCGCTTTCAACAAAATGATGCGTGAGATAAAGCAGTCGCAGGTCAGGCTGACCGACCAGGCCCGCTTAAAGAGGGAGATGCAGCTTGCCCAGAATATTCAGCAGACCCTGCTCCCGCGCCAGGTGCCTGAATCAGAGGGGTTCGAGATAGCCGCCAAGTACAATGCTGCAATGGAAGTCGGTGGTGACTACTACGATTTTTTTTACGTCGACGAGCATTCGATCGGGATAGTTGTGGGAGATGTTTCAGGAAAAGGAGTGGGGGGCGCCTTTGTTATGAGCATTGTGCGCACGGCTCTGCGGCTTGAGGCACGGGGAAACAAGAACGCAAGCGAAGTGTTGAAGAAGCTCAACGCCACCCTTGACGGGGAGTTTAAAAAGGGGATGTATATTACCCTTTTCTATGTCATACTCGATTCGAAGAAACGTGTCGTAAACTACGCGAGCGCAGGGCACACGCCGATGATACTGTACCGGTCTGAAACGAACCTCCTGTACAAGCTCAATCCAAAGGGGTTTCCAATCGGACTGAATCTCGGTGACGGCCGCGTATTTAGAAAAAATATCACAAATGAAAAGGTAAGCCTCAGCAGGGGGGATCTTCTTTTTGTGTACACTGACGGTATAACGGAGGCGATGAATACCGACCGTGAGGAGTTCGGTGAAGATCGGCTTATGAGCTTTATTCGGGAGCACAGGGAGCTTTCAGTCAATGCCTTTTCGCAGCAGCTTGTAGACGAGATTAAAAATTTTACCAGAGGTCATCCACAGAACGATGATATCACCTTTGTGGTGATACAGGAGAAGAAGAAATACGACGAGCTCGAGTATGAGAAGAGACTTAAACTTTTCGACCTGATTGAAAAGAGAGGTGTATCCGTTGCGGAGGCATGCAAGCAGGCAGATATTTCCAGAAGCAGCTACTACAAGCTGAAAAAACTGCGCGATGAACAGGGGGTCGAGGCGATTATGCCTGAAACTGAGAATCGGGAGATAGCGGTGCTTGATTTTGAAATCAGCCGAAAAATTCTCATCGTCATTGCCGATCATCCTGAATATTCCGCAGTGAAAATCGCACAGGCGCTCGCATTTCAACAGTACGGCGAACTCGAAGTCAAGCCGACACTCGTACATCGGGAGTTGAGGAGGCTGAAGCTGTCGACCAAAGAGCGGCGAATGGCTTATGTGAAAAGAAAGGCAACTGTAGTGAAAGGGCAGGGCCGCCGATAAATAACTGCACAGGCACGCTGTGGGCTTCTGTTCGTGGTGATAATTTCATGGACAAATACCTCTTTGATGCATACATTTATCTCTAAATTTTTTCAATGAAAGTAATAATGAAAATGGTAATGAAAAAATGCGGGTCGGGAGCATCCGTGTACATTTTGGACGGACGAGCTTCATTCAGCCGGCCACAGGCGGACTGAAACGCGCATACAGGGAAAGGGAAATGGAAGTGCAGCACAACACGCTCGTGCTCGGGGGCGTTCGTGTACAGGAATTGGTAGAGACCTATCAGAGTCCCCTGTATGTGTACGAGGAAGATATTCTGCGAGAGCGCGCACGCGAACTGCTCGCTGCAGTATCCTACCCTGATAGAGAGGTGAAGTATGCCTGCAAGGCAAATACCAATATTGAAATCATGAAGATACTCCACGGTGAGGGAGTTGGGGTAGATGCCGTGTCACCGGGGGAAATTTATGCGGCGCTTGCCGCCGGTTTCAATCCTGCGGACATCCTCTTCACACTGAGTAATGCGACTGTCCGGGATATGGAGTTCGCTCGATCGCATGGCATTCTTATCAATATCGATTCTCTGGCACAGCTTCGTCTCATTGGAAAAAAATACCCGGGGATAGAGGTCTGCGTGCGTATCAATCCGGATGTCGGCGCAGGACACCATAATAACGTTATTACCGGCGGTCCTGAAAGCAAGTTCGGCATTCACTTCGCACAGGTGGATAAGATCAAAAAAACGGCTGAAAAGTATGACCTGAAGATAATTGGTATTCATCAGCATATCGGTTCGGGTATACTCCAGCCCGACAAGTTTATTGAAGCTATGGATGTTCTTCTGGAAACGGCCGGAAAGTTCGGCGGGCTTTCTTTTATAGATTTCGGCGGCGGTATCGGCGTCCCCTACAGGGAGGATGAGCTGAGAATCGATGTAGGGGTTCTCGGGCAGAAAATCTCCGACGAGTTTTCCCGGTTCTGCGACCGCTGCGGTAAAACGCTGAAGCTCGTTATAGAACCGGGCAGATACATCGTGGCTGAGTGCGGGTATCTGCTTGCCACGGTGACTGCAGTGAAGCAGGGTGAAAAGCACCGTTTCGTCGGGGTTGATACCGGTTTCAATCATCTCGTGCGTCCTGCGATGTATGGAAGCTATCACAGAATTATCAACGCTACGCATGTTGAAGGAGACATCATAGGCCAGACAATCGCTGGAAATGTCTGCGAATCAGGCGACACGTTTACCCGTGATGAAAACGGCATTGTCGACAGAGACCTTCCTGCATTTAACGAGGGCGACATCGTGTGTATCTGTAATGCAGGAGCCTATGGGTTTTCGATGTCTTCGAACTATATTTCCCGTCCCCGTCCCGCCGAGGTTCTGGTAAAACAGGGGACCTCGCGGCTCATTCGGCGGCGTGAGACAATTGAGGATATTTTCAGAACCGCGCAGGATCTTTGATGTGAGGTGTTCATACTGTCATGAAAAAACCTGTTGTTATGCTGCTCTACGGGGGAAAGTCGGCGGAACACGAAGCATCGATACAGTCAGCCGCGAATATCGTTTCTGCACTGCCGCAAAAGTACGATGTATGTGCGGTTTATATCTCACGTGACGGGGACTGGCTCTTCGTTTCCGATATCGACCAGGTGAGACGTGCAAAAACCACCGCATTACTTGAAAAGAGGGGGAAAGGGGTATTTTTACGCCCGAAAAACGGCAAAGCGTGCGTTATCGAGGCCGAAAATTACAACACGCTTGCAGAGGCTGACATTGTGTTTCCCGCGCTGCACGGTCCGAACGGGGAGGATGGCACTGTGCAGGGAATGCTGAAACTTTTCGGCGTCCCGTTCGTCGGGGCAGGAGTCACCGGTTCGGCTGTAGGGATGGACAAGGATGTAATGAAACGTCTTTTGCATGAAGCGGGCGTACCGGTGCCCCGCTATATTGTGTTTACCGTTGAATCATCCAGTGGTATCCGGTATGAGGATGTCCGGCAAATAGTAGGGTCCCCGATGTTCGTCAAGCCTGCCAACCTTGGTTCATCAGTCGGGATCAACCGTGCCGATGATCGGAATTCTTTCGAATCCGCCGTTGCTACAGCGTTTCGTTACGACCTAAAAATTATCATTGAGGAGCATATAGAGGGGAGAGAGATCGAATGCTCGGTGCTCGGAAGCGGCATAAATGTGCGAGCATCTGTACCGGGTGAGATTGTGATGCAGCGCGGGTTCTACTCCTACGATGCAAAGTACGGCCATAACGATGAAGCCGAGTTGATTATCCCTGCCGAATTGGACCCAAAGACGGAGGAGAGAGTACAGGACCTTGCGGTTGAGACATTTCGGGTGCTCTGCTGTGACGGCATGGCCCGGGTTGATTTGTTTATTCGTGAAGATGACGGAGAGGTTCTCGTGAATGAGATAAACACCCTGCCCGGGTTTACGAACATCAGCATGTACCCGAAGCTCTGGGATGCAAGCGGGCTGCCCGTACCGGAGCTTGTCGACCGGCTCATCGCCCTTGGTTTTGAGCGGTTCAGAAAAGAAAAAGGGCTGGAGGAAGTAAAAGAGGAAAAATGAATGATTTGAAAAAGTACTGTAACCGAGTGGGAACCGTAGACCGGGAGGTTGTTTCCGCCGTGCGGAAGCGCCTGGACAGCCAGACCAAGCCGCAGGGCAGCCTGGGAACCCTCGAAGAGCTCGTTATAGAAATTTCTGCGATACAGCGCACAGACCGGCCGGTATGCGACAGAAAGGTCATATTCACGCTTGCTGCCGACCACGGCATAGCCCGTGAGGGTGTATCGGCATATCCGCAGAGCGTTACCGCGCAGATGGTGCAGAATTTCGTCAATGGAGGTGCTGGTGTAAATGTTCTCGCCCGGCACGCGGGGTGCGACGTGGTGGTTGTGGACATTGGTGTCGCCTCTGACCTAGATTTTTCCGGTTTCATCGCAAGAAAAATTGATTACGGGACCGGGAGTTTTATACACGGACCTGCCATGAGCCGGGAGCAGGCGCTCACGTCGATTGTCACCGGAATAGAGCTGGCACTCGAACGGGAATTCGACATTCTGGGTACCGGAGAAATGGGAATCGGCAACACCACCGCCTCGGCAGCGGTTGCAGCAGTTCTGACCGGAGAAAATTTGCGTGATATAACGGGGAGAGGCACCGGTATTGATGAGGGCACCCTGGAGAAAAAAGTCGAGTTGATAGAAAAAGGAATTGAGAGGAACCAACCGGACCCCTCCGACCCGGTCGGTGTGCTCGCCGGTGTCGGCGGTTTTGAGATTGGAGGGATCGCCGGACTCGTTATCGGGGCGGCGATAAAGAGAAAGCCGGCTGTTGTTGACGGTTATATTTCAACCGTTGGCGCGATGGTCGCATGTGCTCTCTGTTCAAACGTTCGCGATTATATACTGCTGTCTCACCGTTCGGCGGAAAAGGGGCATGAAATTTTCGCCGAATATCTCGGGAAAAAACCCATTCTGGACCTGGGGCTGAGACTCGGAGAGGGCACTGGCGCAGCACTCGCAATGGAGATCGTCGATGCCGCCCTTGCCCTGTACTATAACATGGCAACCTTCGACCAGGCCGGTGTCGACGGGAAACTGTGAGTTATGATACTAAGATCCGTAAAGCAGATGTTGTTTGCATTCGGGTTCCTCACCGTAATCCCGGGGCTCGGCAGAGTAAAAGCTGATGCAGGCGCATCGTCCGCTTTTTTACCCGTTGTCGGCGCCTTCCTAGGCTGTTGTATCTTCGGCATAAGCTTTGTTGGAATTTCTCCTCTCAGCGTTGCGGTTTTCATTGTAATATTTCTTATCATCGCCACCAGAGGAATCCATGCAGACGGAATACTGGACACCTTCGATGGGTTTCTTTCCGGACGAACGAAGCAGGAAGAGATTCTTTCGATCATGAAGGATTCGAGGGTCGGCGCTCTCGGCTTTATAAGCGCCTTCTGCATCTATGTGCTGAAGATCACGATTTTATATGAAATAGTACGGTATATACCTGGCGCGCACCGTTCTCTGTTAATCCTGCCTCCGGTTCTCAGCAGGGGAGGTGTTGGATTGTACTGCAGGATTTTTTCCCCTGCCGGAAAAGGAATGGGATCTTCATTTGCATCCTCGATCAAGACCGGGCATATCCTCACCTCCTTTC
>Ga0315537_1000395_pt1 | contig 33947 bp, 56 predicted proteins | sample SalMarSW160270MG_FD_203091 | JGI IMG/M metagenome (GOLD analysis project Ga0315537, IMG submission 203091) | Salt marsh sediment microbial communities from the Plum Island Ecosystem LTER, Massachusetts, United States - Salt Marsh Sediment SW1602-70 ... | reverse complement strand
TGACAGCCCCTTCTCTTTGTAAAATTAGGGAAGAATATTTTCTTGCTGCAACTATTGAAACCTCAGTAGCAGATGTTGAGAATGTAAATGAAACAAACAAAATTATAACCCTTCGCCCTGAAGTTATAGCCCCTTATAGTGTTGATAGAGGGACAGGAATACTTAAAGGATATTTTGCTTATGGGAAGCAAAAAAATAAGCAAGTGAAATTTGATGTATATGCTCCTCATCCAGCTGTGAAATCCAAATTTCCTCCTAAAACACTGGAAACTGCAATTGCTTTATTTTTATTACAATTAAATAAAAAAGGATACTCAATCAACCCGCGAGCAGTTAAATTTACAACGCAAATAAATTCTAAATAAAATTAAAACTTAAGAGATAATTATTTCTTTTTCCTTCCTCTTTTTTCTCGAGAAAAAATTCCAACCAGCTTATCATCAATTTTAAGAGGGCGATAGCCTCCTTTAGAGCTGCTTATGCAGCTCCTTCTGATAATATCCTCAACCTGCTCTCTAATTGTCAGTAAGTTCTTTTTAGCTCTTCTTTTAAGAATCTTAACTTCTTCAGCATCAAGAGAAATTGTTAGTTTCATTTTCTCATTTCTTTTTTCTAAAAAGATAAGCAACTAAAAAACCTACGCCCAATCCAATAAGAGTACAGCCAGCCACATGTCCAGTGATAAGTCCTATACCAAGCCCTATAAATAAGAATGCGGGTATGACCCAGTCGCTTTTATCTTCTTTCTTTTTTCGCTTTTTCATTTTTCTTTTAAAATAATTGAGAGTATAAGAGCAAGAATAGCTGCAATAAATGCAGCTGTAAGACCAACACACAATCTTCCACCATTAAGAAGCTTTGCTGCATAAGGCCCTGTGCCTCCCCCTACTGCTCCAGAAAGTAGAGCAATTAAGATAGTTTTTTTCTTTTTATCCATTTTAATTTTCACTTCTTTTTATTTTAAATAAGCTCTGTATAAAGGTCTTATTGCTAAGATTACAAAAGCCACTAAAAACCACCAAGGATTTATCGAAACAGCTAAATCCATTGCAGCTGGCCAAGTTGTTACAATAAACAAAACAAGTGCTGCAACAGATAGTTTGACTAAAGCAACATCCACCCCATCCATTTTCTTGACTTTTTTATCCCAAGATTTCATTTTTTCTTAACATAAACTTTTTGAACTTGGAAGCTTTTATAGATTCCTTCTAAAATATCTGTCCCTGCATAACCCGCAAGCAAAGACAGCCTGTAATCAAAATCAAATATAATCCCAACAAAAATTCCAATAATTACTGCAATAGCAACTGTAATCACATAATAATTCCACAAGATTCTTCTTTTAAGACTTAATGCCTTTAGCAGACCAACAAATCCTCTTGTTAATCCCCCAATTCCTCCAAGAACTGCTGGCAAAACTATTGGATGCATCTTACTAAACCTCTTTTACAGAATAAAATACCTTCAATCTTATTTAAATGTTTTGAAGATAATTATTATATTTAAAATTTTGGTTTTTCTATGACTAAACTTAATATAATATAAGACAAGACAAGTGAAGGCAAGCTGAAATACAAAGAGCTCTTTTTTAATGTTTCTAAAGACCACATTGAAGGACAACTTCCAAGAGGAATATACATCTTTAGATTATTGTCATAAACAAATTCCAATTTCTTTGAACACTCGTTATGAATTCCCCAGCTGCTTGCTAAGAGTGCAATGATTGCAACAAGGATGCACAAGACAAGCTTCTTTTTTGTGGGCATAAGACTCATTTTTTCTTTTTTCCTTTTGTGAAAAACTTAAGAGCAGGACAGCACCTACTTCCCTGCTTGCAATGCTTACAAGCAATTTTCCCGTAGATAATAGGGTCTAAAAATAACCATGAGAATACAGGGTAGATTATTGCTATTAAAGTTAGAGTATGGAACCCTCTTGAAATTAATAATGCAATTCCAACAATCAATGGAATCAAAATTACAAGAATATGCGGAATAAAATCTTTCCATTTGAGCTCTCTTTCACAGAATTTTTTAGGATTGCCTTTTTTAAGAAATATTGCTGCAAATTTTCCTTTACCAAATGCACATCCTCCACCATAATAATAACAATACCTGCATCCTTCTCTATAAACACTAAACTCAAGAAAAATAAGATAAACAACATACAAACTTCCAGTAATCCAGCTTAATCTAAACATTATGTATGCTCCTGCAACATAAACAGCAAGCATTAATATATTTGCAATAAGAACCATCCAAAAAGGGTATTTATTATAGATTTTTGGTTTTTTCATAATTATTGTAAAAGACAAAACTTTTTAAAACTAATTATTCTCAATTTCCACATCTTCTAGGCATTCATCAAGAGGAATTCTTACACCCTTATTTGTTACAATAAATATTTGTTTAAAGTTCCCTGTTTGTTTTACATTTTCTAAAACATAGCTCCGCCCATCCTTTCTATGTTTAAATTTATTCCCTACTGCTTCTTGTATTTGGCAATTCCTAGTATAATCTCCTAATGTTGTCATAATTAATAGAAGTAAAAATAATATTTAATTTTTTATAAATTACATTTATCCTCTTGCAAGTAAAAGGAAACTTAAAAAAGCTAAAATACCCAAAACAAGAAGAACTATTGCCATCATCACTGCAATTTTTTTCCTCTTTTTTTCTTGTTTTGTCAAATGCCTTATTTTTCCTTCTTTTTTATATTTAGCTTCTAAAGCTGAACCTATTGCCAATCCAATAGCCATTCCAAATCCTGGACCTAAAGCAATATTATCCAAAGCAATTCCAAATGGCAAACCAAAAGCCATTCCAATTGCCATCCACATGCCTATGAAATGCCCTTCAGGATATTTTCCAGTCTTTTTGATTTTTCCCCGGTCTTTTTTTCCAGCAATTGCCACAAAAATTCCAATACCTAGGATAATCAATGCAATAATTATAGCGACTATTAAGATTGTCATAATTATTTTTAGAACCTGGGGTTTTTAAATTCTTCCTAAAACATAAATTTATATACCCTTAAAACTCCACTTTTTATTATGGAGGAAAACATGGAAGATCGAGAAATGCATAAGGCAATTTGCTCTGATTGTGGAAAGGAATGCGAAGTTCCTTTCAAACCAACAGAAGGAAAACCAGTTAGATGTCAAGAGTGTTTCAGAAAAAACAGGCCTCAGAGAGGTTTTGGTAACAGAAGATTTGACAACAGAAGATTCGATAGAAGACCAAGAGAAATGCACAAAGCAATCTGTGCCAAATGCAAGAAAAAATGCGAAGTTCCTTTCAAACCAACAGAAGGAAAACCTGTTTTTTGTAAGGAATGTTTTGAAAAACAAAAGAATTCTGAAGAAGATTTTTAATAAAGATAAGGAATCTTTTAACAAATTTTTTAAACCCTTTTTTGTTATATTTATGGTTAAAAAGAAATGTAAGGATTGTGGAAAGGATCTTGAAAAAAAGTCCAAGTCAAGATATCCTGGAAATATTGTGATAAATGTTCTAAAGAAAGGAAAACTAACTTCTTAACACCTAAATTCTTATAAAGACTATGTTTTAAATATAAAAATACAAAGTAGAATGTGGAGCTTATATTCAAATAAATTAGGTGAAGAGGTTTATCTAAATCCTCTAATTTTTTCTAATGGAAAAACACAGGAAGATGTTGTTAAAGAGGTAATTAAGGCTATTAATAGGGGATATAAGGTTATTTTCATTAAAGGAGTATGCGGAACCGGCAAATCTGCTATTGCACTAAATCTTGCAAAAGAAATTGGAAAAGCATCTATTGTCGTGCCAATCAAAAGTTTACAAAAACAATATGAAGAAGATTATGTTAATAGAAAATATTTATTAAAAAATAACAAAAAACTAAAAATAAAAATCATAACCGGAAGAGCCAATCATACATGCCCTTATCTACAGGAAAATGCTTTAGAGTTTCCAGAGCATAAAACAGAAAAAGATTCTAAGTTATTTGAGTTTGATGGCATAGGAAGGGAAATGGATGAAGGAAATTGGAATAGCTTTGAGATAAATTATCCGACTGAAGAACTCTCATGCAATAATCCCCAGCTTCCTTGTAAGATTGAAATTAAAGAAAAAAATATTAAACAAATCAGAGAGTATTTAAAGCAGAATCCAAAAATTAAGATGTCTGATTTTGTTAATGTTGCTATAAATAATATTAAGAGGATGTCAATTGCCCCTGTTTGCCCTTACTGGTCTCCAATAGTCCCAAAGGAAATCGACTTAAATTTAGAAGCTAACCGCAAAAACTACTCTGGGCTGGATAACAGGGAATTCACAATTTACCAAAGAGAGCCAGGTTGTGGTTATTGTGACCAGTTTAATGCGTATATTGATTCTGATGTGATAATCTTTAACAGCCAGAAATACAAGCTTGAAACAATCATGAACCGCAAACCCAATACTGACATAGAAATTATAGATGAGTGTGATGAATTTTTAGATAGCTTTTCAAATTATAAAAAAATTAATCTTAACAGGCTGAATTTTGCCTTAGGAAGTTTATATGCGGGAGATCATAAAACAACCAATATCATCGATGAATTAATAAGAGCAACAAGACAAATATTAAATAATAAGAAAATTGAAGACAGTGTTTTGAATCAGGAAATACTTCACATAAAAGACACAAAGATTCTTTCTTTGTTGAAATACTTTCTGGATTCAAACCTGATGGAATATGTTGAATGTGATGAAGAAAACTACTGCTATCATGCAGATGATGTAGCACGAACATTTGATGGTTTTTTTGAAGAAACCTATCTCTCTTTTTATAAAGAAGACAAAGACATCATCGTTAGGCTAGTAACAACAAACCTTGAAAAAAGATTCAAAGAACTTCTTGACAAAAATAAGGTAATAGTGATGATGTCTGGAACAATCCACTCAGAAAGTGTTTTGAAAAACATATTCGGGTTAAGTGAGTTCAAGGTTATAGAAGCAGAAACAGAAATGCCCGGAAAGGTAATAAAACAAAGGACAGGATTTGAAATGAATTGTAAGTATGATAATTTTCAAAAAGGCAGAATAACAAGAAAACAGTATCTTTTATCTTTATCAAAATGCATAGAACAGGCAAAAAAACCAGTATTAGTTCATGTTAATGCATTTAAAGACCTTCCAACAGAGCAAGAAACGAGGCAATATAATCTAGATTTAATGACAGGAGAAAAACTAAGACATCTTCAGCAGAAAGATAGTGTTGGAGAGCAAGTTGAAAAATTTAAACAAAAAACTATAGATATTTTATATTCTACAAAATGCAATAGGGGAGTGGATTTTCCAGGAGACACTTGCAATAGCATAATACTAACCAAATACCCTTATCCTAATGTTAACTCGCTTTTCTGGAGAATTTTAAAAAAGACCAAGCCCCAGTATTATAATGATTTTTATATTGATAAGGCAAGAAGAGAGTTCTCGCAAAAAATTTATAGGGGCCTAAGAAGCAAGGATGATAGTATTTTTCTTTTATCTCCAGATTCAAGAGTGTTCTAAAAATTTAAAAACAATATATATTTTCAATCAAAACTTATTTAAATAAAGTTTATTGTATAGTTTAGAGATGAAAGGAGGTGTTTAAATGGCATTTGAAGCATGTGAACAACTTATAAGTGGGGAGCTTTCAGGAGAAGCAGCTGCAGAAGCCTTAGCACAATGCCCTGGTGCAAGTTTTTTAGCAGGCGGAATTTTAGGAATAATAATAGCATTAGGGTTGGCGATTGTTCTTCTTTTTATATTAGCAATCTATATCTACGAGTCTATAGCAAGATCCACAATTGCTAAAAAATTAAAACATAAATATCCTTGGTTAGCATGGATACCTTTTGCAAGAACATCTTTAATTCTACAGTTAGGAGGATTTCATTGGGCATGGATATTTTTAGTCTTAATACCTATTTTAGGTTGGATAGCTTTAGCTATTTTAATGATTATAGCTTTTTGGAGGGTTTTTGAAAAGAGAAAATATCCAGGATGGCTTGCTTTAGTACCTCTACTGTGGTTTTTACCAATAATAAGCGGACTCGCTGGTATAGCTTTCTTAGTAATCATAGGATTTGTTGCATGGAAAGATAGAAAATAGTTTTTTATCTTTCCTTCTTTTTATTTTATAACCCAAAATTCCCAATAAAATTCTCAATAACTCTGTATTCTTCTAAAAACTCATTACCTTTTTTTGTCAGAGAAAAAGTTTTCTTGTCTTTTTTACCAATATCCAAGTTAATAAATTTTTTACTTATTAATTCATTGATATACTCTTTAAACATTTGCGGAGAGAGGTTAGAAGCATACAGTAACCTTGTAGGCTTTATACTTCTATTTTCTCTAATTGCGTTGAGGATATCTTTGATTACCCCCAATCTTTCCCTTTTCTTTGCCATTTTTGATTATTATAGGTTATCTGATTTTTTTGTTACTTTCATAACTCCATACAAAAATAATAAGAAGATTATTGTATTCAGAAAATAAATGCCCATTATTCCTCCCTGATGCCAGTTAAAAAAAGTTGCTACAAAAAAATTTGACAACCAGGCAACAAGATTAATTAGCATTACTATAAAATATAGTTTCAGAAATTCTTTTTCTTTGCTTTTTTTATAATTTATATAGCTTATTATGCTTACATAGCTAAACAAAGTAATTTGCAATAAAAACATAAAAGAATAGGTCTTCCATAGATAATCTAAAAGAGCAACTATAAATGCCAAAGTATAAAAGAGCGCAATTTTTGTATTGAACAATGAACTAAAACTTTTTTCTCCGATTTCAAGTTTCTTCCATAAAAGGCTATAGAGTAATGAAAATCCAGCCATAATCAGGAAGAACTCAAATACGATTTTCATTATAGAAGCATAAAAAGGATTTCTGTTGCTAAGAAAATAAACCGTGCTTAGCAGGTATCTCATCACAAAAGCAAGGCCATAAAAAAAGAAAGCATTCCGAAAATATCTGATTCCCTGATGAAAACTAAGGCGGAACAATCTGTCAGTTTTAATAACTATGATAAAACAAATAAGACCTACTATAATTGTATAAACGAATTTGAGTAATTCTCTGTTTCGCAGTGCAAAGTCATAAATATACATACAATCGAATCTTTTTTTATTTATTTAAATTTTTATGTAGGAGAATATAGATTATTCCTATATATCTTATGTATTTACTTTTACTTCTGATTGTTTTTAAAGCTATTTTCTTTAAAATATTCATAACAAATTAAAAGGAGGTAAAATGAAAACACAGATTCAACACAAGGATAAGGGAAAATTAAACACCTCTCAGGTGGTCTCTTGTTCATATTTAGATTTACAGTATTTTTTCGTTGCAGCAGGACGGCAAGTTTTTTTCCACCACTCTTTTTTCAACTTGCCCTCCTGCCCCTCAAACTCCATAAAGCAATAAAATGAAAAACCCCCCATAGCACCATCAAAATAGGATAAGGGAATGAAGACTAGGCCCTTTTAATTAAATTTAGGGCACCTCACTTTCTCACTAAGGGCCTAGTTCTCTATTATACCCATCTTGCTAATTCTTCCTCAAGCCAGCTGACTAATTCAGGGTCATCTTTTTCATAATTATCTGGAATATTAAAAGCAGTAATTTTTTCTGAATTTTGTGAATAATCTTTAATAACTAGATCTTTCATATAGTGTTCCATAACAAAAATTCTATCAGCAGAATCTGCAATTTCTTTTGTTAACTGTCTTCCCCCATCTACCATTAAACCTGCAGATTCAGCATCTATCTCAATCCCTTTTTCACTAGCCATTCTCCTGCAAATATTTACAGCAGTCGGACCTCTATCTGCATTTCCCATGCAGACAAAAAGATAGTTCTTAATTTTCTTCTCCATCTTTCCTAAAAACATAACTTATTTAAATAAGTTCGCACAATTAAATGCATGGAAAAAGAGGAATTTCTTCAAAAAATAAAAACAGAATTAAAAATATCCAAAAATTCTGAATACACTGTTCGAAATTATTTATTTGCAAACTCTAATCTTTTGGATTTTTCAAAAAAACAACCAGAACAAATAAATACAGATGATGTCAAGGCGTTTATGGCTGGCCATCTCACTGAAAAATCATCTTCTTCTACAATATTGTTTCTTTCATCTATAAAATATGCTTATTCAAATATATTAGAAAAAGACATAACTGCAGGAATCAAAAGACCTAAAAAAGAGAAGAAAATTCCCACAGTCTTAAGTAAAGAAGAAATAAAAAAGCTAATAGAATCTATTGGCAATAAAAAAAGCAAGCTTATGATAAGTCTGATATATGCTTGTGGCTTTAGGGTTTCTGAAATCATTAATCTAAAAGTACAGGATCTTGATTTTAATGAAAAAATTGGCCATGTCAGGCAGGCAAAAGGAAAAAAAGACAGAATCTTCAATATTCCTGGTTTTCTTCTTACTCGGTTGCAAGGGCAGACAGAAAATCAAAAAAAATCTGGAGAGGAATTTTTATTCTCAGGGCCAAAAGGAAAACTCTCCTCTCGAAATATACAAAAGATAGTAAGAAATGCAGTTAAAAAAACAGGAATAAATAAAATAGTCCATCCCCATACTCTTCGCCACTCATTTGCTACTCACCTATTGGAAAACGGGACTGACATAAGAAAAATCCAGGAACTGCTTGGCCATGCAGACCTTTCCACCACTCAGATTTACACTCATATCTCAACAGAAGAATTAAAGAAAATCAAAAGCCCGATTGATAGTTTAATGGAACCTTAGTTTTGTTTCTTAAATATCTTCACTCCAACTATAATACAATTAACATAAAACAGAAAATTTAAAAATCTTTCAATAACAAAAAGATTACCCTTTAAAATCATAATTTGAAGCAAGTGATAAGTCAGCAATAGAATAACCACATAAAAATTTATTTTTAGTGCTAATCTAACTTTTCTTTTCTTTGTAATATTCATAAAAACAATAAGATATAATGATTTTTAATTATTTAGCTTTTTGGAAATATATAAAAGATTAAATATTTAAATTAATTCTCTTTAGTATTTTAATTAAAAAAGGTATTTTAAAAGTGAAGTGGCCAATTGGGAAATTAAAAAAATTCAGGAAAAATCCTATTTTAACACCTTCGAAAAAAAATAAGTTTGAAAGTGCAGCTGTTTATAATGGAACTGCTGTTAGGCAAAATGGAAAAATATATCTCTTCTATAGGGCTGAGCAGCATTATTATAATGACTATATATCAAAAATCGGTTTAGCAATTAGTAAAGATGGCTTTAAATTTAAAAGACACAAAGCTCCTGTAATTGTTCCTGAAAGAGCCTATGAAAAAAGAGGTTGTGAAGACCCCAGAATCTGTAAAATTAATGGAAAATACTATATGACTTATGTTGCTTATTCTGGCAGAAGAACTTACATTTGTTTAGCAGAATCCTCTAATTTATTGACTTGGAAAAAAAGAGGAATTCTTATTAAATATGCTAAATCAGGGGCATTACTTAATGAAAAAATTGATGGGAAATATGTTTTATATTTTGGGGATATTAATGTTTACATAGCTACTTCTAAAACTCTGAAAAAATGGAAAATTTATGAAGAGCCTGTTTTAACACCAAGAGCAGATAAGTTTGATTCAAGATTAGTTGAAGTCGGACCCTCTCCTATTATGACTAAAAAAGGAATCTTTATGATTTATAATAGCTCGAATGGAAATGATTATAATGTAGGTTATGCAATGTTTTCTAAGAAGAAGCCCGAAAAATTAATTGCAAGAACAAACAGCCCGAGGCTATCTGCAACACAGCCCTGGGAAAGCTATGGAAAAGTAAATTATGTTGTTTTTGCTGAAGGTTTAGTAGAAAAAAAAGGTGAATATCTTGAATATTATGGGGGGGCAGATAAAAGTATTGGAGTAGCATTTGGAAGAAGGAGATATTAAACACAAACATCTCTATTTTTATAATCAAAACGCAAGATTTATTAATATATTTTTTCTAAGTAAGTCATGAAAAAAGAGGTAGTTGTGATAATACTGGCAGTTTTTTTATTGTCCTTAGTATCTGCAAATTCTGTTGATAATGAGATACAAAAGATAACCCATTATGCAGAAGATTATGAAACAGGAAATATAAATTATATCCAGCTTTTACTTCATGTCTCTGCAATTAGAGAAAATCTAAATGAGGTTTTAGGTGCTTCTGGAAAAGAGTACGGGGGGATTTTAAAACAAGATCAAATAAAAGCAGTTCTAGGAGAGCCTGACAGAGAAAAATCAGAAGATATAGAAGAAGAGCTTTGGGAATCAAAAGAAAAAATCACAGGAGAGATTATAAGTATATAAAATGAATGAGCCAATTAATGAAACTATACCCGGTTTAAAAGAATTTATAGAAAGGACACTAGTTAGTCCTTACTCCTCGTTTATAAGTTCGCTTCCTGAAAGCTATCAACTTATTTTTAATATTTTTATATATGTTATTTTAATAGCCCTTTATTCTATTTTTGTATTTGAGTTTTACAGGTTTCTTGCTCGTAAGAATATCTTAAAACTAAATTTAAGTAAATATAACACCTCCACCCGCCCTTTTCTAAAGAAACTTTTTGCAACCCTATTGTTCCTTGCAGAGTATATTATAATTCTGCCAATTCTTGTATTTTTTTGGTTTACTATTCTAGCTTTTTTGCTCTTACTCTTATCTAAAGACCAGCCAATTCAGCAAATTTTTCTAATATCAGCAGCTGTTGTAGGGGCAATAAGAATAACCTCTTATTTTAGAGAAGATTTATCTAGAGATTTAGCCAAAATGTTTCCATTCACTGTTCTTGCAATATTTTTATTAAGTCCAGACTTTCTCGAGTTTACTTCACTAATGGAAAAACTAATGGAAATACCCTCATTTGTAACCCATATTTTTTTCTATTTAGTTTTTGTAATCTGTTTTGAAATTCTTATGAGGGGAGTTTATACGCTGGTTTTCCTTTTCAAAAGACCAGAAGAACAGGCAATGGAAGAAGCAGAAGAAGCTATTAAAGAAGAGGAAGAATAGCTTTTTATACCCCTTTCGTTTTTGTCTTTCATGGTAAATTTTGATAAGTTAATAGATAACCATCTTGCAAGGAATTTATCTTATAAAAAACTAGGAAGATATTATCCAAGTGAGATTGGAAGCTGTCTTAGAAAGACATGGTATTCTTATAAAAGACCAAAAGCAATTGACACAGAATTAATCAGAATTTTTGAAGCAGGAAATATCTTGCACTCTTTTGTTGAAGAAGTCATAAGAAGTGAGAAAAATCCTGAAATAGAGCTTCTACAAGCAGAAGTGCCAGTTAAACTTGAACAAAAGGGGTTCATAATATCTGGAAGAATAGATGACTTAATTTTAGTTAAAATTGAAAATAAGAAGGTATTAGTAGAAGTTAAGTCATGCAAGTATCTTCCAAAAGATTTTAAAAAAGAGCATGAATCCCAGCTACAACTTTATATGCATGCCACTAAAGTCTATGATGGGATATTGTTATATGTGCAAAAAGACAATCTGCAGACAAAATGGTTTGAGATTGAGTATGATGATAAGAAAATTCAGAAAATACTAAAGAGATTTCAGTCTCTGCATCTTTCTCTAAAAGAAAACAGCATTCCAGAAGCAGAAGCAAAACATGATCCAGATAAATCATGGCTCTGCGAAAGATGCCTTTGGAAAGAAGAATGTTGGAAAAGGGAAGATTAACGATAACTTTTCTGTCTTTTTTTTCGAGCCTTGCTGTCTCCTGGTTTGTAAGCTTCTTTTCTCCTTATATCTGCAACAAGGATATTCCTATCATAAGCAAGAAAAGCTTTTCTCAATTCTATAGATTTTGTAAACTTGACAAGGGCTTTGGCTATAGCTAATCTTGCAGCCTCTATCTGACTTTCTTGCCCCCCTCCTTTAGCACTAATATTTATATCAAAGTTAAAGTTGCCAAGAACCTGCTTAGTTATCTCAATTGGCTCTTGTATCATTAATTTTTTAAAGTAAGGGAGATGCTGATATGGTTTTTTGTTGATTTTTATTTTTCCACTTCCTTCCTGAAGTGTTGCTTTAGCTATGGCTGTTTTTCTTTTTCCTGCTATTACAACCTTATTTTGTTTTTCTTTTTTCTGTTTTGCCATTTTCTTGCTTATATCTTTTTAGATATCTCCTCTATACTTATATACGTTGCCTTTTTTTCCTTTCCAGCTTTTATAGATTTTTTATCTTTATATTTCTCTGGAATTCCTTTAAAACACAAGATTCTTTTAAATGCTTCTCTGCCTTTTCCTCTTCTGTAATCTGGTAACATTCCTCTTATTGTCCTTTTCACAATTCTTTCAGGAAGGGTTGGAAAAAAAGGCCCTTTTTGGCTGCTTCCTCCTCTGCTTTTATCTTTATGATAATTTTCTATAGTAAATTTTTTCCTGCCTGTAACAATGGCTTTTTCTGAATTTAAAATTATTACTTTTTTGCCCTGTAAGGCCTGTTTAGCTGCATAACTAGCCAATCTTCCCAAAGTTGCATTATTTGCATCAATTAGTAGTTCGTCCATTTTATTTTAACCATATTTTCTGAACTTTTTTATATATTTGAGAAATTCTCATACTTTGAGGTTTAGATAAAATAGGAGCTATAAATCTGAAAAAATCAGCATACTTTATATTAAGTCTTCCTAGTTCTGAACCTCTTCCTTCATTTTCTGCAACCCATTTTATTTCCCTTATTCTTTGATGGCATAATCTAGTTAAATAGCTCCTTGCTTTTTCTGTTAGCCCAAGCTTTTCAAGCATTGTTGTTATTTGATATGTATGTTCTCTTTCTGTCATTTTAATATCTTCCCTTCTAATTTCTTCTTTTTTTCTATTTCTTCTTTTATACTTAAAATTTTACATCCAGCTTTTTTCAATTTTTCCTCTGCAGCAGAGGAAAAAGATAATGCCACAATTTTAATCTTCTTTTTAAGCTCTCCTTGTCCAAGCACTTTTCCTGGGACAATAATGGTTTTATTATTTCCAGCCTCTTTGTCTATATCTTCTAAATTCACCTGAATTCTCTTTCTTGTTGGAGCAGAAAGAATTTTAGCTAATTCAAGCAAATTATGTTTTTTTGCTAAAAAAATAGTTTCAACTAACTCTGGATTTGTCTTTCTTTTAATTCTTTTGTTTATTTTTGTTTTACTTATCATTCTACTTTAGTTTATTCCTTCACAAGTTCTCTCTTATAGTTTTTCTCTTTCCTAAGTTTCTCTTTTTCTAAAAGAGAAAGCTATGCGGAGAGAAGGATTCGAACCCTCGTAGGCACTAAGCCACATGGTTTCTGAATGCAGATTCCTTAGCCATGCCCGTTTGACCACTCCGGCATCTCCGCGTATTTTTTAGAATACGCGAAGGTTTTAAAATCTTTACTTTACTTTCTTACTCAGTTCTTTCAAATTATCCTTCAGCTTGTTTGCCGCCTGAATAAAAATTTCTTTGGCACTTATTTGTCCCCAGGATTCTATAATAAAAATTAGATTATCATCCTTATCAATCTTCAGGGCATTTTTTCCGTGTTTCTTACAGGCTTCAACACAAGCATCACATAAATCGCACTTATAAATATCTTTAAGTTCAGCTTTTTTATTCTCTATAGCCAAAATTTTCTGGGGGCAAGCTTCAACGCACTTCTTGCACTCATCACAATCTTTCTCTACTGTAATTTTAGCGAGATTCCTAAAGTAAACCAAGCCAGGAGAAAATTTACTATGTTGAACTCCTTTCCCTAACCTTGCTGTTGCAACTAACTCTAATTCCTGATCTTTATTCAAAATAGTAATAGGGAGCCCATCATAAACAACATTTGCTTTTCCCTTTAAATTTTTAGAATAAACAGTGCAAGGCCCTTTTATACTAATTTTTAAATCTACTTTGCACTTCATACATCCCTTTCCTTTACAAGAGCACTTCTCACTCTCTGTAAAAGTCTTTTCTGTAATCAAGGGAACCAATCCTAATCTATGAGCGATTATTTCGTCATAGGATGCAGAATCATTTTTGAAAAATTCAACATCATCTATAGCTAAAATAGGGATTTCTAAAACACATCTCCTTATAGCATTAGCTAGGTTTTCAGAAATATCTGTAACAAAACTTATTCTTTCTTTATCTTTTGAAATTAATTTTATCATATTAAGTTCATAATGTATTCTTTTAATTTTGGATGAAAAGAGGTTGTAAAATAATCTTCTAATTCTTCAGGATTAACCCATTTTAGTTCAATAAACTTTTCACCTGCTTCTTCTTCACCACCAATAACTTTGCATAGATAGTATATAGATAAAAACTCTCTTTTTTCAGAATATGTTTTTGCAAATACAACCCCCAAATTCTCAACTTTTAATCCTGTTTTCTTTTTGATTTCTTTTTTTCCTGCCTCTTCTAAATCTTCATCATAATTTGGTCTTCCACCAGGAAAACACCACATTAATTCTTTAATGTAGGGATCATCTTCTCTTTTTCCAATTAGTATTTTTTTTGTTTCTGGATTAAATATTATTCCTAAAACATTTACTAAAAAAACACCCTTATTAAATTCTTTCCATTCCATCTTATTATTATCTAGCATTTTTTATTTTTAAATCTATTTAACTAAACTCTCCTTCCTCTTCTTCCTCCTTTTTTCTTTGGTCCGCCTCTTGGCACCTTTGTTGTGTCTGCTATGCTTATTATTTTAAGCCCTTCCCTTGATAAGCTCTTTACAGCAGCATGTGCTCCAGGACCTGGGGCAGGATTGCCTGTTTTTGCTTTAATCCTTACATATACATAAGTGATTCCTTGTTCTTTTGCTTTTTCAGCAGCTTGTTTGGCAATAAACATAGCAATAGTGGGATTTGCTTTTAATCTGTCATGTTTTGTTATCATCCCCCCGGAAACTCTCGCTATAGTATTTCCTGAAATATCTGTTATATGCAAGATTGTATTATTAAAAGAAGTATAAATATGCGCAATACCTATTCTTCCTTTTTTGGTTTCTTTTTTCTCTGTTTTGTTTTCTTCTTTCTTTTCTTTTAATTCTTTATCTGCCATTTTTACTTCTTTATTTCCACAGCCATTTTTTCTATAGTTTCTTTTACAGGTTTGCTTTTTTTTACTAATATTAAATTTATTTTCTTTTCCTCGTCTACAGGTACAAGATAAGAGGGAATATTTACTATCTTTTCTTCTATAGTTATATGTTTGTGAACAATAAACTGTCTTGCTTGGCCAGGAGTAGAGGCTATTTTTTTCTCAACAACCACACTTTGCAATCTTCTTTTAAGATAGTCTTCTTTGTCTAGTGCTAAAACATCTGCTACACTAGCAACAGGAAAGCCTTGTTTTGCCAGTCGGGCTATAAATTTCTCCTGTTCTTCAGCTGATTTGGTCAATAGTAATTTTGCTTGATTTCTTATTTTGCCTATAGCTGAATCTGCTTTCCATACTTCTTTTTTGTTTTTCAATCCATACTTTCTAATAAGGGAATTTTCTTTATCTATCCTAGTCTTGTCAAAAGGTCTTTTTGGTTTCTTATATTTTTTGTGTTTTCTTTTTGGCATTTTATCTTAACTTTTTTTACCTATCTTTGATTTTTTTACAACTCCAATAGCTTTTCCTTTTTCTCTGAAATGGCCTCTTGTTCTTTGACCACGAGAGGGTTGTCCTAGAGCATGACGCAATCCCCTGTAAGATCTTATCTTTTTAAGTCTTTTTATATCAAACTCCTTCCTTAATTCAAGGTCTGATGTCAGTAAATGAATATCTTTTCCAGTATCAAAATCTTTTCTTCTATTTAATAAAAAACCAGGTAATTTAGGTTCTTTAATGAAATCTTCGATTTTCTTAATTTCTTCTTTACTTAAAGAAGAGATTTTTCTTTCTTTATCTAATTTTAATTTATTGCATAAAGCATTTGAAAAACTCCACGAAATACCTTTTATATTAGTAAGGCCAACATAAAGCTGCTTTTCTCCGAGTATGTCTGTCTGCATTATTCTAATTATTTCTGCAGTTTCTTCTATTTTTTTTGGCATTTCTTTTTTTGCTTCTTTATCTGATTTTTCTTCCATCTTCTTAACTTTACTTTGATAAATCCTTTTTTAAATTTTTGGGATAGAATTTATTTAATGAACAAATTATGCCTTTCCGTGCTTTCTAATTCTTGCAATAATCTTTTTTCTACTGCTTTTTTTGGGTCAGGCAGATTTGGGATTCTCTTTTTCACTTCTTCAAAATTACTAAACCCTTTCTTTTCTCTTTCTTCTAATATAGCTTTCATATGCTTTTTCCCAAACCCCGGCAGCAATTCAATTTGGTGAAGTCTGGTATTAATTGCTTCTGCTGTGTTAAAAAATTCAATAAATTTCTTTTCTTGCTCTTTCACAATTTTAGAAACAAACTCTTGAAGCTGTAATTTAGCTGTCTCAGTCAACTTTTCACAAGGTAGTCTTCCTAAAATATAATATACCTTGTCTCTCTTTCCCTCTCCTATATATACTTCCTCTTTTAATTCTAATTTTATTCCTCTCCGGGGAACAAGTTGAAGAAGTGTGAAATTGTTAAGCCCTACAGCCTGGGCTATAGGCATCATTTTTCTTTCTAGCGGATAACCATAAGGCAGGTAATCTAATATAACAACATATTCTTCTTTTTCTACCATTTTCTCTATTTATATTTTTTAACCACTTCGAGTATTTTATTTGTTTCATCTTCATCTAAGCCAACATCTGTGAATATTTTACTAAGGTCAGAAGCCTCTTCTGGCAAAAGGTCAATTATCTTAGCAATATGTTCTTCCTTTAACTTCAATAAGTTTAAATTAGTAAGTTCTTTTTTCAATTGTTCAGCCTTTTCTAATTGGATTTTTGAGAATTTTTTGATAAAACTCTCAAGTTGCCGTGTTTTTTCAGTGCTTTCTAAACTTCCAAGTATCTTTTTTACTTCACTCATATTTAAAGGTTGAGTATTTTTTATCATTTTAACTTTAAGATTGTGCTTTTTTTAAATGTACTGGATGGATTATAAATCTTTTGTCTTTTCCTATTTTGATTCTGACAATATAGCATCTTCCTTTCTTACCTTCTATAACTCCGGTTCTCCCCTGTATAGATTTTGGAAAGCCTGTTTTAAGCGATAATTCCTTTACAACAGCCACCCTGTCTCCTTCTTTCAGTCTTTGGAAATACCTCTTAAACTTAATTTTTCCTTTTTCTCTTACTTTCTTTCTTTTTAACATTTTAGTTTTTTATTCAGTTTGTCTTTGGGTTCTTTCTTTATGATCTGCCTGATTAAACAACTTATTTAAAGCTCCTGCCAAGGCAGTGTAAATGTTATTATCTATAGAATCAGCAGTAAGTATTCCTTTATCTGTCCTTACTTTTACATTTATTTCATGTAAAAAAGATTTTGCTTTTTCTGTTTTCTTTAAGGTTATTTTGATTTCTTTGTACTTTACTTTCTCTCCAAGCTTTTTGGCATGATTACCAATTATTTTCTTAACTACAATCATTTCAACTGGTTCAAGAGAAAAACCCGCTAAAACTATATTCCCCCCTAGTTTCAATTTTCCCTTGCCTTCTTCTACATTTCCATCTATATTAAGGTCTTTTCCCTTAGTCTTCACTTCCATAGAATAATTAAAAGAAGAGGTTTTATAAAGCTTTTTATAGAATAAAATATCTAAGCAATTCTTACCTATCTGCCATAAGGTTTAAAATAAAGTTGATGACAAGGTTGCCCAACAACATGGTTCATAGTTTCTTTTGAAGGATGAAGCTCTCTATAATTACCTCTAGCCAAATTTTTAGCTTGCAAAATATCTTCTTGTGTAGTCGGAATTAAGGCCTTAGTAGAAGGACTGATTATAATCACTTCACTGCCTCTGTGGTCTGTACAAACAATTTTAACAAGTCCCTTTTCCATAATCAATAAAAAGACTTCTTCTATTTAAATTTTCCCCAGATTTTATAGAAAAACAGAGCCTTGATGCAGGTCTCCTTTGTCTCTGGCTTCTTCCATATTTTCAACTATTGCATAAAACATTTTTTCTCCGAAACTCTCGCATCCGCATTTTTTACAGAAATCTATAACACTCTCTTCAGGAATTTCACACTTGCAATAAATACATTTTTTCATCTCTCTTGTTCCTCTTTTGATTAATTAGATTATTTATTTTAAAAGGTTTAAAAATGTTTCTTAATTATTTTAATCTCTTAATACCCATATTATTTGCATAAATAAAATATCCTGCTACTTTCAAGCCATCCAGTAATTTATAAAATTTTTCTCCACTAATAGTATGAGCTACAATCTCACCAAACCCCCATTTTCTTGCAGTTTCTTCAGCCTTATTTATCAACGTCATTGCATATAGAGGATTTTTTCTATATTTAGGCTCAATACCTATAGTTAAAATGTTCACTGCTAATCTTTTTTCAAAATCTAAGAATCTAATTTCTTCTTTTGGATAGTCTTTCGGAACCCACACCTCTCTTTTCAATAAATCTATAAAACCTATTGAACCTGTTTTAGTTCCTGCATCAGGAGTATTACGTCCTCCAAATACAGTTCTTTCTTCCGCATTAATTAATTTTCCCAAAACAGTTCTATGAATTTGATTATCTTCAGTGACCCCTCTTACTTTATAATTCTCTAAGAAAAATTCATGAAGTTCCATTCTACTCAAACCTTAAAGCATCAGCAGGTTTTAACTTGCTTGCCTGCATTGCAGGTAAAATTCCAGATAATGTTCCAATGACAAATGAAAAAGCTAATGCCCCTCCCAATATTACAGGACTCATAGATGCATGTAATAGAGGACTTCCAATATAAGCTGCAGCAATTACTTCTGCTCCTCTTGCTAAACCTACCCCTATTCCTACTCCAATTAGACCTCCAACTAACCCCAATAAGCCAGATTCTAAAAGAAATAACAATAAGATATGAGAGTTTTTTGCACCTATAGCCTTCATTGTTCCAATTTCTTTTGTTCTTTCCAATACAGAGGTATACATTGTGTTCATTATCCCAATCCCCCCAACCAATAAAGAGATTGCAGCTATTCCCACTAAAACTCCCTGCACAACAGCAAAGATATTTTGAAAAGTTCCTAAAAGTTGCTCAGAGGTCTGAACAGTAAAAGTTTCCTGATCTTCTTTTTCTCCTCTTGAGTTTCTTAATCTTCTTTTAATTGTTTCAGCAACATCTGCTGGTTCAAAACCTTCTGCTGTTTTAACTATAATCTGGCTTTCTTCATCTTCTATATTTAAAATTTCTTTTAAAACATCTTTTGTCATATAAAGAGAACCATCATCAATAGGATTTCCTATTTTAGCTAAAACCCCAATAACTTTAAACTCATATCCTTCTACTTCTATTGTGCTTCCTATTTGCATAGGTTTATCCCAAATATCACCATAAATATGATTATATCCCACAACAACTTTATACTTGTCTGCTTCTTTTAAGTTTCTTCCCTCAAAAACTTCAAAAGATTGTACCTCATTAAGTAATTTTAAATCTTCAGGATTAGAGCCAATTGCAAAACCAATTCCTGCCTCATCCTTATAAACTGCCTTTCCTTGCTTAACTAAAAATCCTACAGCCCATTTAACCCCTCTGACATTTTCAATAACTCTTAAATCCTCGCTTGTTAAGATTAAACTAGGACCTGCAGTTCCAGGAGGGCCTATTCCCTTTGGCTGGATAATTATTTTATCAGCTCCTAATTTTTCAAATTCTTCTGTGATATAGTCCTGAAGCCCCTGTCCCAGACTTATTAGGGCAACAACAGCAGCAATTCCAATAAAAATTCCAATCATAGTTAGCCAGCTTCTTAATTTTCTTCTTTTCAAGTTATTCAAACCCAATACAAAGAAATCTTTAATCATCTTAACTCCTAAGCAGCCTTTGCTTTCTTCAGTTTTATTCGCTTTTTAATGTTTCTGTAAACAATATAAATCACAATTAAAACAACTATAACAATTACATAAGTTATTGTATTGCTTTTTTTCAATAGACCTAATCTAATAGCTTCTTCTTGGCTATAAACTTTTAAAGAAAGGCTAAACTCTTCTTTATATTCATTGTTTACTGCATCTTTATAGAAGACAGTAATAGGAAGCTTAATTGTGCTTGGAGCATTTTCTTTAAAATAAATTTTAAAATTAACTGAATCAAAATCATCACTATCAATGTCTCCAATATAAACATTTTTTTGTGATAAAACACTATAATAAGTTCCCCCTTTGGCCTCTACTTCTAAGAACCTTACATTTGATAAGCCTTTATTAACTATCTTTACTTGAATTTCATTTTCTGTTCCTTTTAATAATAAGCCGTCCTCTAAACTTATACCAATAATAGGCTCTGAATTAACAGTTATGCTTATCAAAGACTCTTTTGTAGCTTTCTCCCGGTTTTCATCATAATAACTTATTTTTAAAGGTATTTTATAGATGCCAGATTCAGCATTATTTAAAGCAATTATTTTAAATTCAGCATATTTTGTTTTTCCTTCTTTAATAACATCAATATCAAATTCTGAAGCAGAAGCATAAGGTGCAAAAGGAACATCACTTAGATCTAAAGCGACACTTAAATCTTCAATATCTCCTTCTCCATTATTCTCTAATCCTAATCGTATATTTGATGTTTCTCCAGGAGCTATTTGCCCAGGAACAGTTGAAACAGAATTTATTACAAGAGCCTGAACACTTGAAACAAAAACCAGGCTAAGTAAAATTAAAAATATTAATGTTATAATTTGTTTTTTCATCTTACAATCTGTCCATCTTTGAGTTTATAAATTTTATTGGCATGCATCGCAACATCCCTATCATGTGTAACAAGGATAACTGTCTTGCCTTGCTTGCTTAATTTAATAAACATTTGTGCTATTTCTTTGCTTCTCTTACTATCAAGATTTCCAGTAGGTTCATCTGCTAAAATTACTTCAGGATTATTAGATAATGCTCTTGCCAAAGCAACTCTTTGCCTTTCTCCTCCTGATAATTCATTTGGAAGATGCTTCAATCTTTCCCCTAATCCAATTTCTGTTAATAGTTTTGTAGCCCTTTCTTTTCTTTCACTTGCAGGAATATTTTGAAAAACCATAGGAAGCATGACATTTTCTAAAGCTGTCAAGGTAGGTATAAGATTAAAAGTTTGGAAAACAAATCCTATTTTCTTTCCTCTTATTTGTGCGAGTTCAGATTCATGAAGATGTTCTATGTTAATTTTGTCTAGAAAAATATCTCCTTCTGTTGCTAAATCTAATGCTCCCACAAGATTCATCATTGTTGATTTTCCGCTTCCAGAAGGACCAACAATAGCAATAAAATCTCCATGATTAATAGTTAGATTTACAGCTTCAACAGCATGTATTTTTGTATCTCCCATTATATAATCTTTATGCACATTTTGGAGTTTAATTATCTCTTGTTTCATTTTAAGCATTAATCTTCTCAGAATTAGGCTCTGAGGTACCTCACCTCTTTAATATTAAGACAAAAAGCTTTATAAAGCTTTTTCTTAATAGATATTTATGATTATACCTATCAGATGCTATAGCTGCGGAAAGCCCCTAGGTCATTTATGGGAAGAGTTTAAGAAGCGAGTAGAAGCAGGGGAAAAAACAAAAAAAGTACTTGATGAACTGGGTTTGGAAAGATACTGCTGCAGAGCTGTTTTTCTTGGACATGTTGACTTGTTTCCTTTAGTAAGCAAATTTAAGAAATTCTAGTTAGGCACTTATTTTATTTTCCATCTACTTACATAACCACAATTTCTGCATTTCACTATTTTTTTGCTTTGTTTTATCCTGATTTCTGCGTCTGTTAGAGGAAAATAGCATTTTTTACAAAACTTTTTTCTTAAAACTCCAAGCTTTATATTATGCTTCATAGATAACCTCTTAATCTTCTTGATTTCTTTTGGAGTTTTATTATCCAAAATTTTAAAGAATTTTTTAACTTTTTTTTCAGCATCTGGTTTTGTCATTTTTTCCATTTTAATCATCATAAATTAATTTTTGTATAAATAAAATTGTCCATCCAATCATGATAATTACACTAATAGCTGTTGCGAAAACTAAACCAAGACTATAATACGCAATTATTAAAGCTACCATACAAATCATATTTAATACAGAAAATTGGTAAGTTATTACTCCTCTTTTCTTTTTAAAACCATAAATTATCTGAGGCAGCATGGCATAAGCAAATACAAAACTTACAATTCCAACAACAAGATCTTGCCACATCATAAAAAAGAGAAGACAGTAACCTTTAAAAATGTATAAATTCCCATACTTTTGAAGACGGCCATAATAGTTAGGAAATACCCAGTCTCCATTTCGAACCTGGAAGTCAAGCTGACTATGTTTATGGAATACTCTCTTGCGAGGGGAAACCATAAAGCTGTCTTCTTCTCTATGATTTCTTTTTACCGAAAATCTTTTATAGCCTTATGATTTATTTTCTAAAAGACAGGAGGAATCAGTGTCCTCAGCACGACACCTCGGTGTCTACTGTTCGCTGACTTGTTCTGTCTTTTTGAATATATTTTTAAACTAATTTATTCTTCCTTTATTATGCAGGGGTAGCGAAGTGGTCAAACGCACGGGACTCAAGATCCCGTCCCTTAGTGGGTTCACAGGTTCGAATCCTGTCCCCTGCATCCATATGTTTATAAACTAAAGAAAACAACCCGAAAAATGATAAACAAAAAGAAAATGTTAAGAAAGAGAACAAAAAAACAAACACCAACTCAGAAGATAAAGGACAGGGCAAGGAGAAATCTTAATAGAAAAATTGAGAAAAAAGAAAAAAATTATGTAGTGGATACCTCGGTCATTATAAATAAATTCATGCCTAAATTAATTGAAAAAGGAGTAAAAGGGAGAATTATAATCCCTAATGCAGTTATAGCAGAAATGGAAAATTTAGCAAACAAAGGTAATGAAGCTGGATTTATTGGTTTAGAAGAAGTAGCAAATCTTCATAAACTAAAAAAGAAATATAAACTTTCAATTAGTTTTACTGGCCCTAGGCCAGATATAAAGCATATTAAATATGCTAAATCTGGAGAAATAGATGCCTTAATTAGGGGGATTGCATTTAAAAATAAAGCTGTTTTAATAACAGCAGATTTGGTTCAGGCAAAATCAGCCCAAGCTTATGGTATTAAAATTATATTTCTTAAACCAAGATTTGTAAAAAAGAAAAAATCTTGGATATCTTTTTTTAAGAGGAAATGAAAAACAAAATAGCCCAAAATATCCTAAAGTTCTGACAACATAGATTTTTTAAAACATCAAAGTTTTAAATCTATATATGCCCCTGTAGCTCAGTTGGATAGAGTACAAGGTTCCTAACCTTGGGGTCGCAGGTTCGAATCCTGTCAGGGGCATTTTTAGTATAGTAAGATTTATTAAAGCTAATCTGATAGAAAATTTATGTGCTGGTAGTTTATATCTGCGTGGATGATCTAATGGCTATGATTCGAGCCTTCCAAGCTCGCTATCCGGGTTCGAATCCCGGTCCGCGCATTGTGGTTAAAATGGAAGAACAAACAGAGCAAGCAGGCAAGAAAAGTTTTGCAGGATTTCATGATAAATATTATAAGATGCTTTTAGTTATACCTACAATCCTCATTATCTTGTCCCTATCTTATATATTTTATTTTTATTCTCAACATAATGATATTTTAAGAAAAGATGTCTCTTTAACAGGAGGAACCACAATAACTGTTTCTGGAACTGTGGATATTATTGGACTAAAAAACGCATTGCAAAATTTAAACGATGTTTCTGTAAGAGAGATCTATGATTTAAGAACAGGAGAACAAGTTGCTTTTGTTGTCCAGACTACTGAAGAAATAAGTGAAGCTAAGGGGGTTTTAGAAAATTTTTTAGGTTATAATCTAACAGATGAGAACTCTAGTGTAGAATTTACAGGAAGTAGTTTAAGTTCAGCCTTTTACTCTCAGCTAAGAATAGCCATAATAATAGCTTTTATTTTGATGGCAGTTGTTGTTTTTATAATCTTCAGGACTTTTGTTCCAAGCCTTGCAGTGGTTTTGTCAGCATTTGCAGACATTACAATGACTCTGGCTCTAGTTGATTTTCTAGGATGGAAAATTTCTTCAGCAGGAATAGTTGCTTTTTTAATGTTAATTGGTTATAGCGTGGATACAGACATAATGTTAACCTCTCGTCTGCTTAAAAGAAGAGAAGGAACATTAAATTCCAGACTTTTTTCTGCTTTTAAAACAGGAATAACAATGACTCTAACATCTCTTGCTGCTGTGGTGGTTGCTTTAATAATCACCTCAAGCTTTTCTGATGTCTTGCAACAAATCTTTTCAGTACTGACTATCGGACTAATTTTTGATATATTAAATACATGGGTAACAAATGCAGGGATATTGAAATGGCATGTTGAGAAAAAGGAGGGAAGAAGGTAAAATGGCAAAAATATCCTGGAGAGTATGGCTGCTTATAGTTGCCTTGGCATTATCTTTATTAGCAATAAAGCCGAGTTTTGAAACAGGAGTAATAATAAAATCAGTTGAACCAAATTCAACAGCTTTTGAAGCAGGTCTAAGGGCAGGCCAGATAGTAAAAGCAGTTGATGGTGAAAAAATAGAGTCTATAGAAGATTATTCTTTAGCTTTAGAAGAATTTCCAACTAATGAGAAAGTAAAATTAACAATTCAAACAAAAGAACAAGCGCATATTTTATTTACAAACAAGACTCCGGAAGTAACTATAGGAAAAATTCCCTCAACAAGGATTAGATTTGGACTTGACTTAGAAGGGGGTTCTAGAGCTTTAGTGCAGCCTGAAGAAAAAGTTTCAGCTTCTGATATAAATGACTTAATAGCTGTAACAACTGAAAGACTAAATATTTACGGGCTTACAGACATAGTAATAAGGCCGGTTTCTGATTTAGCAGGAAATAATTATATGCTAGTTGAAATAGCAGGAGCAACTCCTTCTGAATTAGAAGAACTAATAGCTAAACAAGGAAAATTTGAGGCTAAAATAGGAAATGAAACTGTGTTTGTAGGAGGAAAGAAAGACATAGCTTCTGTTTGTAGGAATGATGCCTCCTGTTCTGGAATAGAATCTTGTTTTCCTGTCCAAGGAGGAGAAGCATGCAGGTTTAGATTTGTTATTTATTTAAGTGAAGAAGCTGCTGAGAGGCACGCAACCATAACTTCAGAACTTGGTGTCAATATAACCGAACAAGGAAGATATCTTGATGAAAAGCTCGATCTTTACCTAGATGATAAGCTTGTTGATTCTTTATTTATAAGCGAGGATTTAAGAGGACGGGTTACAACCCAAATTCAAATCCAGGGTTCTGGTTCAGGAACTGGAAGAGAACAGGCTTTAGATAATGCACAAGCAGAAATGCAGAAATTACAGACAGTTTTAATAACAGGCAGTCTGCCATATAAATTAAAGATTGTCAAGTTAGATACAATCTCTCCACTATTAGGAGAAAGATTTCTTTATTTTATTTTTCTTGCAGGCCTTTCTGCTATTCTTGCAGTAGCCCTGATTGTTTTGATAAGATACAGAAAAATTAAATCTTCTTTAGCTTTGTTATTCACAAGTTTTTCAGAGGTCTTAATCATTTTAGGTATCGCCTCTTTGATAGGTTGGAATCTTGACTTGCCTTCTATAGCAGGAATTTTAGCAGTTATTGGGACAGGAGTGGACCAACAGATAGTTATTTTAGATGAGTCAAGAACAAGACAGCTTAGTATCAAAGAAAGATTGAAAAGAGCTTTATTTATTGTTGTTTCTGCTTATTTCACTTCTCTTGTCTCTTTGCTCCCTTTATACTGGGCAGGTGCAGGCCTCTTAAAAGGCTTTGCAGTAACAACAATCATAGGAATAACATCTGCAGTGCTTGTTACCAGACCTGCTTTCGCAGATATTATCAGAAAAATTGAGGAATAACATGCAAAACAAAATACCAGATAAGGAATATAAAGAGATATTGGAAAAAATGCCTGTTTTTTGTGTAGACGCTGTAATCTATCATAAGGGAAAAATTCTTCTGCTTAAGAGAAAGAACGAGCCTGATAAAGGGCAGTTTGGATTTCCTGGAGGAAGGCTCTATAAAAATGAAACATTCAAACAAGCAGCTGTTAGAAAAGCATTTGAAGAAGCTGGCTTAAAAATTGAAGTTGAGAGAATGATAGGAACTTACGAATACATGACTAAGAAAGGTCCTTTTCCTGATTTGAAAACAGGAGTTCATACACCAGTAACAGCTTTTCTTGTCAAGCTTGCTGATGAAAACCAGGAGATAAAATTAGATGAAACAAGTTCACATTACAAATGGGCAGATAAAATTGAAGAAAATTTTCATCCTTATGTTAAGAAAGTTTTAGAAGACTCAAAAGTTTTTGCTTAACTTCCTTCTTCGCTTCTTAGCTTTTTATTATAATCTAACAAAGCCTTTAAGAATTTTCTATATTAAGGTCTCATTCTAATTTAACATCATTTAAATAAGGAAATTCATCTTCTGCTACTTTAAGCCACCTATCTGCACCTGCATCAAATTCCTCAATGGTCATCAAAGAATATTCACAAAGCTTCCCCCTGGTTATTCCCAGGGTAAATGATTTATCTCCGTGTTTTTTAGAAAATTTTAGAAAATCAAAATAATATCTCTAATAATATTTTTCAAGGCAATATTTTCCAGCATCATTATAATTTATTTCTTAATTTAAATAAATCCTTAAAACTGCTAATTATTACATTTAAATCTGCTCCGGTAGCTTTTCCTTCTTTCCTTGCATAATGATGTACGGGAATCTCGATTATTTTGAAACCCTTCTCTTTAGCTTTTACTAAAAATTCTGTGCTGATAAATGCCCCCCTCTGGACCTCTAATTGAGGAATCTCTTCCATGACTTTTCTTCTTATTAGTTTGAATCCACAATCAATATCCTTAACTTTAAGCCCAAAAACTAATCTAACCAGTAACTGCCACATAAAACTATTAAATTTCCTTATAAAAGAAACTTTTCTTTTCATATACCATCCCACTACTAAATCTGCATTTGTTTCTCTTTGTGCAGAAATGAAATTATCAATCTCTGAAAAATCAAACTGTCCATCTGAATCTGTGAAAATAATCCAATCATATTTTGCATTATAAAGCCCAGAAATTACTGCTGCCCCATACCCTTTATTTTTTTCATGTGTTATTAATTTTATTTTATTATTTCTCTTTGATAATTTTTGGACAATTTCTCCAGTTTTATCTCTACTTCCGTCATCGATGACTAATATTTCATATTTATCTGCTATCTTTTCAAGAATTTTTTCTGCTTTTACAATAGTTTCTTCTATATTTTTTTCTTCCTTATAAGCAGGAAAAAATGCTGATATTTCCCTTATTTCCATTTTGAACATACTGTAGATTCAAATTTAGTAATATAACTCATAGTTAAAAAGTTTATTTTTTTTATTTGAGTAAGTTCTTCATTTAAAATTTGTAATATCTCACTGAGTTTTGTTATATGGTCTTCTACTGTTTCTGATAATCCTAAAATCTTTCTTGCTTTTCTCCAAAGCCAAGTTTCTGTAGGAATTATTGCGATTAATATAAAATTGGGATTCATTTTCTTAAAATTCTTTATTATTTTCCTTATTTCTTCTTTCTCTACATGCTCAAGGACATCTATTACAAAAATCTTATCTGGTTTTAATTTAGTATAATCTTTTATTTCTGTTAATTTGGGGTCTATATCGTAACCAATAACATCATATCCCGGGAGCATTTTCTTTTTTAACCAATTTGTTCCACATCCAAAATCTAAAATCAAATCATCACACCTCAAATTAGCGTATTTTATAGCTATTTTGTATTTTAATTTATAAAAAAGTCTAACTAATGGATTTTTATTTTCCTGCCAATCTATATTTCTTTCATCTATTTTATCGTGGTAATATTGATTTTTCATTTTAATTTATGTATTATAATTAGTGGTTGGCCATCTTGATTGGTTTCTCCAAAATACTCTGGGGTGAATAAAATATCTTTTCCTGTTTCTTGCTCTAATCTTTTTGTTGTTCCTGGTGCGATAGTGCTTTCTACAACAAAGGTTTTTGCCTTTATTCTTTTTACAACTTCCTCTACAATTGAGGTATCACAACTTCCATCTTTAGCCATGGGCGTAGGAACACAAATAAAAACAAAATCAAGATTATATCCATTTAAATCCTCCAATTTTCCAAAATCACTTTTCTTTTCATCTTCATCAAAAGAGTATATTTCATAACCATGCGATTTGAAAAAATCATAGATTTTTTGTCCAACATATCCTCTTCCAACAACTCCCATAGTCTCTTTCATATGCTTATCCTTTTTCTTTTTAAAATTCAGAACATTTAAATATATTTCTACAATAAAAAGGATATTTTAAATATATGATTTAATATTAAGAACAACTGAAAAAGAGTTAACATGTTACCTAAATGGCATATTTTATTTGGAGCAGTTTTATCCCTAGGTTTGTACTTTTTTGGAGTAAGCTTATTTAACTCTATTATAGTTTTTATTGCTTCTGTTTTAATTGATGTTGACCATTATCTTTATTATGTCTTTACTAAAAAAGATTTTAGTTTGAAAAATGCTTATAAAAAAGGCTGTAAAAAATACAATAAATTTTACAAACTTCCAGCAAAAAAGAGAGAAAAATACAAGGAGGATATCTCTATATTTCATGGAATTGAATTCTGGATTCTATTATTTTTCCTTTCTTTTTTTTATAATCTCTCTTTTGTAATTTCAGGAATAGCCTTCCATATTTTTTTAGATTTTATAGATCTTTACAATAAAAAAGAACATTTTTACATGAAATTATCTTCAGTGTATACTTATTTTAAAAATAAGAACAAAAAAAACTTTATTATGTAAAATGGGATTTTCTTGATAAATAAAGAATATCATATCTTTTAATTCTTTTAAATCCTTCAAGTTCTATAGGTTCTCCTATCCCTATACCTAAGCTAATGTTTTCATAATCAGTATCATCATTCTCATTTTTACTCAAACCTCCTGAAATCCAGATTTGCCTTCTTTCTTTAATATTCGGAATAGGCATAAATGTTTTTTCATACAAAATACTCTCATTTTTAATAGCAAGCTCATAATCCTGAATACTTACAAATTCCTCTACTTCTCCTCCCCAGTATAAACGTGCAATAGCTTGGTAAGTATCTGGTTCATTACCCACAACAAAAGTTTCATTAGGATATTTTTCTATTATCTTTTCTAAATCATTTCTAATTATTTTAGAGTTAAATTCTTCTCCAAGCTTGAATTTAAAGGAGTTTCTAAATAAGTAGCTAAACTCCGCAATGTTTTGGTTGTCTATAGAGTAACTTATCTGCAAAATATAAGGAAAAATAAACAAGAGAATTATAATTATTGAAAAAATAATCTGTCTTTTGAATTGTTTTTTGTTAATATTTTTTCCAATAAGGAGAATCATTATTGGTACAAGAACCATAAGATATCTTATTTGAGGATTTATAAAAATAAGCAATAAAGACAAACTAAGAAATATCATTGCTTTCTTATTGTTCTTAAAAAATCTTTTTTTATAAAGCCCCCAATAATAGAGAGGAACTGCTAAAAGAACAGGAATAATTGTTAATAAACCAAGAGAGTATGCACTAGCTCTTTCAAGTGGACCATAGCCATAGATACCTCCGAAAATGTTAGCAAAAGTCCCAAAAGTGCTTTTAAGTATAGTAAAAAAAGGAAAATTAAATAAAAACTGATCTAGGAGGAGTCTTGGACTTAATCCTATAAAAACAGCTAGGATAAAGTATAATAAATGGGAAACCTTGCGATTGTAAAGAAAGCAACCCATTAAAAAAACTCCAAAGAAGAGTACAGTATCCCATACAGCCCATCCTAATCCTACAAAAATTCCTGAATAAAGTAGATAGGTTATTTTCTTTGTCCTGTCATATTTATTAATAAAATAAAAAGCCCATAATAAAAATAATCCTGCTAACTGGATTGGAGCTATCCATGGAGCCATATACCAGACAATCGGAGAGAGAAGCATAAGCCACAGAGTTTTTTTATCTCTATTATTTATTATGTATACCGAATAAATAATTAGCAATAAAAAGATAATACTTGTTATCTTAAAGATAATAAAACTATCTGCAAAAAGTAAAAAGGAATGAATAAACCCAAACAGATAAGAGTGAGAGCTCCTGATCTTTGCAGAATAATCTCCTGCAAAAAATTTTGCAGTGTTGGAATAATCTCCTGTGTCTGTTGAGCCATAGTAAGATGTTAGAAACGTTAAGAGAATTAATAACAAGGCAACTGTTATTATTGGTTTTTTATCGTCGAATTTGAAAATTTCATTTTCCATTTATCCCTCTGTTAAATTTTTTATATTTGGTTTTTCCACTAACTCTGGGCGATGATTAACTCTTATTTCTACAACCCTATACCCTTTAATATAAAGATAAGCAGTAATATATCTATGAAGCTCTCCAAATAATTCCAAATCATTTAAACGCTCTCTTTTCTCTCCTTTTTTTCTTTTTAAAGATTCCAAAACTCCATAAGTATTGTCTCTTGAACCATCATTAACAAAAACAACCTCAAAATTTCTAAGCTTTTTGTCTTTAATCAGCTGTTTTATTATTTTTTCTACTTCAAAATATAATTTCTCTACATTTCCTTCTTCATTATAAACCGGAATAACTATACTTAAAAAACCTCTCATATAGTGGCATATAATTTATTTTTTTAAAGATTTATATACTCGAATATGATTTTTAAATATCTCTTTTAGAGGGCATAAGTACTTTTAAAAACAGTATTTTATTATATGGCTTATGGAAAAAAATATAACAAAACAAGTTTTAAAAAATTCTTTTTGGAATTTTTTAATGGTATTTATCAGAAGGTTTGGAGGATTAGTATTTGTTATAATAATTGCAAGACTCTTATTGCCTGAAAAATTCGGAATATATACTATAGCAACTTCTATTATTTTAGTAATTTTATCTTTTACAGATGTTGCTATAAACCAAACACTCTTAAGATACGCTTCTGATGCTCTTGGTAAAAAAAATAAAAAACTTGCTGCAAAATATTATAATTATCTCTTTAAAGTCAAACTATTATATTTCACTCTTCCATCAGCAATTATTTTATTTATTCTTTCTTATCATCTGTCTTTTTATGTATTTAAAAAACCAGATTTATTTTATCCCCTTTTGATTTCAATCCTTTATCTAATTGTGCTGTCTTTTGAGCATCTTTATGAAACCTTATTTTATGCTTTAAAAAAAGTGTCTATTATCTCTATAAAAGAAGTGATTTTTCAAATTTCCAGAATTTCATTAGTTGTTTTACTAATCTTATTTGGACTGAAAACAAGTTCTGTTTTATTAGTAATTTTAATTATTTTTATATTAATTTTATCTTCTTCCATAGTTATGATTTTTTCCTCGCTCTATCTCAGAAAAACAGCTGGTTTTTTCTTTAAAAAATCAGATTCAAAGATAAATAAAAAAAGGGTTAATAAATTCATAAAACACTCTATTGTTTCAGATGCTGCTTCAAGAATATCTGGAGAGGTTGATATATTTTTAATCGGAGCCTTATTAATCTCAGCAGCATATGTGGGATATTATTCAGCAGCTTTTGCAATTATCGCTGCATTATACTCTCCAATCGCAATTTCTAATATCCTGCTTCCGGTTTTTACTCAAATGAAAAAAAATAGACTTTCAAGAGCCTTTACCAAAGTTTTTAGATACACAGTTATGATTAGTCTGCCATTAATTTTTGGCTTGTTTATCTTAGGAAGATATTTTTTAAGATTAATATATAGCTATGAATATCTAGAAGCAACCCCTGTTCTGATTGTATTATCAATCATGATTCTAGGAACTCCTATTATTTACACCTTAAAAGCATTACTTTTTGCAAAAGAAAAAACAAAATTTGTATTTCAAACAGAAATCTTAGCAACAATCTTTAATATTGTTCTTAGTCTTATCTTAATTCTTAGCTTAAGAGAAATTTCTATGATATGGGCAGTTGTTGGAGCCGCAATTGCCACAGTAATAAGCAGGGCAAGTGTTTTCTTTAGATTGTCAAGATTTTCAAAAAAAGAACTAAATATTTCTTATGATTTAGAAATTTTAATCAAATCCATTATTTCAGCAGGAATCATGGCACTTGTTCTTGTTTTAATTAATTTATCTGTTAAAGACATGACACTAATAATAGGATTTTTTGAGGTTCTTGGAGGGGCAGCAGTTTATATTCTCTGCATGATTTTTTTCAAGGGATTTCAAAAACAAGATTATGAGCTAATAAAAACATTAAAATTAAGATTTAAAAGTTTTAGATAAATAACTCAAAAATCTAAACCTCTTCAAATTTTAAATGCATAATAACATTAAACTGTTTTTCTAAATTTTTTGATTTTTCCATAATCTTAGGATAATATGCCTGTTCAGCAGTAAGGGCTTTCAGCTTTCCTTTAGCAAGCTGTTTTTTAACAAAAAAAGCATTTATTCCTGCAGAATCGCATCCAACTAAAATATAGCCTCTTAAGTTTGCAAGTTTTGTCAGAGCTTTTAAAGAAGCTCCATAATACAGCCCGCTTGGGTGTTTTGAAAATCTTTCAAAATTTTCATCATAACTGACTGCCAGGGATTTTTCTGTTCCTAAATGAGCATTATACTCAATCACAACAACCCTTGGAGATATTTCATCAATTGCCTTCCATACATGATAATCAATACCATCAATATCAACTGATAGTAAATCAATTTCTCCTTTAATTCCATTTTTCTTTAAAATATAATTTATATTATCTCTTGTTACAAACTTATTTACAACCCTTACTTCAGGGAAGGGTTTATAGAATTTCTTTGCTTCATGATAAAATTTTTTATCTCCTTCTATCATCAAACCATTCCATTCAAAGTTCCTTATGAGATTTGCAGTATTGCACTCTCTTCCATCCCCAACTCCAAACTCCACAAAAGTCTTATTTTTTATTCCTATTTTTGAAAAAATATAAAGAAGTATTCCGTCTTCTCCATTTTGCGAACTAATTTTAAACTCTTTAGAATTAATTTCTGACTTTGGCTTGTTTGCTAACTGAGAGTATTTTTCAATAAAAAGATTTTTCTGGTTTCTCTCCAAATCTTCAATTCTGTAAGATATTTGGTTTATTCTCCCCTTAATCTTTAGAATTTTATTTGGTGTAAATTTTTTTATAATCTCTCTAGTTTTTCTTGAGAACATTTTAAATCTTTTTTATTTACTTCTTTACCTCAAAAATAAATTTAATATTATCATAAACCCCAATAAAAAAAATCTTAAGGTATTTTTTAAAAGGAATGCATTTTTTCCAGGTATTTTTAAACTGGAGTTCTACTTTCTTTAATATTAGGTTATTTAGCCCGTATTCCTCTAACAAATTCTTGTTAAAAGAATTTTCTGTAAAGTGTGTTTTATGTTGTATGTCTGTAATTGCAGCATAAGAGTTTGCATGAGGCACAACTACCTCTATAATTGCCTTATTTTTGGAAATCCTAATAATCTCTTTTAAAACCTTAATTGGATTGTCAAGATGTTCTAAAATCATCCTCATTAGCACAATATCAAACTGATTTTTTTTAAAAGGATAAGGGATTTTGTTTAAATTATGCTTTGCATCTAATTTAACATCATCTCTGAAATCAACATTTAACCATCCTTGTCTATAATCTTTTCCACAGCCTAAATTAAGTTTATTCATTTTAAAATTAGGTTTTAGAATTCGCCTCTAATTTTTTCAAATCTGCTGCAACCATTATTTTTACTAGCTCTCCAAGTTT
>Ga0315537_1000394_pt1 | contig 34007 bp, 36 predicted proteins | sample SalMarSW160270MG_FD_203091 | JGI IMG/M metagenome (GOLD analysis project Ga0315537, IMG submission 203091) | Salt marsh sediment microbial communities from the Plum Island Ecosystem LTER, Massachusetts, United States - Salt Marsh Sediment SW1602-70 ... | reverse complement strand
AGAGCCAGGGCGGCGCGGAAGACATTGCGCAGGAACACCACGCTGAGAGCGGCGACTACGCCGATAACAGCCATTATCCAGAATGCCGCGTCCAGTCCCATTACTCTCTCTTCTCCGTTATCTTATCTATAAGCAGCGTCTGCTCGGGTAATTTTTCGGCGATATCAGGGTGGAAATAACCGCTGGCAGGCCTTTCCGGTGATTCCAGTAATTCGTCATCGGATTGTACTAATTCGCCACGCCGGTACCTGGCACGCTCGTAAGAATAGCCCATGAAAAGGGCGTCATAGGGGCAGGCCTCGACGCACAGGCCGCACTGAATGCAGTATCCGGTATCCACCTGATATTTCTCTACCTCGTATTTATTATCCTCCGCGTTGGTAGCGGTAATAATCTCGATAGCGCCCTGGGGACAGGTCTTGGCACAGGTGGCACACCCGGTGCACCTCTCCCGACTCCAGATAAGCTCGTTACCCCGGTTGCGTCGCGAGATATTAAGTCGCTGCTCCGGGTACTGGTTCACCGTAGGATGGCGGAACATATGGCGGATGGTTACCGACATCCCCTTGAGCATACCCAGTCCGTAACGTTCAAACTTCAAGTCGACCCCATCCTAACTTAAAGAATTTCGACCATATCAGTATCAGGACTACCATGACGACAATATTGACGACCACCGCTATCCAGTTGACGGCATTGTCCCAGGCAAGCACCTGTATCGCGGTGATGAACAGGTTTATCAGCGCCAGCGGGAGGAGGAACTTCCAGGCTAATGCCATCAGCTGGTCGATGCGTACCCGCGGTAAGGTCACCCGTGTCCAGACCATGACAAAGAAGACAATAAGCGTTTTCACGATAAACCACAGCCAGGGCGGCAGCAGTGGCCCCCTCCAGCCGCCGAGGAAAAGAGAGGTGATAATGGCGGAGATGGCTATAGCCTCGGCGTACTCCACCAGGTAGAACAGCGCGAATTTCATGCCTGAGTATTCCGTATGAAATCCGGCGACAATCTCGGAATCGGCCTCCATAAGGTCGAAGGGACTGCGGTTGATTTCCGCACAGCCCGCGATGAAAAATATCAGGAAGCCCAGCGGCTGTACCAGGATAAAGGGAATATCTTGGGCGATAACGATTCCGTTCAACGACATCGTACCCGCCACCAGCAGGGTACCGACGATGGATAATGCCAGGGGTATTTCGTAGCTGACAACGGCAGCGACATTACGCATGGCACCGAGCAGCGAGTATTTATTGCTGGAGCCCCACCCCGCCATAAATACACCGAGGGTAGTCAGAGAACTTACCGCTACGATGAACAGTATACCAATATTCAGGTCGGCCAGGAGCGCCCCGTTCTGGAAGGGTATCACGGCAAATATCAGCGCCACGGGGACGAAGGCGACTATCGGGGCGAGCCAGTGAACGAGTTTATCAGCTTTATCCGGGACGATGTTTTCTTTGAGGAGGACTTTGATAACGTCGGCTACCATCTGTAACACGCCGAACGGACCGGTACGGTTGGGCCCGAGGCGCGACTGCATGCGGCCCAGGCCGCGGCGTTCGATGTAGATAGCTATAATAACCATGGTAAGCATAAAGCCGATAAGCACCACCGAGAAAAACAGCCAGTGCCACCAGTAGCCACCGGGCCAGTCGGGCGGCGTATACGCCATGGACACATTGCTTATCACTAATTCGGGTACGGTCACTATCTATCCACCTCACCCATGGTAATATCGATACTCCCGAAGATTATTATCAGGTCGGCCACCTTCCAGCCTTTAATCATGTCGCGCAGGGCACTCAGGTTAATCAGGCTGGTGGGCCGGATATGGCAGCGGTAGGGGGCGATGGAATTATCGGACACTATATAGAAACCGAGTTCGCCCTTGGGCGCTTCCAGGTGTCCGTAAGCCTCGCCGGAGGGCGGTCGAATCAAATGAGGTACGTCGGCCTTTACCGAACCTTGCGGAATATCTTTAGAAGCCTGCTCGAGGATGCGCAGGCTCTGGCGCATCTCTTCGATTCTCACCCGGTAGCGGTCATAGCAGTCGCCGGTCTCGCAGGTGGGAATATCGAATTCAAAGCGGTCGTATACAGAATAAGGGTCCGCTTTCCGCAGGTCGCGGTTAATACCGCTGGCGCGGGCTACGGGACCGCTCATACCGCAGTTAATGGCGACTTCTTTGGATAGTATCCCTACTCCCTTGGCGCGTGCCAGAAATATCTCATTCTCCTTCAGAAAAAAGTCCAATTCGTCAATAAACCGGGGCATCGTCACCAGGAACTTGCTTAGCGCCGGCAGGAATTCATCGGGAATATCCTGGCTGACGCCGCCGATTCTCATGTAATTGTAGGTAAGGCGCTGACCGCAGACCATTTCAAAAAGGTCTACTATTTTCTCCCTCTCCCGGAACATATACATAAAGGGCGTAAATGCGGCGCCACTGTCACTGAATAAGCTGCCCACGGCGATACAGTGGTTAGCCAGGCGCTGCAGCTCGGCCATGATAACCCTCAGGTACTCGGCGCGTTCCGGCACCTTTATCCCGGCCAGCTTCTCCACGGCCAGGCAGTATGCCAGGTTATTACTCATCGGAGAGATGTAGTCGAGGCGGTCGGTGAGGGGAATGACACCGCCGTAGGTCCTTTCCTCGGTCAGCTTCTCGATACCGCGGTGAAGGTACCCGACCACCGGCTCAAGGTCGATGACAACCTCGCCGTCGAGGGTCACCCGCATGCGGTACACGCCGTGAGTGCTGGGGTGCACCGGGCCGAAGTTTAGTACAAACGGCTCGGTCTTGAGCGTCATCATCTCGGTCGTCGTCACTTGTTTAAGTCCTTTTTAAACGTCACTAAACCGGTGGTCTTCACTTATTAAAATCCTTTCGCAGCGGATGTCCTTCGAAACCGTCCCAGAGGAACATGCGTTTCAAATTCGGGTGTCCTTCGAATTTTATGCCCATGAGGTCGTACACCTCGCGTTCCTGGAAATTGGCTCCCTGCCATAGTCCTGTCAGTGAGGGAACGGTGGGATTATCACGGTCGTAACACCTGGTTTTAATCACTATCGAATGGTTATGCTCGATAGAATCCAGGCGGTATACCAGCTCGAAGTAGCTGTAATAATCAACTGCCGTAACGTAGTTGAAGTAATCAAAGCTGAGGGAATCGGTATTTCTAAGATATTCAGCCACCGCCAGCAGCGAATCGCTTTTCACCAGCAGGTAATCTTCACCGGAATCCTCCAGGCTGCCTGGTAATTTCTCCTCAAGTTTCTCGGCTATATCTTTTCCGGAAAGGGCTACCGTCATCCTTTACTTGCCTTTCTGCAAAAATCCCGGCAGGTCCGGTACTACCTGTTCCTTAGCTATCTTCTTTTGAAGCATCTGTATGGCATATATCAGGGCCTCGGGACGGGGCGGGCAGCCGGGTACGTAGACATCCACCGGGATAATCCGGTTATAGCCCGGCACGACGGCGTAAGATGAGCGGAAGATGCCGCCGCTGATGCCGCAGGCGCCCATGGCGATGACCCACTTGGGTTCAGGCATCTGGTTGTATATCCTCCGGACAATGGGCGCCATTTTCCAGGTAAGCGTCCCCGCGGTAATCATGAGGTCGGCCTGGCGGGGTGAAGCCCGCATGATTTCCATGCCGAAGCGGGAAAGGTCGAATCTAGGACCCTCGGCGGCGATAAATTCGAAAGCGCAGCAGGCGGGGAAACAGATTGCCGTCCAGAGCGAAGACCTTTTTGCCCAGTTGATAACGGAATCTACCGTCGACAACATCACGTTGCGTTTTACTTCTTCGTCCAGCCAGGTGTCCGGGTCGGGGATAATCTCCTGGCTGCTGGCTTTCAGGTCTTCAATAATCTGACCTTCATACCGGTCGAGTTCGGTATCGGAGTAGATATATTTCTGTTCGTCGCCTACTTCCATTCAAGGACCTTCTTCTTCCAGGCGTAAAGATAGCCTACGAAAACGATAAACACGTAAATGATTACGATATACAGGCTGAAAGTTCCCAGCTGCTTCAGGTGCACCGCCCAGGGATAGAGGAAAACCACCAGTACGTCGAGAGCCAGGAAGACAAGAGCGTAAAAATAATAGTGGAAATTAAACTGTACCCAGGTCTTGCCGATGGTCTCCACACCGCATTCGAATATAGAGTTCTTAACAGGATTGGGATTACTGGGGACGATTTTTAGGTATTTGAGGATAACGGGGAGAATTACCATTACCAGGCTGAAGAGGAGGATAACTATGAAGAATAGAGCGATTGTTCCGTAGTTAGCTAGCAACTGGACCTCTGACCATTAATACTCTTAATATTTCCTTCACGTGCTCATAGTGCCGGGAAAAATATCAGGGAGTCTGAGGCACTGCGGTAGTATACCACAGATTTTTTATAAAAATCAACACTATAGGTTCTGTTTGGTTTTGGATGATTTAATATGCTCACCCCCTTTGTCCCCCTACTCCGAAGATATTTTTATCCCACTCGCCCACCCTATAGAAAAAAGAGGGGTGCCAGCCCCTCTTCGTAGGCTACCCCCTTTTGGAAAGGGTGGGGGGAGTAGTTAATGGATAGTAGCACGATGCCGCGAGGGTGGCTTGGGTGGGAAAAGATATTTAACAACAGGGTGGGGTGATAAGGGGAGTAAACACCCGTCAACCAGATGCAAATAAACCAAAACAGGAGGCTGTTTTGACAGGATCAAGATAATTAAAGTATCATGAGCGCGAAATCTTGAGAACAGAACAGGAGCCAGATAGTGAGTGAATTAAAAACCAGTAAATACATTATTACCGATGTCAAGGCGGATAAGTTATTTCCCGGTGAGCAGAGCGGGATGGGCAAGAAACCGGACTCCGGGCGTGTCACCCCGACGCACGTGATGTGGCTGGACGGGGACGTTATCCCCGGGGCTTTCTACTCGGAGAGTGTCTGGATATGGCCCGATTGTGCCTCGGAAGAGTCAGCTGCCCAGGCACACACGCATGATTTCACCGAAGTAATTACATTTTTCGGCACGGATTTCGAAAACCCGCGTGACCTGTGCGGGGAGGTGGAGCTTTGGCTCGACGCTGAGAAGCATGTTATGACGCAGAGCTTTCTGGCTTATATCCCAGCAGGCATGTCACACTGTCCGCTCATCGTGCGGAAGGTGGAGAGGCCTATCTTCCATTTTACAGTGGGACTGGGCGCGGATTACGTACGGGGGTAAAGAGAACGGCGTTATCCTGTATTATCATGGGAACATCACGTCGGATCTCTGGCAACGTATCTTGAAAATAGAAACATTATCTGACCAGTTTAGGTGAAGGGTGAATTCCTCGGTGCTGTTTCCATCAATATAATCCTGAGCTACGCCGGCTATCGGTCCGGCGTCTAGGGTACGGGAAACGGTGTTTCCGGAATCGTCATAGCCGGTAGCGTGATAGGCTACCCAGCAGCCTTCGTCATACCCGTTCTCGATTATTCCCATTATTAGAAAGCAGGGGTCACCCTGAGGTAGCAGACCCATATCGGGATTAAAATAATCACAGTCAAGGGTACCGGCCTCTAAAGATAATTCTTCAAAAGTTATCAGAGGCGCCGGTTCATTATCGTTGGATTCTATTTCTACTTCCAGGCACGGTTCGATAATAATATATATACTTTCAGCCGTTGTTGGGGTGGTAGTCGCGGGTAACCGGCAGCCAATGGATGTAATTGATATGACTAGAACGAGACCGACCAGTAAAGCAGTTATTTTAAACCGTTTTTCCATCTGCCTATTTACTGATATATTATTACCTATTTCAATCCGTACTTCTTCGCCAGCGCTTCCAGGCCGGGCATAGAGCATTCCAGGGTGCGGTCGTCGGTGCAGTACACCAGTCGGAAACACCCGGGCGTGCCGAAAGCTATCCCCGGCACCGCCAAAACGTGGTGCTCTTGCTGCAGCTCGTGGATGAAAGCCACGTCGTCTTCGATGGGGCATTTGGGGAAGATATAGAAAGCGCCCTGCGGTTTGTTTACCTGATATCCCATTCTTACCAGGTTATCGTAGATGAAGTCACGGTGGCGCTGGTATTCGGCGACGGGGATGGTAACGTCTTGGATGTGGCGCACCACGTTCTGCATGAAGGCGGGGGCATTGATAAAGCCGAGGACACGCGTGCAGAAAATAAATCCGGTTATCAATTCGTCGTGGTCGAGGCTATCCGGGTGCAGGGCTATATAGCCGATACGTTCTCCGGGTATGGACAGGTCCTTGGAGTGCGAGGTGGCGATGATGCTGTGTCGGTGGGCGTTCAACGGAGACGGGTACTTTAATCCATCATAGATTATCTTTTTATACGGTTCGTCGCTGACGATGAATATCGCCTTGCCGTACTCGGTTTCCTTTTTCCGGAGTATCTCGCCCATCTGACGTATCAGGTCTTCGCTGTAAACGACGCCGGTGGGATTGTTCGGTGAGTTGATAAGCACCGCCTTGGTCCTGGGCCCGATGCTTTTCTCGAGTTCATCGAGTCGGGGCATATAATTCTCATCGGTGTGAACGAGTTTTACTATCCCGTCGTGATTTTCGACATAATTGAAATAGTCAACGAACCAGGGGAGAAAAACGATAACCTCGTCTCCGGGGTCGAGAATCGTCTTCAACGCCACGTTGATAGCCCCCGCCGCGCCAACGGCCATGAGGATGTCCTTTTCCGTAAGCGCGATGCCGGTCTCTTTATTCAGCTGTTTAGCCACGGCGGCCCGGGTCTCCGGGTAACCGGCGTTCTCCATGTAGCCGTGCATCCCCGGGAAAGGATTGTCCGCCAAGCGCTTGATTTCACGTTTGAACTCGGGGGGAGGCTCCATGACGGGATTGCCCAGCGAAAGGTCGAAGACATTCTCCGCACCGATTTTCTTTTTCATGGCGGTGCCTTCGTCGAACATCCGCCTTATCCACGACCCCAGCTCCATGCCTTTTTTTACCCTATCCGATACGGACATTTTCGATTTCCTTTCTGCCCTTTTCAAACGCGGTCAGGTTTATCTCGCGGAGCTTCTCCGGCATGCGTTGCGAGATACTCTTTTTCCAGATATCAGCTTCCAGCGGCGTGAACACGGAGAGACACCCCAGCATTAACATATTCAGGGTACGCACATTGCCCAGCTCTTGGGCCTTCTGATTGCCGTCAATGAGATAGATGCGGTCGGTCCGTCGTTTCAGAGCGGCGGTAATCTCCTCGTCGGTGGGGTATTTTCCCTGTCCCAGGCTTACCGACAGCGGCGGCTGTTCGTAGTCATTGATGATGGCGATACCGTCGGGGCAGAGAAAGTGACTCCACCGGGCCGCTTCGAGCTTCTCGAAAGCGAGGAGGAGTCCTGCTTCGCCTTCTTTAATCATCGGCGACCAGACTTTAGGACCGATGCGTACGTTGCTGACGACACTGCCGCCCCGCTGCGCCATACCCAGCGTATCGGTCTTTTTAACGTCATAACCTGCCGCCAGGGCGGTTTCGCCAATGATGTCGCTGGCCAGAACGACACCCTGGCCGCCCACCCCGGTAACAAGTATGTCCAGTTTCTCCATTTTACATTCCCATAACCTTAAGGGCTCTACGTTTTTTATAATGTCATTGCGAGGGCGGAGCCCGAAGCAATCCGTCGTCCTGCCACGGTGAGAACACGGGTACGGATTGCTTCGCTACGCTCGCAATGACTTTTTTACTCCTATTTTGAGATCGCTTTCTGCGGGCATATCTGCTCGCAGATGCCGCAGATATCCCCGGCACAGAGCGTCGGTTCGATAAACACCTGTCCATCGGTGCTTTGAATAGCCGGGCAACCCAGACGCAGACAGTAGTTGCACTGGTTGCATTTTTCAACGTCGACTTTCCTGGGATTTTCACGCTTCCTGACCCTCATGGCGCAGGCACCGCGGACGATAATCACCGAGACCTCCGGCCTGTCCAGCGAGTCTTTTACTCCCTTTCCCAGAGCCTTGATATCAAAGGCATTGATAACCTTGATATCCCTAACGCCGATACCCCGGGCCAGGTTTTCGATATCCACCGCGGAGGTTTCCTGTCCCTGGGCCGAAATGCCCGTACCGGGATGCTCCTGATGGCCGGTCATGGCCGTGGTGCGGTTGTCCAGTATAATTATCGTGATGTGTCCGTCGTTATAGACGGCGTTAACCAGTCCGGTTATTCCCGAATGCATAAAGGTGGAATCGCCGATAATAGCAACCACCTTGCTCTTGACACCGGCTTTTTCCATGCCCAGTGCCTGACCGATGCCGGCACCCATGCAGGCGGTGGTATCGAGGACGCTCAGGGGCGGGTAAGCCCCCAGGGTGTAACAGCCGATGTCTCCGGTAACGATTAGCTTTGGCTCCTGCGGTTCTTTGGAACCGACCAGCTTGGAGCGCTGTCCCAGCATATTCAGGGTAAAGTAGATGCCGGTATGAGGGCACCCCGGACACAGCAGGGGAGGACGCTTTGGGAGACCTTCTGCCGGTGGCAGGACGTCCTTTTTTTCAGAATCGGGCAGCAGACCGGCCTCGCCGCTGCTTTCGGTAACGATGCGGGTGTTCAACTCACCCACTGCTGGAATAAACTCTTTGCCGGTAACCTCGATGCCCATTGCTTTAATGTTTTGCTGGAGGAACGGGTCGAGTTCTTCAACGACGATAAGTCGGTCGACACTGGCGGCAAAGTCTTTTATCATCTTCTCCGGTAATGGCCAGGTCATCGCCAGCTTGAGGAAAGAGGCCTCTGGAAAGACCTCGCGGGCGTACTGGTAGGCGATGCCGCTGGCAACGATACCGAGCTTGCTATCACCCACCATAATCTGGTTCAGAGGGAATGTCTCGGCATACTCGGCCAGCCTGACCAGGCGCTCTTCCATAGCGGCGTGACGGGGCAGGGCATAGACCGGGAGCATGACGTATTTCGGCTGGTTGAAATGAAAAGCAGCCGAAGGGTTTTTCACCGAACGACTGCGATTGACGTTTACCACGGACTTCGAGTGGGATATCCGCGTGGTGGAACGCAGCATCACCGGCGTATCGAACTCCTCGCTGATGTTGAAAGCATAATTCATGAGTTCGTAGGCATCCTGGCTGTCGGATGGCTCCAGCATCGGTATCTTGGCCAGCCTGGCGTAATGCCGGTTGTCCTGCTCATTCTGAGAACTGTGTATCTGAGGGTCGTCGGCGCAGATTACCACCAGCCCGCCGATGATACCCGTGTAGGACGCCGCCATAAAGGGGTCGCTGGCAACGTTCAACCCGACATGCTTCATGGAGACCATAGCGCGGGTGCCGGTGTAGGCTGCCCCCATCGCTACTTCCATGGCGACCTTCTCGTTGGTGGACCACTCGGCGTAGATGTCTTGAAAACGGGCTATGTTCTCGAGTATTTCCGTGCTGGGCGTGCCGGGGTAAGCGGTGGCTACCTGTACACCGGCATGATAGGCTCCTATAGCCAGCGCCTCGTTGCCGGATAGTAATTGCATATTATTCTTCATATTTACTCACGCAATCATGCAATATAATATCAGAAAAATATAGATAAGCGCAATATATTAATAAAAGAGTGCGCATAATTGCATAATGTATCTTATGTTACAATTTTACCATAAATTTCATTCAAAGGACAATCGGGAGGTTATATTCGTTTAGATAATAGGTGCTTATCTCACCCCCTTTGTCCCCTTCTCAAACATGTTTATCTTTCGTGCCCATAATTTCTTTTGTTTGAGAGGGGGAAAGAATAAAAAGAGGGGTTTCACCCCTCTTCAACGCCCCATTTTCTTTATAGGGGGAGTAGTTTACCAGACAAGCCGCTGATGACACGAGGGCGGTCGGGTGGGAATAGATATTCACGTATTGGCAACCGCTTAAATCGGTATGTTAGTATATTCGTAGTATGGACGAAAAGTGGTATCAGCTAGCTGCTAACGAAGCCTTAGGGAAACTCGGCTCGAAGCGTTCCGGACTAACGGCGGCGCAGGTCAAGGAAAAGCAGCTTGAGTACGGTCTCAACCAGCTTGAAGGCAAGAAGAAGACGTCGCCGATATTAGTTTTTCTCCGGCAATTTCTCAGTCCGCTCATTTACGTACTGCTGGTTGCCGCCATCATCACCATGGCCGTCGGTCATTATCTAGACGCCTGGGTAGTTCTCGGCGCCCTGATTCTCAACGCTATCATCGGATTTACCCAGGAAATACGGGCGGAGAAAGCCATGGAGGCCCTGCTTCGCATGGCGGCACCGAAGGCAAGCGTGCGCCGCGATGGCATTGTTAGAGAAGTTCCCGCCCACGAACTGGTACCGGGAGATATCCTGATTTTTGAGGTCGGCGACAAAATCCCCGCCGATGCCAGGCTGCTGGAGGTATCGAACCTCAAGACCAACGAATCCACGCTTACCGGCGAGTCCGTGCCCGTCGATAAGTATTCCAAAGCCCTGCGTGGTGAATTGCCGGTAGCCGAGCGCAAGAACATGGTGTTCATGGGCACGGTAATCACCTACGGAAGGGCGACAGCGGTGGTGGTCAGGACCGGCATGGCTACCGAGATGGGCAAAATCGCCAGCGGTATCCGGGAAGTCAAGCGGGAGGATACTCCTCTCCAGAAGAGTGTCAGCCGACTGAGTAAATATCTTGTTGCTATTTTCCTCAGTGTCTGCGTACTCCTAGTGGTCGTGGGACTGATAAAAGGACTGGACTGGCTGGAAGTGTTCCTGCTGGCCGTCGCCGCCGCCGTATCGGCAATACCGGAAGGGCTGCCAGCGGTGCTCACGGTGGTCCTGGCGATGGGTATGCGGATGATGGCGCATCGCAATGCCATAATCCGCAAGCTGGTGGCGGTGGAAACGCTCGGCTCGGCCACCGTGATTTGCTCCGACAAGACCGGGACACTCACGTTGAACCAGATGACGGTACGGCAGATATATGCGGGCTCTCGCCGTATTGATGTTACCGGGGAGGGCTATGACCCCGGTGGCGAATTCGTCTGTGACGACCGGAAGCTGGACTGCATCAACGAGCCTGACGTGATGCTGCATCTCAGAATAGGCGCCCTGTGTAATGATGCCATATTGAACCGGGAAGATGAGAAAAGCTGGAGTGTTGTCGGCGACCCCACCGAGGGGGCTCTGATGGTGGCTGCCGAAAAAGCCGGCATGACCCGCGAGAACCTGGATAATATGTATCCCCGCCTCGATGAGATACCCTTCCAGAGCGAGAAACTCTACATGGCTACTTTTCATCCCGATAAAAAGGGCAGGGTGGCTTACGTCAAGGGAGCCCCGGAGAAACTCCTTTCGATGAGCAAATACCTGTATAAGGACGGCAAGAAAATCTTGCTTAAACAAGCCGATATTAGAGAAATAACAGAAATTAACGAGACAATGGCGGCCGACGCGATGAGGGTTATCGCCACCGCCTATATTGACCTTCCCGGTGACCTTGAGGACCTGGAGGATGAACACCTTCAGGGGGGCCTGGTATTTGTCGGTCTTTCCGGTATGGCTGACCCGCCTCGCGAGGAAGCGAAAGAGTCGATAAGACTCTGTACGCAGGCCGGCATCAAGGTCATTATGATAACTGGCGACAACAAGGTTACGGCGGAATCTATCGCCCGCCAGATTGAACTGCCTCCCGGGAAAGCGGTTACGGGTACCGAATTACGCCAGATGACCGACGAACAGTTGTCGCAGGAAGTCGAGGGCATTTCCGTTTTCGCCCGCATCGAGCCCATCCAGAAACTAAGGATAGTCAACGCTTTGAAAAAACGCGGTCATATCGTCGCTATGACCGGCGACGGCGTCAACGATGCTCCGGCCCTGAAAACAGCCAATATCGGTATTGCCATGGGTATCACCGGCACCGATGTTGCCAAGGAAGCCAGCGATATGACCCTGGCTGACGATAATTTCGCCTCGGTGGTGGCGGCGGTGGACGAAGGCCGGACGATTTTTAATAGGTTAAGGAATGTTATTTTCTTCCTGCTGAGCACCAATATCGGCGAGTTGTTGGCGCTGATTCTTACCATCCTGTTCCTGGGCCAGGCGCCGCTGCTGGCCGTACAGATTATCTGGAATAACCTGGTGACGGATACCGCCGTAGCCGTGCCGCTGGGCCTGGAACCCAAGGTCGGTGACGAACTCCAGCAGCCGCCCCGTCATCCGGGTGTCGGCATTATCTATCCGGGGCTGCTGCTACGCGTCGGCTTCCTGGCATTGATTGTCGGTGTCGGCGTTTTCGGACTTTTCTATTGGGCTCAGGCAAGGATGAACATCGACGAGGCTCGTACCCTGGTCTTCTGCTCGATGGTCTCCTTCGAATGGTTCCGCGCCTTCAACGCCCGCTCGGACGAGGTTACCGTCTTGAAGCTGGGCCTGTTTAAAAATCGCTGGCTGGTAGCTTCCATTTCGGTGGCTATCCTGCTGCAGGTAGCCGTGGTCTACCTCCCGTTTTTCCAGGCGGCTTTTAAGACGGTGCCGCTGGGGATAGGTATGTGGGGTATAGCTTTCCTGGCCGGCTTCAGCCTTTTTATTATCGAGGAGAGCCGCAAGTTCTTCTTCCCCAGATTATTCAGTCGCGGCAAATGGCAGCCGGTGGGCAAGAATGCTCAGAAAGTAGGATTAAAATCCGCATAAAAAAAAGAGGCCAGGGTATTATCCCCGGCCTCCTTTACCCAGCCCCACAGCCACGTTACTTTACTTTAATTTCAATATGCTTGCTTTCCGGTTCTTCCGCCCTGGGGAGTTTAATCTCCAGCAAACCCTTCTTCAGGGTCGCGGAAACGTTCTCGGCATCAACCTTACCCGGCAGCGTCATCCTCCGTACGTACTGGCCGAAACGCCTTTCCCGGGTGTAATGGGTGGTGCCCTTCTCGCCTTCCTCTTTCTCTTCCTTCTTCTCCGCTTGGATGGTAATCACGTCGTCCTCAAGGCTGATATCGATGTCTTTCTTCTTGATATCGGGTAGCTCCGCCTTGATTACTATCTGATTGTCCTCTTCGTACATGTCCATCCGGGGACTAAGGCCGCTGTCAAAGGCGGTACGCGCCATTTCCTCGACCTCGTCAAGCAGGTTGAAGGTACGGAAAAACGGTCTCACGGCGTAAACTCCATTCGGGCTTCTTCTTACTAATGCAACCATCTTTAACCTCCTCGATAGTTAATAATTAATTATCAACTTAATTATAATGAAATTATTAAAGTATGTATGCGACTTATATCACATCATGGGTGCGTAAGAAGAATGAGAGAGCTTAAGCCAGGCGGAACTTAATTCGCCCCGGCTGGCTTGACACTCCGTAGCGCTTAGAATACCCTAAAAAAGGGGGACGAAGCCTGCAACGTTAATGGGAGGTAAAGTGGATGGAAAGAACAACGTGGAGTAAGGATGGACTCTACCGCCTGGTGGAGGCTGAGCTCGGCGACAGCCTGTTTATCGTGGTATCAAATCGCGAGCCGTACGTTCACACCTATACACAGGAGGCCGACCGCCGGATAAAGGTCACCCACCCGGTCGGCGGGCTCACCGAGGCGCTGGACCCGGTAATGCGCGCTGCCGGGGGTACCTGGGTTGCCTGGGGCAGCGGCGACGCCGATTTCGATGGGAAAGTGGTCGATAAGGACCAGAGAGTAATGGTACCGCCACCTCCCGAGGAGAGTAAATACGCCCTGAGGCGCGTTCAGCTGTCTGAAGCCGATGTCGCGGGTTTTTATCTGGGATTTGCCAACGAATCCCTGTGGCCGCTGTGTCACGTTACCTTTACCCCGCCCAATTACCAGGAGGACTGGTGGCATACCTATAAAAAGGTCAACCGGACTTTCGCCGACTCGGTCATAAAGGAAATTGGCAATCGTAAGGCGGTGGTGCTGGTCCAGGACTATCACTTCGCCCTGCTTTCGCACTATCTCAAGGAGAGTAATCCGGACCTCACTGTCGGCCAGTTCTGGCATATACCCTGGCCGGACTACGAGTCCTTCCGTACCTGTCCCTGGAACGAGGAAATACTTACCGGTATGCTGGGCAACGACCTGATGGGCTTCCATATCCAGGACTTCTGTAATAATTTTCTTGATAACGCCGCACGCGTCCTGGGTGCCGATGTCGACCGTCAAAATTCGATAATAACTTACCGGGGCAATACGACTGAGGTAAAACCCTTCCCCATTAGCGTTGATTATGATAGTCTCAACAAGCAGGCGGGCACGGAAGCGGTGGAGAAGGAGATGGAAAATCTGCGTCAGGAACTCGACCTCGACGGTAAATACCTCGGGGTTGGTATGGATCGCATGGACTATACCAAGGGTATCCCGGAGCGGCTCATGGCGCTGGATAGATTCTTAGCAGATAATCCGAAATACCGCGGGAAAGTCGTCTTCGTGCAGGCGGGTATGCCCAGTCGAACGCAGATAGACACCTACAAGCAGATAGGACAGAGAATCGACGACCTTATGAACGGGCTTAACGAAAAATACGGCACCGGTTCCTGGAAGCCCGTGGTCGCCATGACGCGGCAGCTGTCACCGGTGACGCTGCACGCTCTACGCCGTCTGGCGAATTTCTGCGTGGTCAGCTCGCTTCACGATGGCATGAATCTGGTCGCCAAGGAATATGCTGCCTCACGTGTCGATGGCGACGGCGTATTAATTTTAAGCAAGTTCACCGGGGCAGCCGTCGAGATGAAGGACTCGCTACTCGTTAATCCCTATGACATCAGCGATTTTGCCCTTAAGATTAAAGAAGCCGTGGAGATGCCGGAAGAGGAAAGGCGGCGGCGCATGAAAAGTATGCGTGATATAGTCTCCGCTAATAATATCTATAAATGGGCGGGTACGATGGTCTCCAGGCTGATGGAAATTACGGGAGCACGATGAAGCATCTATTCCAATCATGGGAGGATTTTTCTCAAGCCTGCAGAAATGTCTCCCATGTCCTGCTTTTTGTCGATTACGACGGTACGTTGACGCCTATCGTTAGCCGACCGGAGCTGGCCGTGCTGTCGACGGAGGTCAGGGAATTACTGTGTGCTCTGGTAAAGAAACCGGCTCTCAGCGTGGGTATTATCAGCGGGCGCTCCTTGTCGGAAATAAAATCGATGGTAGCCGTCGGCGGTATCTATTATGCCGGTAACCACGGACTGGAAATCGAAGGGCCTGATTTGAAATACATCAGCCGGGAAGCCGAGACAGCCCGCGCTCTGATTAGAGACCTCGCCGGAGAGCTGGCGGCGGCGCTGGGCGATATCTCCGGGACCATTATCGAGGATAAGGGACTCAGCCTCAGCGTGCATTACCGGCTGGTCGAAGAGGGGGAGGAAAAAGCGGTGGCTGAAACCTTCCATCGAATTACCGGGACTTTACTTGAAGAAGGCAAGATACGCATTACCACGGGGAAGAAGGTGTTCGAGGTGAGACCTCCCATCGACTGGAATAAGGGGAAAGCGATAGAAAAGATAGCTTCAGAAATAACAACCGCCCTGAATCTGAAACAGACGCTCAACGTCTATCTCGGCGATGACAATACCGATGAAGACGCTTTTAAGGTGCTGCGTCGCCCCGAAGGCTGGAGCATCTTCGTCGGCGGCGAGAACCCCGCTTCGGCAGCGGAATATTACCTCGATTCACCCTCGGAAGTAGCCGAATTCCTGTTGAGGATGCTGGACCTGTAAAAACCAGCCGCCTATTTTATATAGTTAATGTTTTCCTTTTTCTTTGGTGGTGCCGGGGGGCTTTCCATGTCTTTATATCCCAGGGCTACTGATATGATGAATTTATATCCGTCCGGGATTCCGAGTTCTTTCTTCATTTCGCCGGCGTTGTTCCCGTCGAAGAGGACGCCGGACATAGCGATAATACAGGAGTCGATGCCCAGCGAGGTCGCCGCCAGGGCGATGTTCTCCGTCGCCAACCCGCAGTCCAGCTCAATAAAACCGGCTTTCTCATCCGCCGTAATTATCACTACCGTCGGCGCCTGGTGAAACACGTTGAATTCGGGGTTTTTAGCCCTTTCCACGAAGAACGGGATGGGCGACTGGAGCAGGTTCTCCCGGATGATTTTCACCATCCTGTCCAGCTTCTCCAGGTTCTGAATCACGGTGAAGTGCCACTTCTGCTGGTTCATGGCGCTGGGGGCATATATTGCCGCTTCCATAATAGCTTCCAGTTCTTTTTCACCTATCTGTTCCGGTTTGTATTTTCTGATGCTTCTTCTCTTCTTAATAACTTCCAGTGTTTCGTTCATATTATGTAACCGTCCTCTATAAATGAATTATTGGATGTTTTGAAAAGCTATACAGATGTCATCGGGGCATGCTCTGGCGGTTTCTCTCATGTGCGCGGCCGTTTCCTCCGGTAAAGCCGTGCTGATGTATATGCCCGACCCCATTTCAAATCCGGCGATGGTGCTCAAACGGGGTATTATCCTGATATGCCAGTGATAGTACGGGTCCTGCTCATCATCGGTAGTGGTGCTGTCGATAATGAAATTATAGGCCGGATTATCCAGTCCCTGGTACAGACAGAAGGTAACGTCTTTCACTACTCTGGCTAACTCGTCGAGATATTTAACGGGAAACAGACCGAAGGAGGCGTGGTGTAATCGCGGGAGTATCCACGTCTCGTAAGGGGTGTGAGAAGCGTAGGGGTGAATTATCAGGAAATTATCGGTCACGGCTACTATCCGGTTATCGCCCCGTTCCAGGTCGAATTCAATCAGGTCGCAGTAAAGGCACCTGCCGAGGTCGGCATAGTAATCATGAGCAACGTCGAACTTGCGGTGATAATAGGGTGCCATGATAGGGGTCGCCACCAGTTGCGAGTGAGGGTGAACGAGTGAGGTCCCCGCTGCCCAGCCGCTGTTTTTAAAGATGATAATATGCTTGAGACGCCGGTTCTTCTTTAGCGCGTTATACCTCTCCCGGTAGGCCGTCAGCACCTTTTCTATCTGCTGGTAGGGCATTAGAGCCAGGGGCGTATTATGCGAAGGACTATCGATGATAACCTCGTGGACGCCATAACCGCCCATCTTCCGGAAAAACGGGCCCTCCTCCGTTCGTGTCGTATCTCCTTCCGGTGTCAGGGCCGCGAACCGATTGGGCACCACCCTTACCGCCCATTCCGGGGACCCTTTATCTGCCGATATTCTTAGAACTTCTTCAGGGGTTTCCTTTTCATTTCCCGGACAAAAAGGACAACTTGAGTCCCAGTTCGGTAAATCACTGGCAGCGGTACGCCTTTTTTTTCGGTTTTGCTGCGGACGCTTTCCCCTCTCCGGTGCCAGTATCACCCACTCTTTAGTGGTAACATCCTGCCTGAGTTCGGACATATACTCCTTTATTCTGGTAATATCTCTCGGGATTTTAACCGCAAGATTGATTAGGCTCTAATTCGGATTGGCTTGCGTTTGGGTTTAATGGTCTCACCGCTGGCTATATTGGAGTCAGGGAAATCACCTTCGGCGACATTATCGTAAATAATACAATTACGTCCTATTTTAGTACCCAGGGGTATAACCGCTCCCTTGCCGACAATGGTCAGGCCCGTGCTTAAAACATTTGGATTGCTCTTGTTTATATGGTAATCATCACCGGTCCCGACATGGCACTGGGGTTCCACCAGTACCTCTTTATCCAGTATAGAGTTATCGATGACGCTGTCCCTGCCAACGACCGTATCGTTCATAATAATCGAATCTCTGACGATGGCCCCTTCGTGTATCTGGACTCCCGGAGAGAGTACCGAGCGTTCCACATGTCCCTCGATTTTGCAGCCGTCAGATATGAGGCAATTGGTGACGGTGGCGGAATTACAGACCTTGGTCGGGGGCCCCTCTGATTCCTGGGTATATAGGGGCCAGTCAATATCGGAGAGGAAAGCCTGTGACATCGCCAGGATTTCCATATTGGCATGCCAGTAGCTGTCCACCGTGCCGATATCCCGCCAGTAGCCTTCATACGTATAGGCGAAGATTCTTCCGCGGGAAGCTATCTTGGGGAAGATATTCCTGCCGAAATCATGTCCCGCCCGGTCTTCCAGCAACGAGCGCAGTCTGTTCCGGTTAAAGATATAGACCCCCATCGAAACGAGATTACTTTCCGGATTTTTAACTTTCTCTCGGAAGCGAGTTATCCGACCGTCATCATCAACCATGACTGTGCCGAAGCGTGATAGATCTCGTTCAGGCATGCGGGTAACCGCCAGAGTTGCATCGGCCATATGCTCCCGGTGGAAATCAATCATCGGGGTATAGTCCATTTTATAGACATGGTCGCCACTGAGGACCATAATCAACTGAGACTCTTCAGCTTCAATGCGGTCAAGGTTTTGATATACGGCATCGGCGGTGCCTTTATACCAGTCCCTGCCTTCGTCACGTGCCAGGTACGGCTGCAGCAGCCTGATGCTTCTGTCCGGTGATACCAGGCCCCAGGGCGTACCAACGCCGATGTGTTCCGTGAGAGACACGGGCTGGTATTGTGTGAGTACCAGGATATTATGAATCCCCGAGTTTACGCAATTACTGATGGTAAAGTCGATGATACGGTATTTACCGGCAAAAGGAACCGCTGGTTTAGCTCGTGCCTGAGATAAGATACTCAGGCGTTCTCCCGTTCCTCCTGCCAGAATGACGGCTAACAGACTGTGCATGGTTTTTCACCACCGATAGTGTTACTATCGTTATTTGTAGTATCTCATACTGAGAGTACTCTGGCAAATATGCCCTTTATTTTAACAATCTGTTCTTGTGGATTATTATGATATTTTGCGTAAACATGTTATATTTATTTGTCCGGTGATGTCAACCGTAAATAATGTAATATTTTAACCATACTGCCGACGGATTAAAAGAGTCCGGGTATTTACGGTTGATCCGGTATACTTATCCCCCTTTGTCCCCTTCTCTCCTGGGCTCCCCTATCCAGCCATCGATATTTGTGGCTTCTTACGGGTGATTCGGGCCGGAGAGGGGATAAAGGATGAGGTATGCATGTGGTAACGGAATATAAATAGAACTGTTGTAGAACGATTTTATCTATTTTAGGTGTATATATTATACTGATTCAGGTACAATAATATACGAGGATATTAAACCACATGTCGGGATTGCGTTCTTTTTTTACCAATATGTCGGCGCCGATGCCGTTACGGAGAAAGCTGTATCTCGTATTCCGTAATAATATGATAAAGCTGTGGAAGCGGCAGAGTTGCTGCGGGCATCCCGGTGAGCCGGGCTGCTGACAGGCGGCAGCTTCGACTCCCGGTCCGGGAGAGTCGGCAGGGCATCGGCATAACCATTAATTAGAGGGGGATGATGTATTATTTTGCTTATGCCAGCAATCTGAGTAAAAAGCAGATGCAGTCACGCTGTGCGGACAGCCAGCCGAAATTTACAGCTACTCTGCCCAATTTTAAGCTGGTCTTCACCGGCTGGTCGCGGGAGTGGCGTGGCGGTAAGGCCAGTATAAAGTCGTTCCGGGGCGAGAAAGTACGCGGCGCTATTTACGAAGTAAGCGAGGTATGTCTGAGAAAGCTGGACAGATATGAAGCCGGATACACGCGATTGAATATCACCGTTTTCGATGAAGACAACGAACCTCATCAGGCAATTACCTATATCAAGTCCGGACAGCTCGAGGAATCGGTGCCTTCCCAGGAGTACGGGGCCGTTATCCGGCAGGGCTACCGGGACTGGGGTATAATTTAAGAATCCTGAAAATACTGCTGAAATGCGTAAAAAGCAGTGTAAAAAGTGACAAAAGTCCAAATTTATACTTGAAAAATCCACCCATATGTTGTATCATGTATTGTATCATGTTACCGTTAACCTGAAATTATATGAGGGTTATTAATTACTTAACGTCAGAAAACCAGCAGTCCATACGCGGACTCTATTTATTTGTAGAAGGAGTATAATATGGCTCCAGGGAATTATGAAATTAAAGACCCTTCACTGGCGGAGGCCGGTCGACAGCGTATTGAGTGGGCTTACCGGGAGATGCCGGTAATCAAGCTCATCAGGAAGAGATTTTCTCAAGAAAAACCTTTGGAAAATGTCCGCATCGCTGGCTGCCTGCACATCACCACGGAAACCGCCAATCTGGCATTAACGCTTAAAGAAGGGGGAGCCGATTTGATTCTCTGCGCCTCCAATCCGCTCAGCACCCAGGACGATGTAGCCGCGGCGCTGGTTGAATACGGTATCCCCACCAATGCAATCAAGGGTGAGGATGACGAGACTTATTATAAACATATTAACACCGCCCTGGACCATAAGCCCCAGCTTACTATCGACGACGGCGCCGACCTTGTTTCCACGATTCATACCAAGCGCAGCGACCTTATTTCGGATGTTATCGGCGGCGCCGAGGAGACCACAACCGGCATTATCCGCCTGCGCAGCATGTATCAGGCCGGTCAGTTGAAATATCCTATAATTGCCATTAACGACGCTCAGACCAAGCATTTCTTCGATAACCGTTACGGCACCGGTCAGAGCACGCTGGACGGCATAACCCGCGCTACCAATATCCTCTGGGCGGGGAAAAAGGTGGTGGTCTGCGGATACGGCTGGTGCGGGCGCGGCCTGGCCATGAGGGCGCGGGGGATGGGAGCGCATGTCATCGTCATCGAGGTAAAACCGGTGTACGCCCTGGAGGCGGTCATGGACGGCTACCAGGTGATGCCGCTGCTGGAAGCTTCGAAAATCGGCGATATTTTCATCACCGTCACCGGCGATAAAAACGTCATCGATAAAGCCCATTTCCGGGTGATGAAGGACGGGGCTATCCTGGCTAACAGCGGGCACTTTAATGCTGAAATCAATATCCCGGCTCTGGAAGAAATGAGTAAAAAGAAACGCACCATCCGTACTTATGTTGAGGAATATACCCTCGAGGACGGACATTGCCTTTACCTGCTCGGCGAGGGAAGGCTGATAAACCTGGTTGCCGCCGAGGGCCACCCCGCCAGCGTTATGGACATGAGTTTTGCCAATCAAGCACTATGTATGGAATACATGGTGCAAAACAAAGGAAAGCTCGATATTAAAGTACACCCGGTCCCTGAAGAAATCGACAACGAGGTAGCCCGCCTCAAGCTGAAAGCGATGGGCGTGGCTATCGATACCCTGACGGCAGAGCAGCAGAAGTATCTGGCCAGCTGGGAGGAAGGGACGTAGGAATATTTCTGACCTGAAGGAGAAGGAGGAAATAAATGCCTAACAGTTTTGCTAACTCACCTGATTATATGCTGACATCAGAATCGGTTACCGAAGGGCACCCGGACAAGATGTGCGACCAGATATCCGATGCTATTCTCGATGATATTCTGAGTAAAGACCCCTACGGCAGGGTAGCCTGTGAAGTAGCCACCACCACCGGACAGGTAATCGTCCTGGGGGAGATAACGACCGATTGTTACGTTGACGTCCCCAGGATAGTCAGGGATGTCGTCCGTGATATCGGTTATACAAGTCCCGCTTACGGCTTCGACTATCAGACCTGCGGCGTCATGGTCTCCATCAAGGAGCAGTCCACCGATATCGACCAGGGCGTCAGCAAGTCGCTGGAGTCCAAGGAAAGCAGCGGCGTCAGTCACCTCGATGAAATCGGCGCCGGTGACCAGGGCATGATGGTCGGGTTTGCCTGCAACGAGACCCCGGAGCTGATGCCCCTCCCCATTTCCCTGGCGCACAAGCTGTGCCGCCAGCTGGCGGCAGTCAGGAAGGATAAAACCCTGAAATACCTCCGCCCCGACGGTAAGTCGCAGGTGACGGTCGAATACAATAACGGTACGCCCGCGCGTATCGTCAATGTGGTTATCGGGGCGCAGCATGACGATGATGTTACCCACGACCGTATCGAGAAGGATATCATCGAGCAGGTAATAAAGAAAGTAGTCCCCGCTTCGCTGATAAACTCCGCCACGCAGTACTACGTCAACGGGACCGGTCGTTTCGTTATCGGCGGGCCGGTATCGGATACCGGCTTTACGGGACGTAAAATAATCGTCGATACGTACGGTGGTGCTGCCCGACACGGCGGCGGCGCTTTCTCCGGCAAGGACCCCACCAAGGTAGACCGCTCGGCGTCTTACATGGTGCGGTATATCGCCAAGAACCTGGTGGCGGCAGGGCTGGCCGACCGCCTCGAGATACAGGTAGCTTACGTCATCGGCAAAGCCCACCCGCTATCGATATCTGTAGAAGACTTTGGCACCGGCAAGGTGTCCAGCCAGAAAATAAAAGAACTGATTAACAAGCACTTCGACCTTCGACCCGGCGCCATTATCCAGCACTTTGACCTGCGCCGTCCCATCTACCGCCAGACGGCCACCTACGGGCACTTCGGCCGCGACGACCTCGACCTGCCCTGGGAGAAGACCGATAAAGCCGAGGTTTTGAAGAAAGAGGGACTGGGATAGAAGGGGATTTCAATAAAAAGGGTGTTTAAGAGGGGCGTTAAGCCCCTCTTCCTTTACCCCGCCCCAGCGTGAGTTATCTATTCCCACCCTGGCCGCCCTTTTCGAAATCCCCCTTATTCCCCCTTTATAAAAGGGGGACAATATTTTTCCCCTATTTCGTCTCCCTTTCGTAAAGGGAGATGGAGAGGGATTTAAACGGGCAGCAGCCCGCGAAGAGGTAAAAAATTATCGAATAGGGGGTGTTTAAGAGGGGGCGGAGCCCCCTCTTTTCCTTAATGGGCGGGAGAGGTGGGAAAATATACACTTCAAGAGAGGTGGCGGGGGGCGAGGTAGATAACTAAAACCATATGTCTTATAATAGTGTCAAGTTAAGATTTAAGGAGCAGGCTTAACGAAATAAAAGGGGGGGTAACCTGAAAATCAGAAAAAATCCCATCAAGTTCGGTACCGACGGCTGGCGGGCAATCATCGCCGAGGACTTTACCTTTGAAAACGTACGGTATTGCGCCCAGGGTGTTGCCGATTACCTGAAGCAAAAGGATTTACAAGGACGCGGCATCGTTATCGGATATGATACCCGCTTTGCCTCCGAGGACTTCGCTGCCGCCGCCGCCGAGGTAATTGCCGGTAACGGCATTAAAGTCTACCTCTGTCCTCAAGCCACACCGACCCCCGTTATCAGCTACGGAGTCCTGGCTCAGAAAGCGGGTGGCGGTATCATCATTACCGCCAGTCATAATCCGGGGATATGGAATGGCTTTAAATACAAAAACGAGTATGGCTCCAGCGCCTCGGACGAGACTACCGCCCTGATAGAGAAGAATATCGCCGCGGCTTTCGGTGCCGGTAAAGCCAATCGTTTACCGCTGGTTGAAGCGGAAAAACAGGGACTCGTACAGGAAACCGACCTCGACCCGATTTATTTTGAGCAGGTAGCCAGACTCGTCGACCTGGAGGCTATCCGTCAGGCTGGTCTCAAGCTGGTGGTCGACCCCATGTACGGTGCCGGTACCGGTTACCTGGCCAGGCTGCTGGCGGGAGGTACCACCGAGATATTCGAGATAAACAGCGAGCGGAACCCGCTTTTCCCGGGCATCAGGCCGGAACCGATTGTCCCCAACCTCTCCCGGCTTTCGGAGGCTGTCAAAGAAAAGCGTGCGCAGGTCGGGCTGGCTACCGATGGTGATGCCGACCGCATGGGCATCGTCGATGAAAACGGTGTCTTTATTACCCAGCTACAGGTATTTGCGCTGCTCTGCCTTTACCTGCTGGAGGTACGCGGTGAGCGTGGTCCCCTGGTGAAAACGCTGACTACCACCAGCATGACTTACCGACTCGGCGAGATATTCGACGTTCCGGTATACGAGACGGCGGTGGGCTTCAAGTACGTAGCGCCGCTGATGACGGAGAAGCAGGCGATTATCGGTGGGGAGGAGAGCGGCGGCTACGGCTTCCGCAATCATGTCGCCGAGCGTGACGGCATACTGGCTAACCTGTATTTTCTCGATTTCATGGTAAAAACGGGTAAAAAACCCTCCGAGCTTATCGAATATCTCTACAACAAGGTGGGACCGCATCATTACCGGCGTGTTGACATAACGTATCCCGAAGCCGAAAGAAGAGCTATCGTCGACCGCGTGAAAAACAGTCAACCGGAGAAAATCGATAACGTAAGAGTGGTCAAGGCAGATACCGTGGATGGCTTCCGCTTTATTTTAGAGGACACTACCTGGCTGCTTATCCGGTTTTCCGGCACCGAGCCCCTGCTCCGCGTTTATTCTGAGACGGATTCACCGGAGCGGGCGGAACGACTGCTGGAAATCGGCAGGGAGATGGCGGGGGTGTAGTTGACATCTATTCCCGCCTTTCATCATTAACAAGAGAGGCGTGTAAGAGAGGTGTAATCTATCGATTGTAGAACGGGGCGTCTAAGAGGGGCGTCAGCCCCTCTTCTATAATCTCCCCCTGTCCTTGATAGGGGAGGGGGAGAGAGGATGGTTATCATAGATATATACAAGCAGGGTGTTTAAGAGGGGTGAAACCCCTCTTCTAGAAATTACTTCCCCCTCTCCTTGATAGGAGAGGGGATAGAGGGTAAGGTAGATAAAGATGAACAATATTAATTTAGACGAAGCCGGGATATATCAACAAAACGACCCCGAAAACATGCTGGCACGCATCAAGGAATTGCCGATGCAGTGCCGACAGGCATGGCAGACAATCATGGATTTCAAACTGCCGTCCGATTACTCCGAAATTGATAAAGTCGTTATCCTGGGTATGGGAGGGTCGGCTATCGGCGGCGACCTTGTCAGGAGTCTGGCGCTGGCGGAAGCAAAAATTCCAATTATCGTCCACCGCGACTACGGCTTGCCAGCATTCATTGATAAACGTACCCTCGTTATTGTCTCCAGCTACTCGGGAAATACAGAAGAAACTCTGTCGGGCTTCGAGCAATCTTTGAATACGAAAGCAAAAAAACTGGTAATGACCACCGGCGGTAAGCTTAAGGAGTTAGCCGAGGCAAATAACCTCCCCGTCTATAAAATAGAGTATAAAGCGCAGCCCCGCGCCGCCCTGGGCTTTAGCTTTCTGCCGACACTCGGTGTGCTGCAAAAGCTGGGTTTTATCAGTGATAAATCGGCGGATGTAGACGAAACGGTGAAAGTTTTACAAAAACTTTCCGAGAAATTGGACGAAAAGTCACCGCAGTCTTCAAATCCCGCCAAGCAGATGGCGCGGCGACTCTACGGCAAGCTTCCGGTTATTTACGGCGCCGATATCCTCGGCGAGGTGGCGCACCGCTGGAAGACCCAGATAAACGAAAACGGCAAAGCCTGGGCTTTCTACGAGGTATTCCCGGAGCTCAACCACAACGCCACCGTAGGCTTCCCGTTCCCGCCGGAGGTGGTCGAGCGGTTACACGTGGTGCTGTTGCGGTCGCCGCTGTTCAACCAGCGTGTCAAGCTGCGCTACGAAGTAACCTGCGAGCTCCTCGGACGCGCCGGGGTGGCTTACGAATACGTGGATAGTGTGGGAGAAAGCCCGCTGAGTCAGATGATGAGTACGGTAATGACGGGCGATTTCACCAGCTATTACCTGGCGATTCTCAATAAAGTAGACCCTTCCCCGGTGGAGGTCATCAACTACCTCAAAAAACAGCTGGCGAAGGGGTAAAAGTATTAGTTTTCCCACCCGCCCGCCCATTAAGGAAAAGAGGGGGGCTTCGCCCCATCTTTGAATCTCCCTCTTTATATAGCTGGGATTTTAACTCCTCCAGTATAAAAAAGCTGGAAGCCCTGAAATACAAGACTTCCAGCCAATGATTAAACTCTGGTATTCTAATGCTAACGCTTGGTGTACTGAGGCGCCTTGCGGGCTCTTCTCAGGCCGGGCTTCTTCCGCTCTTTGGTACGTGGGTCACGCGTGAGCAGCCCGTTCTGGCGCAGCATGGGTTTGTAGCGTTCGTCGGCCCTTACCAGGGCGCGGGAGATGCCGTGAGCAATGGCGCCGCTCTGTCCGCTGACGCCGCCGCCCTCCACTTTAGCCACCACGTTGTACTTGTTGCTGCTCTCGGTAACCAGCAGCGGCTGAGATATTGTCCGCTGGTGCTCCAGCGAAGGGAACCTCTCCTCGTAGGGTGTGCCGTTGACGATAATAGCGCCGTTCCCGGCCATCACCCGTACGCGTGCCACCGCTTCCTTGCGCCGTCCTGTCCCGTAAAAATAGCTCTGTTTACTCATATGAACCCTGTCCCTCTATTTCGCTGCCTTCTCTGAATTTGCTTTCAACTGGGCCGCGTGCGGGTGCTCCGCGTCGTTAAAGACACGCAGTCTTTTCCGCATCACGGCTCCGAGTCTGGTATGGGGAAGCATACCGTTGACGGCATGTGTGATTACCCTGGCCGGGTCTGTCTGCATCATCTTCTCAAGCGTGACGCTTTTAAAACCGCCGGGATATCCCGAGTGCCGGTGGTACATTTTCTGTCTGGCTTTATTACCCGTAACCCGGACCTTGCTGGCGTTGACCACGACGACGTAATCCCCGGTATCCTGACTCGGGGTGTATATCGGCTTGTGTTTGCCCATGAGCAGGCGGGCTATCTGGGAGGACATTCTGCCCAGAGTCATATCCGTGGCATCGATAATATGCCACTCTCGTTCGACATCAGCCGGTCTGGCGGTGTAGGTTTTCATCGTGCGTATCTCCCCGGAGGACCCGGATAGTTCACCCGTATCAGGCACAATCCCTCGGCGGGGGCGGTCGGTCCGGCCATACCGGGAATCCTCGATTCTATCATAGTGTAAAATTCGTCGACAGTCATCTTGCCCTGCCCGACCTTGATTAACGAGCCCATCATGTTGCGGACCTGGTGGGGCAGGAAAGAATCGGCAACGATATCCATATGTACCATCTTGTCTTCCTGCGTTACCGATGCCTGGAATACATTCCTTACTGTCCTTTTCTTTTTAGCCGTCTCGGCGCTGCTAACGAAAGAAGTCAGGTCGTGCTTGCCGATGAGGGCCTGGCAGGCTTTATTCATCGACGTGATATCCAGCTCGCCGTCCATCCGGTAAGCAAATCTACGCTGCAGCGGGGAACGGGTCGGGCTTTTGAATATGCTGTAGCGGTACTCCCGGCTGACGGCGTCCCTTCTGACGTCAAAGGATTTGTCCGCTACGAAGGCTTCCTTCACCGCGATATCGTCCGGCAGGAAGTGGTTCAAACCGTCGATATAGGTGCTCAAAGGCAGTGCCTTGTCCGTATCAAAGCTGATCACCTGCCCGGTGGCATGTACGCCGGCATCGGTACGACTGGCCGCTTTAATCCTCGTCTTTTTTCCCGTTAGCTTTAACAATGCTTTTTCTATCTCCCCCTGAATCGTCGGTGCGTTGGCCTGGTACTGGGAGCCGTGGTAGTCCGTCCCGTCGTATTCCACAATCAATACTATCCTGCTGCCCGTTATTGCTTCAACCACTTTCATCGCCTTCAAACGGCAGCATCGGGTACCGCTACTCAATCAGTTCCAGCTTGACCATCGGGGCACCGTCACCCAGTCTGGGCTGGAGTTTTATAATCCTCGTATAACCGCCCGGTCTTTCTTTATATCGGGGAGCCAGGTCGATGAATAATTTCTCGGTTACTTTCTTGTCCATGATAAACGAGAGAGCCTGACGATACGAATGGAGTCCGCTCTTTTTCCCCAGAGTAATCATCTTCTCGGCAATGCCGCGGATCTCCTTGGCCTTGGGCTCGGTGGTGACCAATTTCTCATGCTTCAGCAGATCGGTTACCAGGTTCCGGTATAATGCGTGCCGGTGGCCCGTCCTTCTGCCGAGTTTTCTTCCCGCTATTTTATGCCTCATGTCAGCAATTCTCCATCTTCGGGTTCCTCTTCGTCAGGCGTTTCATCCGTAACGATATCCTCTATTTTTTCACCCTGCTCCTCGATTTCCGTCGGTTCTTCCTCACCCTCTTCCGATTCTTCATCTTCGACCTTCGGGTTCAGCGACAGCCCGATTGAGGACAGGCGGTCCTCAATCTCCAGGTATGATTTCTGCCCGAAATTCCGGAGTTTGAGTAATTCCTTGGCGCCTTTGCCGATGAGTTCTCCCACGGTGGCGATATTACTGCGCCGCAGACAGTTCATCGTCCGCACCGAGAGGTCCAGTTGTTCTACCGGCATGTTGTACTTTTCGTCGGGTATGGACAGCCGTATCGCCCGCTCCTCGGCTTTCATCTGCGAGATTTTTACGTACTCGACGAACGGCGTAAGCTGCTCTATGAGGATAATCGCCGCCTGGCTGACGGAGTTGACCGGTGAAGTGGTCCCGTCCGTCCAGACTTCGAGCTGCAAACGTTCACGAGTGGTCTCACGTCCCAGATGCGTGGGCTCGACGCTGTAGTTGACCTTGAGTATCGGCGTAAAGATGGCGTCCACCGGTATCGTGCCCACCGACATATTTTCGGTAGACTCGGCTACCCTGAAGCCCGTTCCGATGTCAACGTCCATTTCAACATAAAGCGTGGCGTCGGGTTTATTGAGAGTAATCAGACAGAGCTCGGGATTGGTGATTTCAAAATCCGCCGATGGCTTGATATCGGCGGCGGTAACGCGCCCCGCTCCCTCTACCTCCAGTACAAGGGTGCCGCTCCGACTGGACAGCGGTTTTAGACGCAACTCCTTGACGTTCAAGAGAAACTCGATGACATCCTCTTTAGCATTCGGGATTACCGTAAACTCGTGCTGGACGCCCTCGATTCTAACCTGAGTCACGGCTGCCCCGTGCAGATAGCCGAGTAAAACACGACGCAGGGAATTGCCCAGGGTCATACCGAGCCCCTTTTCCAGCGGGTCGGCCACGAACCGTCCGTAATTGTCCGCCATTTCGATACATTCTATTGTTGGGATTAATAGTTCAGACAATGAACTACCTCCTTATAAACTCTCGGGAAAAGTGTTATATTACAGCCTTGGCTAAAAACTCTGTTTAACATCTCGGTGTTAATCCCTCTGAAACTATCGTGAATAATACTCGACAATCGCTTTGCCGTCAAACTTGGCGTCAACCTCCTCGGGCGTCGGTAAAGACAGCACCTGACCCACCATGTTTTGCCTGTCCAGGCTCAGCCAGTTCAGTACGGTCTTGGATTCTATATCCTCAACGAGTTGCTTGTAATACTCGGTTTTGGTACTGCCTTCGCGCCAGCCGATGGTATCGCCTTCCTTGACCAGGGCCGAAGGTATATTGGTAATGTGTCCGTTGAGGACGATATGTCCGTGTTGTACCAGCTGGCGGGCCTGAGAGCGCGAGTCCGCGAATCCCAGACGGTAGACCACGTTATCCAGTCTTCTTTCCAGCAGTATTAAAAGGTTCTCTCCGGTAATTCCCGCCTGCCTCTCGGCGTTAAGGAAGGTCTTCCGGAACTGTCTTTCCAGCGTCCCGTAGGTGTAACGGGCTTTCTGCTTTTCGCGTAACTGTAAGCCGCGGTCGGATACCCGCCGCCGCCTTCTCCCCGCACCGGCCTGTCCCGGTGGTTTCGGTCGTTTATCAACAGCGCATTTAGGCGTAAAGCAGCGGGCGCCCTTTAATAAAAGTTTCTCGCCGCTACGTCGGCATAAACGGCATACTGCTCCGGTATATCTTGCCATATTTCTCCCCTTCTAAACCCTTCTCCTCTTCGGAGGTCGGCATCCGGCGTGAGGTATCGGTGTTACATCCCTGATTCCGGTAATATAGAGACCGGAACCCTGCAGCGAACGGATAGCTGCCTCACGACCGCTGCCCGGTCCTTTGATGTATACCTCTACCTGCCGCAGTCCGTGGGTCATGGCTTTACGGGCGGCATCACGGGCTGCCATCTGAGCGGCGTAAGGAGTGCCTTTACGGGAACCCTTGAAACCGGCTGTCCCGGAACTACCCCAGGCTAATGCATTCCCCTGGGGATCGGTCAGCGTTACAACCGTGTTGTTAAAGGTCGATTGTATGTACGCCCGTCCGGTGGGGACCGTCTTTCTTTCCCGTCTCCTTGATTTTATCTTTCTTTTTTGTGCCACCCTGGCCTCCTTGTCAACTCAATAGGTGTTATTTCTTAGCCATGCCGCGTCGCTGGCCTCGTCCGGCGACCGTCTTCTTGGGACCGCGCTTGGTACGGGCGTTGGTGCGCGTACGCTGTCCCTTGACGGGCAAGCCGTGGCGGTGCCTCAAGCCGCGATAGCTGCCGATTTCAATCAGCCGCTTGACATTGAAATTAAGCTCTTTCCTCAGCTCTCCCTCGACACGGTGCTGTTTATCGATAACCTCACGAAGTCGATTTACTTCGTCCTCGGTAAGGTCTTTCACTTTTGTATCCGGTGCTATTTCAGCCTGAGCCAGGATTTTAAGGCTCAACGAAGAACCGATGCCGTATATATACTGCAGCGATACCCATGCCTGCTTGTTTACTGGTATATCAACTCCGGCTACACGTGGCATAATATTACTCCTTTATTAGCAGAGATTAACCCTGCCTCTGTTTGTGTCGGGGGTTGCTGCAAATTATTCTGACGACTCCCCGTCGTTTTATTACCTTGCACTTTTCGCATCTAACTTTTACTGAAGCTCTTACTTTCATCGTTCTAACCTTTTTATTATTTAAGCCGATAGGTTATCCTGCCCCGCGTCAGGTCGTAGGGAGACAGTTCTATCAGCACTTTATCACCGGGCAGTACCCTGATGTAATGCATTCTTATCTTGCCCGAAATATGGGCTAAAACCTCATGCCCGTTGGGCAGCTCGACGCGAAACATGGCATTGGGTAGTGCCTCGACTACTGTCCCCTCGACTTCTATGGCTTCTTTCTTAGCCATCTACAACCTTCGTCAACACCTCCGGTACACTATCGCTAATTGCTATGGTATGTTCAAAATGTGCTGAAAGGCTGCTGTCAGCGGTAAGTACCGTCCACCGGTCTTTAGCGACCCTGGTAGACGAACCACCGGTATTCAGCATCGGTTCCAGCGCCAGCGTCATACCCTTTTTCAATACGGGTCCCGTCCCCGGGATGCCGTAATTCGGTATCTGCGGGTCTTCATGCATGGCACGTCCGATGCCGTGGCCCGTGTACTCACGGACTACCGAATAATTTTTCGATTCCGCGTATTTCTGAATAGCGGCGGACACATCCCCGAGTGTTGCCCCGGCCCTGGCCGCCGCAATGCCTGCTTCCAGAGACTCCCTGGTGGCATCGATAAGCCGCCTGGCTGCCGGGCTGATTTTGCCGACGGGTACGGTTATCGCGGCATCGCCTTGAAAGCCCTCGTAAATAACCCCGAAATCGAGAGAGACGATATCGCCTTCTTTCAGGACTCTCTCTCCAGGAATCCCGTGCACAATCTCGTCATTCACCGACACGCAGAGATTTGCCGGGAAACCGTGGTAGCCTTTGAACGAAGGAGTGACTCTACGTATCTCCAGCTCGGTTTCGGCAATCATATCCAGTTCCTTTGTTTTCACACCCGGTCTCACCCGTTCGCTTATTTTCTGCAATATTTCAGCGACTATTCTTCCCGCCTGCCGCATTGTATCAATCTCTATATCAGATTTTATAATTATACCCATAAAGGACACAATCCCCCTTAAAGTAAGGATGCCACTATTCTCTTATTTACCTCAGCCGAGTCGCCTACGCCGTTTATCTCCAGCAGCTTACCGGTGCTGGTATAGTAGTCTATCAGAGGCGATGTCTCCGCAAAATAGACCTCCAGCCGCTTCTTGATAGTTTCTGCATTATCATCATCACGCTGGTACAGCTCTCCGCCACACCGGTCGCATTTACCGGCAACTTTCGGCGGTGAATCCACCTCGTGGTAGGGCGTCTGGCAGTTACGGCATATCCAGCGTCCACTGAGCCTTTTCATGAGTTCTTCTTCCGATACGGCTATATAAACTACCTTATCGATTTGTTTCGACTGTTTTTCGAGTGCTTTATCCAGTGCCTCCGCCTGCTGTAAATTCCGGGGAAAGCCATCGAGAATTGCCCCGTTGACACAATCGGGAGCCGATAGCCTTTCCAGTACCATTTGTATTGTAATCTCATCGGGGACCAGCTGGCCCTTGTCCATATAAGCCTTGGCTTTCAGGCCCATTTCGGTCTCATCCCGTAAAGCCTGCCGAAACAGGTCGCCGGAAGCTACCTGTACCAGATTAAGCTTATCTGCCAGCATTACTGCCTGCGTGCCTTTACCGGCACCGGGAGCTCCCAAAAGTATAATATACACCAATTACTCCTATTTAATAAAGCCTTCATAGCGCCGCATTACCAGCTGCGCCTCAAGCTGCTTCATAGTATCTAAAATAACACCGACAACGATAAGCATACCCAGACTTGATAGCTGTATCTGCTGGACGTCCGTAACCGTCCTGGCGAGGAAGGGCATGACGGCGACGAATGCCAGGAAAAGCGCCCCGGCCCAGGTTATCCGGTTGATAACCCCGCTGAGATAGGACGCCGTGTTTTTCCCCGGTCTGATGCCGGGAATAAATCCTCCCTGTTTCTGCAGTGTCCCGGGCAGGTCCTGCTGCTGGTAGGTTATCATCGTATAGAAAAACGTAAATCCCACCGCCAGCAGGAAGTAAAGAATCCAGTAAAACGCGCCTAGCGGCAGCGCCGTACCCGGATTGAACAGCCGCTGGATGGTATACCAGAAACCCGATGTCGCGTCGCCGACGAAGTAGCTGGCTACCACTCCCGGGAAGAGCACCAGCGACATGGCGAAGATAAGCGGTATCATGCCGGCGCTGTTAACGCGCATCGGAATATGCGTTGTTCCAGACTGCTTATACATACGTCCCCCACGGAAGACACTACGGGCATACTGCACCGGAATTCTACGGTGTGCCTCCGTGAAAATGACAATCAGGATAATGGTAGCCAGGACAATGAGTCCGTATACTATCAGTCCTGTCGTATTTTCTTTAGCCAGGAAACCCTGCCGGATGAGCGTCGGGTATCCGGCTACAATCCCCCCGAAGATGATTATCGATATGCCGTTGCCGATTCCGTATTCGGTAATAAGCTCGCCGAGCCAGACCAGGAAGACGGTCCCGGCAATCAGCGATACTACGATGGTAACGGTGAGCATCGTATTAGAGGGATCAACCGGTGATATCAACGTGCCCCCTACGTTAATGGGGCGCTGCATTAAGACCAGCTGTCCGTATCCCGAAAGCCCTGCCAGCGGTACCATCAACCAGTGGGTAATCAGGTTTATTTTATTCCTCCCCGATTCACCTTCCTGGGAAAGCGCCTGGAGCCGCGGAATCACCGGCACCAGCAGTATCATGATAATCGAAGCGGTGATATAGGGGTATACGCCCATGGACGCCACGCTGAACTGCTTCATGGCGCCGCCGCTGAACAGGTTAAGCATACCCAGCAGGGCGTTTTGATTAAAAAGCTCCTGGAGAGCAGTTGGGTTCACGCCCGGCAAAGGAACATGAGAGACAAACCGGAATATCACCAGGATGCCGAAGGTAACCAGGATGCGGCGTCGCAGGTCGGGCAGACTGAAGGCGTCAATCATCGCCTGCAGCAGTCTGGGCCTACTTGGCCTTTGACGCATACTCGACCTCCTCGACCTTACCGCCAGCGGCTTCTATTTTAGCCTTAGCCGAAGCTGAAAACTTATTAGCTTTGACCGTTAGAGGATGCTTGATATCCCCGTCGGCCAGAACCTTGACCGGCTTCCGCAGGGATTTGACCAGACCGGCAGCCGCCATTTTCTCCGCGTCCACCTCGCTGCCGGACTCGAACGCACTGAGCTTTCCGATACTCACGGTGCTGTACTCTACTCTGAAGATGTTCGTAAAACCGCGCTTCCGGGGCAGGCGTTTTATCAGGGGCAACTGACCGCCCTCGAAGCCGGGCCGCATCTTATAACCGGCGCGTGATTTCTGTCCCTTGGAGCCGCGTCCGGAATAGGTGCCTTTACCGCTGCCGTCGCCGCGACCGACACGTTTTCTGTCCTTCCTGGAGCCCGGAGCCGGAGCGATACTATTCTGTCTGACCATTCACTTCCTCTACTTTGACCAGGTG
>Ga0315537_1000391_pt1 | contig 34074 bp, 33 predicted proteins | sample SalMarSW160270MG_FD_203091 | JGI IMG/M metagenome (GOLD analysis project Ga0315537, IMG submission 203091) | Salt marsh sediment microbial communities from the Plum Island Ecosystem LTER, Massachusetts, United States - Salt Marsh Sediment SW1602-70 ... | reverse complement strand
CCCGAAATCAAGGCGGCTTCCACAACCGGGGGCCCGATAGAGGACGCCGGCGATGAAGCCAATAAGGGTAGCCGTTCACGGCGCGCTGGGAAAGATGGGGCAGACCCTGGTCGACGCCCTCTGCCGTGAAACCGAGATGCAAATCGTAGGCGCTACCGACACCAAGGCGACTGAAGACCACCTGCCCCTGCCCGACGGCTCGGGCAGAGTTCCCCTTTCCCCTGAGCTTGAGCCCATCCTCACCAGCTGCCAGCCGGAGGTAGTGGTAGATTTCAGCACCGCCAACGCCGTTATGCCCCTGGTGCGCCGGGCAACCGAGCACGGCGTTAACCTGGTAATCGGCACCACCGGACTGGCCGCCGAAGATATCAAAGAAATCGACCGCCTGGCGAAAGCCAGGGGGGTGGGAATAGTAATAGCGCCTAATTTCGCCCTGGGCGCGGTGCTGATGATGCACCTGGCCAGGATAGCCGGCAAATATCTTGACCACGCCGAAATCATAGAGTTGCATCATGAGCGCAAGCTGGATGCGCCTTCGGGCACCGCCCTGGCCACGGCCAAAGCCATGGCTCAAGCCCGGGGCAAGCCGTTCTCGACCCCGCCACCGGGGGAGAAATCGGATAGTCGGGGGAAACAGGTTGAAGGTGTCAGTATTCACAGCGTGCGTTTGCCGGGTTTACTGGCCCACCAGGAGGTAATCTTGGGAGGGGCGGGGCAAACGCTGAGCATCCGCCATGATACGAGCGGCCGCGAGTGCTATATGCCCGGCGTTATGCTCGCCGTTAAGGAAGTGGTCAAGAAAAAGGGTCTAATCCTCGGGCTGGATGCCCTGCTCGGTCTGGAGAAGGCATGAAGAAGGGATTTAGAGTAGCTATAGTCGGCGCCACCGGAATGGTGGGGCAGGAGTTCATCAAGGTCCTGGAGCAGCGCAGCTTCCCCATGGACTCTATTGAACTGCTGGCTTCGGACCGCTCCGCGGGCAAGAAGATGTTCGTCAATCATCACGAGTTGGTGGTTAAAGAGACAACCCCTGAGTCGTTCAAGAAAATAGATATCGCCCTCTTCTCGGCGGGGTCGGAGACCAGTCGTTACTTCTCACCCATAGCCGCCCAATCAGGAGCCGTAGTCATTGACAACAGCTCGGCATTCCGGATGGACCCCAAGGTGCCGCTGGTGGTACCTGAGATTAACGCCGAAGATATTAAGCGGCATAAGGGGATTATCGCCAATCCCAACTGCTCCACCATCCAGATGGTAGTGGCGCTAAACCCCCTGCACAAGGTCAATGCCATCAAGCGCCTGGTGGCGGCTACCTACCAGGCGGTATCGGGCACCGGCTCGGCGGCGGTAGAGGAGCTGACCGAGCAGTCCAAGCAGGTACTGGACGGGCAAACCACCGTCCCCCATGTCTATCCCCACCAGATAGCCTTTAACATACTGCCCGAGATAGATGTCTTCCTGGATAACGACTATACCAAGGAAGAGTGGAAGATGGTGGAGGAGACTAAGAAGATAATGCATGCCCCCGATATCGCCATCTCGGCGGTCTGCGTCCGCGTACCGGTATTTATCGGGCACAGCGAAGCCCTACATATAGAATTCTCCCAGCCGATGGCTCCCGATGAAGCCAGGCGCATTCTGGCTCAGGCACCGGGAATAAAGATACTGGATGACCCCGCCATCAGCCTCTATCCCCAGCCCTGGTCGGCGGCGGGCACCGACGAGGTCTTTGTCGGGCGCATTCACCGGGATGCTTCGCACCCCAACGGTCTGGTGATGTGGGTTGTCGCCGACAACCTGCGTAAAGGGGCGGCGCTCAATGCCGTCCAGATTGCCGAGGAGATGGTTAAAAGGGATTGGCTGCATCCCGGGGAGGCAGGGAAATGAAGCAACTGGGAAGATTACTCACCGCCATGGTAACCCCCTTCGACGAAAAGGGGGCAGTTAATTATGAGCAGGCTAAGAAATTAGCCCTGGCTTTGATTGATTCGGGGAGCGACGGGGTGGTGCTGGCGGCTACCACCGGTGAGTCGCCAACGCTGGTCCGTGAGGAAGAAGCACGCCTCTTTAGCGAGGTGAAATCGGCGGTGGGCAAACGCGGGACAATCATCGCTTATACCGGCTCTAACAGCACCGCCGAAGCCGTGGAAGCCACCCAAAAGGCGGAGAAAATCGGGGTGGACGGCTGCCTGCTGGTCGTCCCCTACTATAACAAGCCTACCCAGGAGGGCATCTACCAGCACTTTAAGACCATCGCCGAAAACACCAGCCTGCCTATCATAATGTACAACATACCCGGGCGGGTGGTTATCAATATGGCGGTGGAAACTATGGTCAGGTTAAGCCAGATTGATAATATCGTCGGCGTCAAAGAGGCCTGCGGCGATATGGGCCACGTGGCCAAGACGCTCGATAATGCCAGCGAGGACTTCCTCATCTGGAGTGGCAACGATAACGATACCTTTCATATCATGGCGCTGGGAGGCTACGGCACCATCGGCGTCACCACCCATCTGGTAGGCAAGCAGATTAAAAAGATGATGGATAGTATCCTGGGCGGCAAAATCGCCGAAGCCGCCGCTATCCACCGCCACCTGCTGCCGCTGGTGGACGCCCTCTTTGTTGAGACCAGCCCGGCGCCGCTGAAATACGCCCTCAACCACATCGGCTTCAATGTCGGCAAGCTGCGTTTGCCCCTTGTCGAGGTCGGCCCGAAGTCGGCTGAAAGCATCAAAGAGACGCTGAAGAACTACACCATAGACCTTAAGGTGTAAAGGGTTCAGCGGCTTAATTCCTCTGCGCTTTCTAGGATTCCTCGTTTAGCGTACGTCTTTCTTTCCCACCCAGTACCCACCCTATAAGGGGGTACCCCTTATATATCCCTCTTAGGGGTTACGCCCTACCACCCCGTTGTGGTGTAGAGATTGCTTCGTCGCTGCGCTCCTCGCAATGACAGCATGGGACAGGGGTGGGGAGAGAAATCTATAGAAGTTACACTTCTGTAGGGTGGGCTAGGGTGGGAAGGAAACATGGAGGGGTAAAGGGGAGGGGTTTAAAAACAGCCAGAGGCTACAGATACATGCGGAAGCCGTAGGCGGACCTCTTAAAGCCCAGCCTCTTATAAAACCAGTGGGCCTCACGGCGTTTCGTGCTGCTTAAGAGCTGGACCTTGTAGCAGCCCGCCTCGCGGGCGCGGGCAATGGCATACTCCGTAAGCAAGCGGCCAATCCCCCGGCGGCGGTGGGCGGGGTCAACAACCAGGTTCTCCACAATTGCCCAGGGCAGAGCGCCGTGGGAGAAGTTGGGTACGATTAAAAGCACCATGGTGCCGACCACCACGTCATCTTCCTCAGCCACCAGAAGCTCGTGGCCGGACATTGAGGTAATTTCGGCGAATAGCGGCTTCGTCTCATGCTGGGTAAGGTCGTGCCGCTCACCCGTCAGCTCTTCATAAAGCTCCAGGATACGCGGTATGTCTTGCTCGACAGCCGGTCTTACTACTGCCATCTGACTCCCCCGCTATAGGATAGGCGTTTTCTCAATAACCTGCTCCCGCCCCGGCCCCACGCAGATAAGGTTGACCGGGCAGGCGATAAGCTCTTCAACCCGTAATACATACTGGCGGGCTGCCTCGGGCAGCTGCTCGAAAGTGCGGATATCGGTGGTGTCGGTCTGCCAGCCGGGCAACTCCTCGTAGACGGGTTTACACCGCGCCAGCGCCGTAATACTGCCCGGGAAATAGTCAATCTTTTTCCCGTCCAGCTCGTAGCCGACGCATATCTTGAGGCTGGGTAGGACGTCAAGGATATCAAGGCGGGTAATCACCGCCCCGGTCAAGCCGTTAATCCGGCTGCTGTAGCGGGCGGCGACGGTGTCGAGCCAGCCGCAGCGGCGCGCCCGGCCGGTAGTGGTGCCGTACTCGTGCGCCCTCTCCCGAATCAGCTCGCCGGTCTCGTCATGCAGCTCAGTAGGCATAGGGCCACCGCCGACACGGGTGCAGTAAGCCTTATAGACGCCCAGAGCGCGGTCGAGCCGGGTAGGGCCCAGGCCCGCGCCCAGGCAGGCTCCCGCCGCCAGCGGCGACGACGAGGTGGTATAGGGATAGGTGCCGAAATCGGGGTCGAGCAAAGCGCCCTGAGCCCCCTCCAGTATCACCATATCACCCCTCCTCACCGCCTCGTCGAGCATAATGGTCGTCTCCCGAATATGAGGCACCAGGCGCTCCCCGTACTGGCAATACTGAGCATAGACCTCATCCAGCGACAGGGCTTTAACCCCGTAGACCTTGGTCAGGATAGTATTCTTGTAGTCAATTATGGAACGCAGCCTTTCCCGCAGCGCTTCTTCATCCAGGAGGTCGCCGGCCCTGATACCCAGCCTGGCTGCTTTATCGGCAAAGGCAGGGCCAACTCCCTTTCGGGTGGTGCCTATCGCCTTGCCCCCCCGCGCCTCCTCCTCCAGGCCATCGAGGAGAAGGTGATAGGGCATAATCAGGTGAGCCCGGTCGCTGATAAAGAGGTGGCTGGTATCGACGCCGCGCTCGTTTAACTTGTCCATCTCGCCAAGTAGAACCTCGGGGTTGATTACCACCCCGTTGCCGATGATGCAAGCCACTCCGGAGTTAAAAATGCCCGAGGGAATAAGGTGCAGTTTAAACTCACCGTGGGGGTTAACCACCGAATGACCGGCATTGTCCCCACCGGAAAAACGGACTACCATCCTGGCCTGCTGAGCCAGCATGTCAACCACCTTGCCCTTCCCCTCATCCCCCCACTGGGCTCCAAGAACAGCGATAACCGGCATTGTCCCTCCTCTAAGCTTTCTTATAACATAAATCCTGCCCGAAATAAAAGGGCTATTTAGTCTTTTGATTCCGCCAGGCAAAAAATAACCGCTGGCCGGCGGTAAAGAAGCTGAAGGCGGCGATGACAACCAGGGCGATAACCAGGGCGTTGGTCAGACTGCTCAATAACAGGCCCAGCGCCAGCACGATTATCCTCTCGGAGCGGGTAAAGATTCCCCTCCCCGGTTCCAGGCCGGCGTTCAGCGCCCTGGCCCTGATATAGCTCACCAGCAGCGAGCCAACCATGGCCAGGAAGACCAGCAGCACCAGCCACAGCGTGTTTTCGAAGAAGATTAAGATAGCCACCAGCAGCGCCGCATCGGACAGGCGGTCGAGGGTGGAATCGAGAACGCCGCCGAAGGGGGTAACCCGCCCGGTATGGCGGGCCAGCGCGCCGTCCAGGATATCGAAAAAGCCCGCCGCCAGCACGACAAAGCCGGCGGCAAACGGGTGTCCGGTGATAATAAGCGCCGCCGCCCCCAGGATTAAGGCAAAGCCGAACCAGGTTATAATATCAGGGGTTAACGGTGTCCCGGCTAAAACCCGCACCACCGGCTGGGTAAGGCTATTGGCTATGGCGCGGCGAAACTGATACAGACCTGCTTTAGAGCCTGATTTTTGTGAAATGGTATTACTCCCACTTTTGGCTCAAACTAAAATCGGCGTCGCTTTAGACCGGGGGGATTTCTTATTCCAGGGCGGCTCACTGATCACCCTCTTATAATAATCCAGGATAGTGCGGGCGATGCTGTCCCAGCCGTACTTCAGGGCTTTAGCCCTACCCTTTACCCCCATCTCCTGGCGAAGTGACTCGTCGTTCAAAAGAGTGATTAAAGCCTGGGCCAGGCTTTGGCTATCTTTGGGCGGCACCAGCACCCCGTCAACGCCATCGCTTACCACGCTGGCATAACCCTCTATATTCGAAGCCACGATCGGCTTGCCTACCGCCATCGCCTCGAGCAGAATAATACCGAAGCTCTCCGAACCGGTGGCCGGGGCGCAGAAAATATCGGCGGTCTTGTAGTAACGGGGTAAGTCTTCGTAAGTGGCAAAGCCGGCAAAGACGACATCTTTAAGACCGCTCTTCGCCACCTTCTTCTCGTATTTGTGCCGCAGCCTGGTGCCGGGACCGACGATAATAAGCCGGGAATCGGGGACTTCCTGCTTAACCCTCACGAAGGCTTCAATTAGGTATTTCACCCCTTTTCGGCTCTCCAGACGACCGACAAACAGGATATTCAACTTGCCGTCGTCGAACTCCTCAATGGGAGCCACATCGGGGAAAAAATGGTCCAAATCCACACCGTTAGGGATAATATTATAGTATCCGGGGAAGTGCCCGTGGGCGAACTCCACAGCCGGTTTAGACACCGCAATCTTGCCGTCAAGCTTACGGAACCACCTCTTCAAGAACCACTTGCTAAAGGGTCGCCCCAGATTATAACCCGGCCGGCCGTTACTGGCGTGAAAGGTGCCCACGGTGGCTGTTTTCGACAGGCGGAGCACGGTGGTACATAACATAGGCATTAAAGGTTCGTGAAGGTGGATAATATCGAATTTTTCCCGCTCGAGGACTTCTTTTATTTTAGAGGATAGCCACGGGGAGACAGTAAGCCGGGCAATAGAACCGCTGGTGGGGATGGGGCGGGGTCTGCCGATGGGAATGAACCTGTCGCCAAAGCCGGAAATAGCCTTAGAGGCAGGGGCAATGACCCTGACCTCATGGCCCATCCGGGTAAATTGCTGTTCCAGACAGGAAATATGGATGCAGACTCCGCCGGGATAGGCGAAATCATACGGCGAAACTAATGCTATCTTCACCGCTAGCTACCCAAACATCCGTGGCGAATCGCTCAAACGGTTGTGCTCTCCACCGGTTTATTAGTAGCGATAAACTCTTCCACATTTCGGCGAGCCTGGTCATCGGTATACTGGACCGGTGGTGATTTCATGAAGTAGGACGAGGGAGATGTCAAGGCTCCTTTAAGTCCACGGTCTAAGGCGAGCTTACAGCACCTTACAGCATCAATGACCACCCCCGCCGAGTTGGGGCTGTCCCAGACCTCGAGCTTCAACTCAAGATTCAGAGGAACATCGCCAAAGGTTCGCCCCTCCATCCTGATATGGCAGAACTTGCGGTCGAGCAGCCAGGGGACGTAATCGCTGGGGCCGACATGGATGTCCTCAGGCCTCATCTCATAATCCAGCTGAGAGGTAACGGAAGTGGTCTTCGATATCTTCTTGGACTCCAATCGCTCCCTCTCCAGCATATTGTAGAAGTCGGTATTGCCGCCGAAGTTCAACTGGTAGGTCCGCTCCAGTTTCACTCCGCGGTCCCCGAACAATCGGGTAAGAACGCGATGAGCAATGGTCGCTCCTACCTGGGATTTTATGTCATCTCCGATAACCGGCAGTCCGCTTTGCTCGAAACGCTGCTGCCAGTACTTCTCGCGGGCAATAAAGACCGGAATGCAGTTTACAAAGCCACAGCCGGCGGCTAAAACCTGCTCTATATACCATTTGGTGGCTTCTTCACTACCCACCGGCAGGTAATTAATCACGACATCGGTATGGGTCTCTTTGAGGACTTTAACAATATCGGCGGTGGGGCCCGGCGCCTTCTCTATTATCTTGGATAGATAGAGACCCAACCCATCGTGAGTCATGCCCCGGTGAACCTTAACCCCGGTAGTGGGCACCTCACAAAACTTAAAGGTATTATTGGGCTCGGTGTAGATGGCGCGGGCCAGGTCCTTGCCCACCTTGTTCTTATCGATATCGAAGGCGGCCACGAAATTGATATCGCTGATATGATACCCGCCGAGATTGACATGCATAAGTCCAGGTACGAATTCGTTATCTTTGGCTTTCGCATAGTAGTGAACACCCTGAACCAAGGAAGAGGCACAATTGCCCACTCCTACTATGGCTACATTTATTTTACCCAAAGTCTAACTACCCTCCTTTTCAACAGCAAAACTTACGGGGAAAGACAAGCCCAACCACACCCAATAACATCTGCCAGTAACATTTCGCTGGAATTTATGGCCCAAGAGACGGCTAGCAAAGCAACTCTTTGGCGCAGCAAGCAGGAGCTCACACTCCTGCTAAACTTCGATACTTATACTGAAGAGGATTGTTTACTCCACCTCTAGCCGACGTAATTGGTCAGACTGGTTAGCCCTGACCGATCCTGAATACTTTTGTCCCGCAGGAAGGGCACACCCCTCTCGTTGCCGGCCGGCCATTCTTCAGGGTAACCTTCTGGGGATTCCGTATATCTACCTTACGTCTACACTTGAAGCAATACGCCTGCACCTAAATCACCCCCTTCTTGGTATCGGTTGAACTATACCCCTTTAGAGGCAGGCTGTCAAGACCTGCGAATACTATCTATCAGTAGTGGCAAAGACCTTTTCCGGCTGCCACTGCCCCTTTTCCCCGTCGAAGCAAAGCATAGCCAGGAAATCACCGTCACGGGTATAGACACGGCAGCGATTGCCCTCAACGGGCTGAGGCAGGTTATCGGCGCCTTCCGGAGCCAGGGGACGCCCGTTTTTTATATCTTCTCCGGCGGCATCATCGACCACCACCGCCCCCCACTGCGAAAGCACGCTGTCTATGGGATAGAGAAACTGTTGCCAGTAGCCGTGGCGAAAACCCTCTTCAAGCTGCGGCACGGTAATGGCGTCTTCGATGGTAAAGATGCCGCACCTCAAACGGACCAAGCTTTTAAGGCTGCCCCCGCAGTCCAGGAGTTGCCCCAGGTCATCGGCCAGCGAGCGGATATAGGTGCCCTTGCTGCACTCCACCTCTACGGTAGCTACGGGCGGCTGCCAGTCCAAAAGCTCCAGGCGGTAGACCCACCTCTTCCGGCTCTTCCTGGCTACTTTGATACCGGAGCGCGCCAGCTGATAAAGCGGCTTGCCTTCGTGCTTGACCGCGCTGTACATGGGCGGGGTCTGCTCTATCAAGCCGCGAAAGGAGTCGAGCGCCGATAGTAACTTTTCCCGACTAATGCCGGAGGGGTCTCCCCGGCTGACAACAGTGCCGGTGGCATCATGGGTATCGGTAGCCACCCCCAGCTCTATCTCGGCCCGATAAGCCTTGGACGCCTCCACTAAGAACTCTATAATACGCGTTCCCTGACCCAGGCAGACCGGCAAAACACCGGTAGCCGCCGGGTCCAGGGTGCCGGCATGCCCCACGCGCTTCTCTCCACTCAGGCGCTTTACCAGGGAAACGATGCTGAAGGAGGTCTGGCCCCAGGGCTTATTGATGTTTAGTATGCCGTCCACGCTGGTCACCATGCTGGTCGGGAGGGGTATCGGCGCTGAGCTCGTCGATGAGCTGCAAAAGGTGGGTTCCCCGCTCGATAGAATCGTCCCAGTGAAAGCTCAGCTCGGGAATACGGCGCAGGCGCAGGCGCTTCGACAGCTGGTTGCGCAGGAAGTTGGAGGCGGCTTCGAGCCCGCTCAGCATCTCCTGTTTTTCTTCTTCGCTGCCCATGCAGCTGACGAATACCTTGGCGTAGCGCAGGTCGGCGGAGGTGGAAACCTCGGTCACGGCGACGAACTTGCTCAGTCGGGGGTCTTTGACCTCGCGCTGTAGCAACTCGCTAATCTCATGGCGCATGAGGCTGCTTACCCGCTCTATGCGACGTGCCATAACCAGCGCCCTCTAATTAGATCTCTCTTTGCGGAAAAATTCCAGTATATCGCCAGCCTCAAAGTCTTCAAAGTCCTTGAGCCCCACCCCACACTCGTAGCCAGAAGCCACCTCTTTAACGTCATCCTTAAAACGCCTCAGGCTGGCGACCGCCGATTCAACTACTACCTGCTCTCCGCGTCGCACCCTTACCGAAGCGCCCCGGGTCGCCTTGCCGTCGATAACAGCGACACCGGCTACCTTCAGCTTCTTGCCGCTGGCGAAAACTGCTTTTACTTCAGCCCTGCCTTCAATAACATCGACATAGGTAGGCTCCAGCATTCCCTTGAGCGCCTTCTCCACATCGTCCACCAAGTTGTAAATCACGTCGTAGGAGCGGATGTCAACGCCCTCCACATCAGCCAGGCGTCGCGCCCCGGCCTCGATATCGGTGCCGAAGCCGATAATGAGCCCTTTAGAGGCGATAGCCAGCATGACATCGCTCTCGGTGATATTGCCGCTGCTGCTATGAATAATCCTGACCTGGACCTTATCCGTGGCCAGCCGTTCCAGAGAGCTCCTTATCGGCTCGATACTGCCCTGGACATCGGCTTTAAGAATAACATTAAGCTCTTTTACCTGCCCCGTGCTTATCTGGTCGAAAAGGTTATCCAGACTCACCGCCCTGGGCGGCGTCGCCCGCTGGTGCTTATGCATCAAAGCCCGTGCCTGGTGCTCACCAGCCACGGCGGTCAGGGTATCGCCCACCTGGGGCAAACTATCCAGACCCAGGATTGCCACCGGCAGGGAAGGCTCGGCCTTTCTCACCCGCTTACCCACATCGTTAAACATCGCCCTTATCCGCCCCCAGGTGCTGCCGACGACTACGGTATCACCAACCTTCAGGGTCCCGGTCTGAATCAGCACCGTAGCCATTGGGCCCCGGCTCTTGTCCATCTCGGCTTCAATAACCACCCCTACCGCAGGGCGAGACGGGTCTGCCTTGAGCTCTTCCATCTCAGCCACCACCAGGAGATTATCCAGTAGCTCGGTAATGCCCTTTTTTTCCTTGGCTGAAATGGGAACGCAGACCACATCGCCCCCCCATTCCTCAACAACCAGACCGGCATCGGCTAACTGCTGCTTAACCGTCTCAGTGTTAGCCTCCGGCTTATCAATCTTATTAATCGCCACCACGATGGGCACTCCCGCCGCCCGGGCGTGGTCGATAGCTTCCAGAGTCTGCGGCATTACCCCATCGTCAGCCGCCACCACCAGAATAGTAATATCGGTCACCTGAGCGCCCCGAGCCCGCATCACGGTAAAGGCTTCGTGGCCCGGGGTATCCAGAAAGGTAATCTTCTGCTCGTTAACCTCCACCTGATAGGCACCGATATGCTGGGTAATGCCTCCAGCCTCGGTATCCATTACATTTGTCTGGCGGATAGCATCCAGGAGTCTGGTCTTGCCGTGATTAACATGCCCCATAATGGTAACTACCGGCGGACGTAGTTTCAGCCCTCCAGCTTCTTCCTCCTGGTGTTGATACCGCTTGCTCTCTCCAGCACGGGCTGTCCGGGACTCGGGGTGAGCTTCATAGCCAAGGTTGGTGGCCACCGCGGCTGCCGTCTCATAGTCGATTACCTGGTTAATGTTGGCAAAAATGCCGTTGCGCATTAGCTGCTTGATGACATCAACAGCGCTGACCCGCAACAGCTCAGCCAAATTCCTCACGGCTATTGAGTGAGGAAGCTCAACCGGCTTTGCCTCTGGTTCACCTGCCTTACTCTTCTGGACCACTAATCACTCCTTATCCCAGTTCCTGCCCGTATTTGATAAGCTGCTCCCGATTATCCGAATTAATAGCGGTACGCAGGGCATGCTCCAGCCGACCTTCTTTAAGCCCCACCTCCCAGCAATCCCCTGCCGGGCATAAGTAGGCACCACGCCCCGCCTTCCGGCCAGCACTATCAACCTCCACCCCACCATCCGCAATCCGGACCAGCCTGATTAGCTCCCGCTTGGGTCTTATCCGGCCACAAGCGACGCAGGTCCGCTGTGGTATATGCTTAACCGAAGGTGAGTTAATATTCCTCCCCCTCCTCATCAAAGGTTTCTCGTTCACGGCGCTGCCTCCTGCCCCTGACACCATCATCGGCGCTTCGCTCAGTGGTGCCCTTCTTTTTCTTCTTCTTCGACTTGGACGTTGCCTTAGTCGGTCCCGGGCCTAAAACGTCTTCAGCAAAGCGAAGCTTAGGTGCGGCTGCCTCTGCCCCCACCCCCACCGGTGGCTTCAAAATGGTCTCCGGAGGCGCCAGCTCGGTCTCAAGAACAGGCTCGGGCTCGGCTTCAGCTTCTTCTTCAGGGATCAGGGCTTCTTCCGGTGCCACCAACTCTTCGGCAGGAAGCTCCTCGCCAATCGCCGCTTCTTCTTCAGGCTCGGCCTTGGTCAGCTTTTCTTCCTCAGCGATTGAGGCGCTCTTTATGTCAATCCGCCAGCCGCTGAGCTTAGCCGCCAGTCTGGCGTTCTGCCCTTCTTTACCGATGGCTAATGAGAGTTGTTTATCGGGGACAACCACCGTAGCTATCCCATTGTCTTTATCCAGCTCCACACTCAGTACCTGCGCCGGACTCAGGGCATTGGCAATGAAGGCTGCAGTATCCGAGCTCCACGAGACCACGTCCAGCTTCTCGCCGTTCAGCTCGCGCATAATATTCTGTATTCTGATGCCACGAAGCCCAACACAGCAACCAACGGGGTCGATGCCCTCCTGGCGTGCCGCCACCGCTATCTTACTGCGATAGCCAGCTTCGCGGGCGATTGCCTTAATCTCCACCACCCCACTCAAAACCTCGGGCACCTCAAGCTCAAAGAGACGGCGCAGTAAATCGGGGTGAGAGCGTGAAACAACCACCTGCGGTCCCCGGCTCGTTCGTACCACCTCTAAAAGATAGACCCTAAGCCTCTGGCCTATGCGATACCTCTCATTGCGCACCTGCTCGGCGGCGGGGAGTATCGCCTCGGCTCTACCCAGGTCAACGAAGAGCTGTCGGGGCTCCATGCGCTGCACCACACCGGTGACGATATCCCCTTCTTTATCGGAATATTCCTCGAAAATGGCGCTGTGCTCCGCCTCATGGAGGCGCTGGAGTATAACCTGCTTGGCCGTTTGCGCCGCAATGCGCCCGGCGTTGCGGGGGGTGGCTTCTACCATGACCACCTCGTCAAGCTGGACATCGGGCTTGAGCTTAGCCGCGTCGGCCAGCGATATCTCGCGGTGCGTATCCGAAGGCTGCTCGACGACGGTCTTTTCCGCCCACACCTTAACCCGTCCCGTGGCAGGGTCTATCTTGACCGCAATCTCCTGGGTAGGGGCAAAACTATCCTTCTTGTAAGCCGATACCAGCGCTGTTTCCACGGCGGAAAGAACCACCTCTTTGGGCAGGTTCTTCTCCGCCGAGAGCTGGGTTATGGCCAGCATAAATTCGCTCTTCATCCCCGCTTATATTACCTCCCGCCCGACTATTTTCCCCCTACAACAAAAAAGTGGGTTTCTCTGCCCCACTTAACAAGAACTTATCTAATTTGGTGTACCGTGTAGAGTATACCACAATAGGCGCTGGGATGCAATAGCTGACGCCCGTTTTTCCGACGTATTCGAGATAATGCCTTCACCTAGAAATTATATCGGCACTAAGCTATAATGGAAAAACAGTCGGAAGGTGAGAAGCTTGGATATTAAAGCGCTAAAAGACTCGGTTATTAAAGAAGTAGAGGCTCACCGCCGCCAACTCCGTGATTTAAGCCTTAAAATCCACGCCAACCCCGAGCTGGGCTTTAAAGAGGTCAAGTCATCCGCCCTGCTCACCCAGTACCTGGAAGAAAACGGCTTCGCTATAGAGCGGGGCATCTGCGAACTACCCACCGCCTTCCAGGGAAGATACGGAAACGGCAAACCAGCTATCGCCATTCTGGCTGAGTACGATGCCCTGCCCCAGCTGGGGCATGCCTGTGGTCATAACCTGATTGCCGGTGCTGCCGTCGGTGCCGCCGTGGCTTCTAAATCAGCCATCGACAAATGTGGGGGCAGTGTCCTGGTTATCGGCACGCCCGCCGAGGAGTTCTACGGGGGCAAGGTGGTAATGGCGGAGCGGGGAGCCTTTGATAAGATAGACATGGCGATGATGGTGCACCCGGGAGCGCATGATACCGCCACCACCCAGGCTCTGGCCTGCATCACTCTGGAGGTCGAGTTCTTCGGCAAAGCGGCTCACGCCGCCACCAGGCCCGAAGCAGGCATCAATGCCCTGGAGGCAATGCTTCTCTCCTTCGCCGCTATTAACGCACTCAGGCAGCATGTTGTGGACAAGGCTCGCATCCACGGCATTATTACCGACGGCGGAGAGGCGCCTAATGTCGTCCCCGCCCACAGCGCGGGCAGCTTTCTGGTGCGCGCCGAGGATAATGCTTATCTGGATGAGCTCAAGGAAAAGGTGCTGGATTGCTTTGTCGGCGCCGCCGCCGCTACCGGTGCCCGCCTGGAATACCAGTGGGGAAAGGTGCTTTACGCGCCACTGCGCAACAACCTGACACTGGCCGAGCTATTCAGGCAGAATATGAAGTCCCTGGGACGCAATATGCCGCTCTCCGGAGCCAGTAGGGTCGGCAGCACCGATATGGGCAACGTCAGCCAGATAGTACCGGGCATCCATCCTACCATCGCCGTAGCGCCCGAAACAGTGGTGATACATTCTCCGGAGTTCGCTTTAGCGGCGGCTTCTGAAGCCGGCATCAAAGGGATGCTTGATGCCGCCAAGGCACTGGCGATGACGGTAGTTGACCTGACCGCCAGTCCGGAAGCAGTTGCCAGGGTTAAAGAAGAGTTTGACCGGCCAAGCGGCTAAAGCCCTTGTCAAACCACGACCCCTTAGTCTAAGATTATATTAACTTTTAGGAGAATTAATGGAAGCCTATCTGGGTATTGATGTCGGCTCGGTAACCACCAAGTTAGCCGTAATAAATGAGGCTGATGAGCTGGTCGCCGACCTCTACCTGCCAACCCAGGGTAAGCCTATCGAGACGACGCAGCAGGGCTTAAGGCAAATCAAAGAGCAACTCCCCCAGGGCATGGATATCGGCGGTGTGGCCACCACCGGCAGCGCCCGCTATCTGGCCGGGGTTATCGTCGGCGCCGACCTGGTCAAGAACGAGATTACCAGCCATGCCGTAGGCGCCCTGCATTACTTTCCCCAGAGCCAAACCGTCATTGAAATCGGAGGGCAGGACAGTAAGATTATCATTATCCGGGATGGTATAGTAACCGACTTCGGCATGAACACGGTCTGCGCGGCCGGTACCGGTAGCTTCCTCGACCACCAGGCGCTGCGCCTCAATATGAGCATTGAGCAGTTCAGCCGACAGGCGCTGGTGAGCACGAGGCCAGTGCATATCTCCGGGCGGTGCACCGTTTTCGCCGAATCGGACATGATACACAAACAGCAAACCGGACATTGCACCGAGGACATTGTTTGCGGCCTGTGCCAGGCGTTGGTGCGCAACTACCTCAACAATGTCGGCTTAGGCAAGGATATTCAACCCCCGATAATATTTCAGGGCGGGGTTGCCTTCAACCAGGGTATAGTCAAGGCGCTCTGGGAAGAGCTCGGCCCCGAGGTTATTGTTCCCCCTCACCACGAGGTGATGGGGGCGATAGGCGCCGCCTTATTGGTGCACGAAGAGATAACAAACGGTCAGAGTGGAAGCAAGTTTAAGGGATTCGGGGTAAGTGAGATAAGTTATCGTACCTCCTCGTTCGAATGCCAGGCCTGCCCTACTCTATGCGAGATATCCCAGCTTTCCGTCGATGGACAGATTCTTGCCCAGTGGGGAGGTCGCTGCGACCTGTGGCAGAAAAACCCGACCGTTTAACAGTGCTGGTGAGAAAGATATGCTGATTGCCGTTGATGCCGCCGGGGGCGAAAACGCCCCGCGGGAGGTAGTAAAAGGAGCCATAAAGGCCGCCCAGGAATACGATGTCGAAATCGCCCTGGTGGGCGATAAAGCCGTGTTACACGTGCTGGCCGGGCGCGAGATAAAAAAGCTGAACCTCCAAATATTCGAAGCCACCGACGTTATTGCCCCCAACGAGCACCCGATGAGAGCCGTGAAAAATAAGCCCAAATCCTCGATAGTAATCGGCACCAACCTGGTAAGAGACGGCGTTGCCTCTGCCTTTGTCTCGGCCGGTAACACCGGGGCGGTGGTATGTGCTGGACTGCTCAACCTGGGGAGGATAGAGGGCGTCGAGCGTCCCGCCCTGGGCAGCTTCCTCGATATAACCCCCGATACCCCCACCCTGCTCATTGATGCTGGCGCCAACGCGGAATGCCGCCCCAGCCACCTGCTCCAATTCGCTCAACTGGGCTCAACCTACGTAAAAAACCTGCTGGATATAGACTCGCCGCGTGTTCGCCTGCTCAGCACCGGCGAAGAAGAAACCAAGGGGAACCGCCTGACACAGGAAAGCTTTAATCTACTCAAGAAGAGCCGGCTAAACTTTGTCGGCAGCATAGAAGGGCAGGACATATCGAACCGAACCGCCGATGTCATCGTGACCGATGGCTTCACCGGAAACATAGTGCTTAAGACGATAGAGGGCATGGGTGATACTTTCTTAAATATGACGCGGCAGGTGGGACGAGTTGTATCCACCGCCTATCACCTCCGGGGACGAAACCTGCTTCACGACCTGGGCCTGGGTTCCCTGGCTAAAAGGGTAGACTATCGAGAATACGGCGGCGCTTACCTGGCGGGTATAAACGGCAATATCATCGTCGCCCACGGGCGCAGCCAGGCTAAGGCGATAAACAATGCCATAGGTCTAGCCAAACAGACAGTAGAACGGGACATTTGTCGAATAATTAGGGAGGTAAACTATGAGCAAACCGATAGCAGTAACTGACGCCGATTTTGAGGAAAAGGTACTTAAATCCAAGACACCAGTGATGGTGGACTTCTGGGCAGCCTGGTGCCGACCCTGTCTCATGGCCGCCCCGGTGCTGGAAGAGTTGGCCAAGGAGTATGCCGACAAGTTAACCATCGCTAAACTGGACGTTGACCAGAACGCCAAAACCGCCGCCCAGTACGGCATAATGGCGATACCCAACCTCATTATCTTCAAAGATGGCAAGCCGATATCACAAATCGTAGGCTATAAACCCAAGGAAGAATTGAAGCGCAGCCTGGAAACCGTCCTGGGCTAATATAAATAACGATTATGGGGTGGTTAGCAGTGGCATCGGTGTTTGAAAATTAGTCTCTTTAGACCTTTCGCTGCACAGATAACTACAGTATAATGAAAAAATAAGGGAGAAATTATGAAGGTTGTCTTTCTCCAGGACGTGCCCAATGTGGCTAAAGCCGGTGAAATAAAAGAGGTAGCCGCCGGCTACGGCCGGAACTTTCTTATTCCCAGAAAACTGGCCGCCTTGGCCAGTCTCCAGGCAATGAGCCAGGTGGTAACCAGCGATAAAGCCCAGGCCGGGACAAGCGAAGAATCGGTTGATTTGGCTCGTCAGCTGGAAGGGAAAGAGGTCAGCCTCAAGGCGCACGCCGGCGCTAAAGAACGGCTTTACGGCTCAATCACCAGCGCCGATATCGCCGCCGAGTTGGAGAGCGCCACCGGGCTGGTCGTCGACAAAAGAAAGATAGAGCTGGATGAGCCTATTCGCCAGCTCGGTAGCTATGAGCTAACCATCAGACTGGGAAAAGACATTACACCCAAAATAATGGTTAGCGTTATTGAAGAAGAGGCACCGCCTCAGAAAGAGGAGAAGCCACCCAAGAAGGAAAAGAAGGTGGCTAAGAAAGCTCCGAAGGCGGAAAAGAAGCCCAAGGCAGAGACAAAGGCTAAGACAGCCAAGACGACTAAGAAGAAGGAAACCAAGACGACGAAAGAAAAGAAGACCGCTAAGAAAGAGACGGCGGTTCCCAAGAAAACTAAGAAGACCACGACGAAAGCCAAGACGACCAAGAAGAAAGAGGAGACGGCTTAAGCAATGAACGGCGAGAAACTGCCGCCGCATGATGTCGATGCCGAGGAAGCGGTAATCGGCTCACTGCTGATAGACGGGTCGGCAATATTCAAGGTTGCCCCCATACTGGCGCCGCTGGAAAATAAATCGCCTTTTTATACCGAGCGAAACGCCTGGATATATGATGCCTGCCTATCGCTCTATGAACGCGATGAAGCCATAAACCAGATAACGGTGGCTCAAGAGCTCGACCGTCAGGGGAAGCTGGAGGCTTGCGGCGGTGCCGCCTATCTGAGTCGGCTGATATCGATATGCCCCACCTCCCTTGATATCGAAGATTACGCTCAAATCGTCTACCGTCTATCGGTAATGCGCCGACTGATTGATGCCGCCGGGCAGATTAATAATATCGGCTATCGGGCCGAGCCTGACATCAACGCCAGCCTTAACCAGGCGGAAGATATCCTCTTCCGGCTGCGCCACGGCCGCAGCCGACGGGACCTCACCCACATCCGCCAGGTGCTGGATACCTATTTCGAGACCACCGGCCTTGAGGCGGAAGGCGCCGCCAAGGAGCAGCTACCCTACGTGCTTTCCGGTTTCGCTGGCCTGGATGAGCTCCTGGGTGGATTCCAGCGCTCGGAACTAATTATTGTCGGCGGCAGGCCGAGCATGGGCAAGACCAGCCTCGCCTTGAGCCTGGCCCGAAACGCCGCCGTAGAGCAGGGGGCTTGTGTGGCTCTGTTCAGCCTGGAGATGGCACGGGAGCCGCTGGTCTGGCGCATACTGGCCAGCGAATCTGAGGTGGACTCGCGGCGCATCCGCCTCGGACTTCATACCGAAGACCAGGAAAAACGGATTATGGATGCTATCGGCCAGCTCTCCGAAGCCAAAATCTATATTGATGATACCCCCCAACTGCGGGTGGTAGAGATGAGAAGCAAAGCCCGCCGTCTGCACTTCGAGCAGGGTATCGATATGATTATCGTTGACTACCTGCAGTTGATGCAGGGAGATAGAAGGTTCGACAACCGGGTTCAGGAGGTCAGCGAAATCTCCCGCGCCCTGAAAGGGTTAGCCCGTGAGCTTAATGTGCCGCTGCTGGCGGTATCGCAGCTCAGCCGCGCCCCGGAGGGACGGGCATCCCACGAACCCCTACTGTCTGACCTGCGTGAAAGCGGTAGCATCGAGCAGGATGCCGATGTCGTTGTCTTTGTCTACCGCGATGAATACTACTACCCCAGCAAAGATGATTGGGAACGAGAACACCCGGGGGAAAGCTACCCGCCACCAGCTGATATCATAGTCGCCAAGAACCGCAATGGCCCTACCGATAGGGTAAAGCTACTTTTCAAACCCAAGATGGCTAAGTTTGACAATATTACCAACGAAGAACTGAGCTTATTATAAAGCCTATATTGGTTAGATTTATTATGGAGCAATTCAAAGGTTTCCCGGCTAAATCGCAGTTTACCGCCGTGCCCAACGCTTTCTTCAGCACGCTGCTGCCGCAGATTAGCGACATCGCCGAGCTGAAAACAACCCTCCATATTTTTCAGACGCTCTACCAGAAGCGCGGCTATCCCCGTTTTACCAGCTACCGGGAGCTTCTGGCTAATAAGAGCCTGATGAACAGCCTTAAGGAAGCCGAAAGCCCGCCCGATGAGGCGCTGCGCAATGCCCTGGAGGCGGCGGCCAAACGGGGGACTATCCTGCACCTGGTTTTAGATAGGGACAGCATGCCCGAGGATATCTACCTGCTCAATACCGAGTCGGACAGACAGACCATGGCTAAGATTCAGAGCGGCGAGCTTAAACTGAGCGGCTTGGAGCTAAAAGAGCCCGCCCTGATTGACGCCGAGGAGCCGCCCGACATTTTCACCCTCTACGAACAGAACATCGGCATGCTCACCCCCATGATTGCCGAAGAGCTGCGTGATGCCCTCAAGGTCTATCCCGAAAACTGGATTAGTGACGCCATCAAAGAAGCGGTCAGTAATAACAAACGAAAATGGAGCTACATCTCAGCCATTCTGGAACGCTGGACAGCCGAAGGTAGGGGAGATGGAACATATCGGGGAGATTTTAAAAAGACAGACCCGGATAAATACATCAAGGGCAAATACGGACACATTGTCCAACGCTGAAGAAGTCGCCGAGGCCTCGCCAGCTTCAGCCTGCCCTATCTGTAAGGGGGCGGGGTTTGTCCACCCACGGCTATCATCAGGCGAGCCGGACTATCGCCGAACCGTGCCCTGTAGCTGTACGCTGCCGGAACGGGAAAAGAAACGCCAGAGCCGTTTGCGGAAATACAGCGGCCTCGACGCCAGGCTGCTGCAAAGCATGACCTTAGACAGTTTTGACCGGGAAGGGCATAATCCGCTGCCGGAGCAACGCGAGAGCTTGAAAGAGGCATTTCGCCTTGCCTTCGAATTCGCCAAATCGCCCGAAAACTGGCTGGTCTTTGTGGGCGTCAACGGCTGTGGTAAGACTCACCTGGCGGCGGCTATCGCCAACTACCAACTCAAAGAGGGCAAACCGGTCAAATTCGTGGTCGTGCCCGACCTGCTCGACCACCTGCGCTCCACCTTCAGCCCGGAGAGCCCGGTGACCTATGACCAGGTCTTCGAAGAGGTCAAGAATGCTCCCCTGCTCATACTGGACGACCTCGGTAAGCAGTCAACCACGTCCTGGGCCGAGGAGAAGCTCTACCAGATTATCAATCACCGCTATAACCACCAGCTGCCCACAGTATTTACCACTAACTGCTCACTGGATGAAATCAGTAGCCCCATAAGCTCAAGGTTCGCCGACCCTAAAATCAGTGTCGTATGGAATATTAACGCTCCCGACTATCGGACTGACGCCACCGAAAGCCGAAAGAAGACCACCCACAAGAAGAAGCCCGGCTAAACCGCTAATTTGCACTGCTCGCCGTTTTTGGCTACAATGAAGAGGATTTAGCTAGAAAAGTCTTAGACATGATAAATTTCCCCGTCTTGGTGCTCAATCAGAACTACGAGCCGCTAAATGTATGTCGGGTGCGGCGAGCGGTGGTGCTGCTCGACCACGGTAAGGCGGAGATGCTCGAGAACGGCTCCGGCTTTATCCATGCCGCCACCCGTGACTTCCCTGTGCCTTCCGTAATCCGGCTAGGCTATATGATTAAGCGCCCCCGCCCCCAGAGAAAGTTAACCCGCCTTGAGATTTTCCACCGCGACCACTTTACCTGCCAGTACTGCGGCAAGCAGGCCGGCCAGCTTACTTTAGACCACGTTATCCCCCGCTATCGGGGTGGCGAACACCTCTGGGAAAATGTGGTCAGCGCCTGCATACCCTGCAATCGGCGTAAGGCGGGCAGGACGCCTAGCGAAGCAGGCATGAAATTACTATGTTCCCCGGCCCCACCCCGCGGCGACCGCTTCTTCTACATACCCTACCGCTACCGCCAGAGCCAGGGCCAGTGGCAAAAATACCTGCCCCAGTGAGAATTAGTCCTTTTTAGGCGGCTGCTTTTCAACGGTAATATCGCTGAGCGGCAATTCCACCGTTGCCTGGCTCTCCAATTCAACCAGCACCGTTTCCTTGAGTGGATTACCCCCCACCACGTTAGCCACCCCCATAGGCGTAGACACCCTCTGGCCCGGCTTGGGTAACTTATCCCTCATGGCATGGTACTGCTTGGTCTCATAGGCCAGGCAGCAAAGCAAGCGGCCGCAAACGCCCGATATCTTGAGCGGGTTAAGCGGCAGGTTCTGCTCCTTAGCCATCTTGATGGAAACCGGCGAGAACTCGGTTAAGAAACTCATGCAGCACAGGGGACGCCCACACCGCCCGAAGCCACCCACCAGCTTGGCTTCATCTCGGGGGCCCAGCTGGCGCAACTCAACCCTTACCTTGAAACGCCTGTTTAACTCCCGGACCAGCTCGCGGAAATCAACCCTCTCCGTAGCGCTAAAGAAGAAGGTAAGGCGGCTGCCATCGAGATTATATTCCGTGCCGAGCAGCTTCATAGGCAGCCCCAGCTTTTCTATCAATCGGCCGCACTCAGCCAGAGCCTCGGCTTCCCTGGCTTCGAAATCCTTAGTACGCTCAATGTCTTCCGGCTCCGCCTTGCGCACCACCGGCCTTAACGGCTCGTTCACCTCGTTGGCCAAAACCTGCTTGGGCGCAATGACCACCCAACCCAACTCCAGACCGCGAGCCGTCTTGACCACAACATAGTCATCCACATCCATCTCGATGCCCGCCGGGTCAAAGTAATAAACCCTGCCGGCTTTCTTGAAACGTATGCCTGCAATCTCAGCCATAACTTATACAGCGCTCCTTCCCGGAATACTGAGCATCAGCACTTCCAGCACCAGCCGCGGATTAGCATTCTGGCCGAGCTGTTCCCCAGCCGCCTGAATACTATCGATAAAAGCCCTTATCTGGGGCAGGCTATAACCCCGCCCCATCTCAACCAGCTCCGCTTCATGGTCGGCATTGGTGATGGTATCGCCGGAACCGAGCTTGACCAAGAGCAGGTCGCGCCACCAGTCGAGCCATAAATCCAGCACTTCTTGAACGGAACCCCGGTTCTGGCTGAACTGAGCCGCCAGTTGCGCCGCATAATCGAAACGCGGCTCGTTATCGCCCCGGATAACCTCGAGCAGCTTTTCAACCAACTGGTCACGCCGCTGGAGCAGGCTGTCGTCATCCGCCGCCGTTAACGCCCAGCCCAGACGGCCGTGACAGAGCCGGGAGAGAAGCTCGGTCTTTGCCGACTCAAGGCTGCGGCGCTCACCGAGGGCGGTCTCTACCTGGGGAAGGGACAAAGGGCGCAGTTCCAGCCGTTGGCAGCGGGAAATCACGGTAGTGGGCAGAACCGAGTCGTTGGCGGTGAGCAGGATAAAGATTACCCCCTCCGACGGCTCCTCCAGTGTCTTGAGCAGGCAGTTAGCCGCTTCGTTCGACATCAGTTCAGCGCCGTCGATAATAAACACCTTATGCCTGCCCTCGAAGGGCGGCAGGCTGGCGGAATGCTGCATATCCCTGACCTGGTCGATGCTGATTTCCGTCCGCGGCTTATCGTTGGCATTACCGTTAGAGTTCAAGCCGATAACCTGGACATCGGCATGCTTGCCCGAGACTACTTTCCGGCAGGGGTCGCAGTCACCGCAGGGGGGCTCCGCCGCTTCGCAGTTTAACGCCTTAGCCAGCTCCAGAGCCAGCGTCATCTTGCCCACATGGGCGGGGCCGACCAGGAGATAGGCATGAGCCACCGTTCCCAGTTCCAGGTTGCGCTGAAGCTGGGTGACCGCCCTATCCTGCCCGACTACCTGCCAAGCTGACATCAGCCCTAAGCCTTTCTGATTTTAGCTATATACCCAACGCTGATTATATCTTGACCCACTATAATATAGTCAGCACCTATCTCACCGAGTACACCCTTAATCTCACCAGCCAAAGCTACGCCGATGAGGACTTTTACTTTCTGCCCTACCCACTCCCGTGGTATAGCCGCCGTAAAACGTTTTTCCATCCCGGTTCCCCCTTACTCTAAAGTCCCTCCTTAAACCAAATCACAGCGGGTCAGGTCTTCAAAAGTCTCGCGGCGCCGAATGAGCCGTGCCTTGCCTTCCTTAACTAAAACGATAGCCGGCTTGAGCGAGGCGTTATAGTTGCTCGCCAGCGGCAAACAATAGGCGCCGCCGTCGGCTACCGCCAGAATATCGCCGGCGGCAAGCGAGGGCAACATGATATCTTTGACGATTATGTCCCCCGATTCACAGAACTTGCCGGCAACAGTAACCTTATCTGTTTCCTTTTCCGTCATCTTATTAGCCGCCACCGCCTCATGCCTGGCCCCGTAAAGGGCGGGGCGGATGTTATCGGCCATACCGCCGTCCACCGAGACATAGCGCCTGACGCCGGGAATATCCTTGATCACCCCCACCGTGTAGAGCGCCACCCCCGACTGCCCCACCACCGACCGCCCCGGCTCGATAATAAGCCGCGGCGGCGCCAGCCCTAACTTCCGACACCCGTTAATGAGGCTAGAGGTCATCGCCTCGGCATAGTCGGCAACGGGCGGGGTGGGAGAATCCAGGGTATACTGAACGGCAAAGCCGCCGCCGATGCTTATCTCCTCCATCTCAAAGCCATGCTTCTTTTTCATTTCGGCGGCAAAGCCGAGGATAATATCTATCGCCTGCTGGTAGGGCTCGAACTCGGCAATCTGCGAGCCGATGTGGCAATGCAACCCCCGCAGCTTAAGCTGGGGCATAGCCATAGCGGTAGTAAGCGCTTTCTCGGCATGAGCCATAGGCACGCCGAACTTGCTGTCGAGATTACCGGTGATGATATAGCGGTGGGTGTGAGGGTCCACGCCGGGGGAAAGCCGTAAAAGTATATCGGGATTGTCGCCCCGCTCACCAGCGAGCTCATTCAGCAGCTCAAGCTCGTGGAGGTTATCCACCACGATGTGCCCCACCCCCCACTCCAGAGCCAATTTTAGTTCCTCGGCTGATTTGTTATTGCCGGGAAAATGGACCCTGTCCATCGGGAAACCGGCGGAACGGACAATACTGATTTCGCCAGCGGAGACCACATCCAGCCCCAACCCCTCCTCATTAAAGAGCTGGGCCAGAGCCTTATTTATAAAGGCTTTGGCGGAATAGAAAACGGCGGTATCGGCATAGCGCTGGCCGAACTCCTGCTTAAACTCGGCACAGCGACGGCGTATGCCGGCTTCGTCAAAGACATAGAGCGGCGTGCCGAACTCGGCGGCCAGCTCAACGGTATCGCAGCCGCCGATAAGCAGGTGTCCTTTATTGTTAACCTCAGCCGTTGAGGGAAATAGAACCAGCTTGGACATCATTTCCTCAATGTTAGCAGTGCCAGGTAGTTAAGTCAATTGATGGTTTATATCACCACCCCACCCAGGTTTTTCTTCCCACCCGATACCCACCCTATAGAGGTTAGACCTCTATAAACTCCTTATTTTTAGGGGTGTCTAAGAGGGGGCAAATCCGGGGCCCCCGCAAAAACGAAGTTTTTGTGGGGTAAAAGCCCCCTCTTAATTCCTTAAAAGGGCGGCGGGCGGGAATAGATAATATTGGGGGGAGGGGAAAAGAAGAGGGGAGCTTAATGCTCCCCTCTCTCCGAGCCATTATTACTCTATAACCGGCTACTCTTCTTCCCTCAGCTTATAGCGCTGTATCTTGCCGGTGCTGGTCTTGGGCAGTTTCTTGGTGAACTCTATCCACCGTGGGTATTTATAGGGCGCTATGCTCTTCTTGACAAAGAGTTGAATATCCTTGGCCAGTTTGTCCGACGGGCGGCGGCCCTTCTTGAGCGTTACGTATGCCTTGGGCTTAACCAGGCCATGTTCGTCTTTTTTAGCTACGACCGCGGCTTCCAGCACCGCGGGATGGGAAATCAGGGCGTCTTCGACCTCGATGGGAGAAACCCATATACCGCCGACCTTGAGCATATCATCGCTACGGCCACGGTAATAGTAGTAACCCTGGGCATCACGGTAGTACCTGTCTCCGGTGTTAAACCACTCTCCCAGCATGGAGGTCTTGGTCTTCTCGGAATGGCGATAGTAATAAAGTGCTGTTGATTCTCCCTTTACCTGCAGAGTACCCACCTCACCATCAGGCACCTCTTCACCTTCATCATCGATAATCTTAGCCTGATAGCCGGGGACAAGTTTGCCCGAGCTGCCCGGTTTGACGTCACCGGGGCGGTTGGAAATAAAAATGTGTAATAGCTCGGTGGAACCGATACCGTCCAGGATTTCCAGTCCGAACCTCTCTTTCCACTCATTGAAGATTTCTGTGGGCAGGGCTTCACCGGCCGAGGTACAGATGCGCAAGGAGGACAAATCGTATTTTTTCTCGGCGCCTTCTACCTCAAGCATATTGGCATAAAGCGTCGGTACACCGAAGAATACCGTCGGGTGATAGCGGTCTATTGTGGCGAATATGGTCTCGGGGCGGGGTCTATCGGGGAGCAGAACCACCGAGGCGCCAATAGCCAGGGGATAGAAGAAGCTGTTACCCAGCCCGTAGGCGAAGAAAAACTTGGATGCCGAAAAGAGTAAATCGCCCTGAGTAATACCCAGGACAGCTTTAGCGTAGTTATCAATACAGCTGAAGACATCGTTCTGCAGGTGCACCGCCGCCTTGGGAACACCGGTGCTGCCCGAGGTGTAATTCCAGAAAGCGGCATCTTCAAAGGTAGTATAAGCCACATCGAGCTTATCGGAGCAACGGTTAACGATGTCATTATACGAGATATGATAAGCCCTGGTTTTCTCGCCGACGATGATAGTATTTTCCAGGTAGAGAAACTTATCCCTGAAGCCCTCAATCGCCTCAATAAAATCACTGTCGGCAATAAGGGTGCGGGCACGGCTGTTATTCAGCAGGTAACGGTAGTCGTCCCTGGTGTACATATAGTTTATCGGCATCGGAATAGCGCCGATTTTTATGGCGCCGAAGAAGCAGGCCATAGCCTCGGGGGAATCGTACATGACCAGCATGACCCGTTCTTCCATATGCACGCCCAGGATTTTAAGCGCGTTCCCCACCCGGTTTATCATTCTCTGCATCTCGGCGTAGGTATAGGTCTTATCTTTGTAGTACACCGCCACCTTATCCCCCACCCCCTTTTCCACCATCTCGTCAACCAGCTTGGTGGTGATATTGTAGTACTGGGGAATAAAGCCCTGGTATTTATATTTTTCCATTTTAACTCCCGGCCACATCAGGCAAAGATTAACTATGTATTTAGTTTATAATAAAAGCTCTTTTTTTACAAAGCTAGTGAGAGGCACATCCACCTCGATTTTATATCTTTCCCCATCCCCCACCCAATTTTATCTATTCCCACCCACCACCCTTTTAAGGTAAAGGGGGACTTCGTCCTCCTTATAACCCCCTCAAAGCGGGGTGGGGAGAGAAGTCTATAGAGGTGACACCTCTGTAGGGTGGGTATTGGGTGGGAAGAAAACCCGGGGGGTAACCAACCCCCAATTGACACCCTATGAAGCATACCGTTAGAATATCGTCTACTCTCTACTAAAAAGGCGGAAGATGCATCAACAGACCACTCTGGATAACGGACTGCGGGTTATTACCACCGCTATGCCCCAAACCCGCTCGGTATCCATCTGCATCTTTATCGGGGTCGGTTCGAGGTACGAGACCGAGCCGCAGGCGGGAGTTTCCCATTTCATTGAGCACCTGTGCTTTCGGGGTACGCCCAAGCGCACCACCGCCCGGGAAATCTCCGAGGCAATAGAGGGGGTGGGGGGAATCATCAACGCCGGCACCGATAAAGAACTAACCGTCTACTGGTGCAAGGTAGCCCAACCCCACCTCCGCATAGCGCTGGATGTGCTAGCCGATATACTGCGTCATTCCAGGTTCGACCCGGCCGATATCGAGCGCGAGCGCCAGGTTATCACCGAAGAAATTAACATGAGCAAGGATTCCCCCTCCCAAATGGTTAACATGCTCATTGATGAGCTTCTGTGGCCCCAACACCCGCTGGGGAGAGACATAGCGGGCAGTAAGGAATCAGTAGCCGCCATCACCCGGGAGACGATAGTCGAATACCTGGGACAGCAATATCTACCCGGCAACGCCGTGGTCAGCGTCGCCGGCGCTGGAGAGCACGGGGAGATGGTAAGCGCCGTCGAGAAGGCGCTGGGCGGATGGGCTGACCTGAAGCCCAACCTCACCTATTCCCCATATAAAGAGCAAAAGTTCCCCAAGTTGCGTATCGAGAAGAAAGACACCGAGCAAGCCCACCTCTGCCTGGCGCTAAGCGGGCTGCCCCTGCTGCACCCCAAGCGCTTCATCCTCGACCTGCTTAATGTCATCCTGGGGGAGGGCATGAGCAGTCGCCTTTTCACCGAGATTCGCGACCGGCTGGGACTGGCCTACAGCATCCATAGCTACGCCGAACACTTCTCCGACACCGGCTCGATTACCGTCTACGCCGGGGTGGAACCCAAAAACCTTCAGGTAGCCGTCAAGGCCATCCTGGAACAACTGTCTCGTCTCAAGGAGCCGGTCCCCCAGGCGGAACTGACCAAAGCCAGGGAGCTATCCAAGGGGCGCTTGCTGCTGCGCATGGAGGATAGCCGCAGCGTGGCCGGCTGGATGGGGGGGCAGGAAATTCTCACCCAACGTATCCTCAGTGTCGATGAGGTAATAGCCATCGTCGACGCCATAACCGCCGAGGAAATCCAGCAGCTGGCTCAGGAACTGCTGGCCTCAAATCAGTTAAGGCTGGCGGTGGTCGGTCCCGTAGCTGACGAGCCTCTAGCAGAACTGCTCGTACTATAAAAGAAGCCGCAGCTCGAAAGCTACGGCTTCTTAATACATCTAAAAGGGAAGGATTACATCATCCCTTCCATACCACCCATACCACCTCCTGGCATGCCCGGCTTATCCTTCTCGGGTATATCAGCCACCAGAGACTCGGTAATCAAGACCATAACGGCGATACTGGCGGCGTTCTCCAGGGCCGACCTGACCACCTTGGTCGGGTCGATAATGCCCTTCAACACCATATCGCCGAACTCATCGGCCTCGGCATCATAGCCGACGCCGGCCTTGCTCTTCTTAACCGCGTCAACGATTACCGAGCCGTCTTTACCGGCATTCTCGGCAATCCAGCGAATCGGCTCCTCAACCGCTTTGCGGATAATGTTGACGCCGGTCATTTCATCGCCGCTGGCCGCCACCTTCTTTAGAACCTTAGTAGCCCGCAGCAGAGCCACCCCACCGCCGGGCAGAATGCCCTCTTCTACCGCCGCCCGGGTGGCGGAAAGGGCGTCCTCGACACGGTGCTTCCTCTCTTTAAGCTCGACCTCGGTAGCGGCGCCGACCTTGATGACGCCGACACCACCGACCAGCTTGGCCTGCCTCTCCTGCAGCTTCTCGCGGTCGAAATCGGAGGTGGTCTCCTCTATCTGAGCCTTAATCTGCTTGATTCTGGCTTTGATGGCTTCTTCTGAGCCCTTACCCTCGACTATGGTGGTGTTGTCCTTATCGGAGGTTACGCGGCGGGCGCGACCCAGGTCTTCCACGGTAACCGAGTCCAGCTTGCGCCCGACTTCCTCCGAGATGACCTTGCCCCCGGTGAGGATGGCGATATCTTCCAGCATTGCCTTGCGCCGGTCGCCGAATCCGGGAGCCTTGACCGCCAGCACGTTTATGGTGCCGCGCAGCTTATTGACCACCAGGGTAGCCAGGGCTTCGCCTTCAACGTCCTCGGCGAGAATGAGCAGGTTCTTGGATACCTGCAGTACCTTCTCCAGAGCCGGCAGCAGGTCGGACATCGCCGAGATTTTCTTGTCGGTGATAAGTATGTAAGGGTCTTCTATCTCCGTCTCCATCTTCTCGGCATTGGTAATAAAGTAGGCGCTCATGTAACCGCGGTCGAACTGCATGCCCTCCACGTAGTCCGTCTCATACTTTATGCCCTTGGACTCTTCAACGGTGATAACGCCGTCCTTCCCCACCTTTTCCATCACCTCGGCAATCAGGTCGCCGATCTCTTTGTCCTTAGCGGTGATGGTGCCCACCTGGGCAATCTGTTCCTTGCCCTTGACCTCGACCGATACTCGCTTTAGCTCATCAACAACGGCCTTGGTCGCTTTCTCAATGCCCCTCTTCAATGCTATGGGCTCGGCACCAGCCGCCACATTCTTAAAGCCCTCGCTGATAATAGCATGAGCCAACACCGTGGAGGTGGTGGTGCCATCGCCGCAGGCGTCGTTAGTCTTAGTAGCCGCTTCCTTGACCAGTTGAACCCCCATGTTCTCAAAGGGGTCGGGCAGCTCGATATCCTTGGCAATGGTAACGCCGTCATCGATGACCGACGGAGCCCCCCATTTCCTGTCCAGCGCTACACAATGACCCTTGGGGCCCAGAGTCACCTTAACCGCGTCAGCCAGGGTATCTATCCCCTTCTTTATCGCGTGCCTGACTTCTTCACCAAATATAATCTGCTTAGCCATTTTGCCTCCTTACTTCTTGCTAGCCTTCTTGGCTAAAATGTCGTTCTCACTCAGTATCATCAGTTCCTCGCCGTCGATCTTAATCTCGGTGCCGCCGTACTTGACGTAGAGCACCACATCGCCGACCTTAACGTCCATAGCCATCCGTTTGCCGTCCTCGGTTAGCCTTCCCGGACCGACCGCCAGTACCTTGCCCTCCTGGGGCTTCTCTTTGACGGTATCAGGTAGGACAATGCCCCCCTTGGTAATCTCTTCCCTTTCGATAGGCTTAACCACTACCCTGTCAGCCAACGGTTGAAGCGAAATCGCCATTATAATCCTCCTTATTCTAGCTCAATTACTAATCTTATTTTAGCACTCTCGGGCGGAGAGTGCTAACGATTTATCATAACCTAACTGGGCATAACTTTCAACCTGGTATATAGATAGTTACAGCCGATTTCAGCCGTTTACAGCCATCTAGAGGCATATAATATTCATTATCTTGGTAAGGCGTCTCCTGATTAACTCAGCTTGAGTCCAGGGGTAACATCGAGGTCAAGGCCGTTCGTCTTGCCCGCCTGCAAGCGGTAGTAGCCGCAGGCGGCAATCATAGCCGCGTTGTCGGTGCAAAGTATGGGCGGGGGAACGAGCACGGGGAGGGGGGATTTTTCCGCCAGCCGCTGCCGCAGCATTGCATTAGACGCCACCCCACCCGCCAGCAAGACCTGCTTTACCCGCCGTTCCTTGGCGACAGCCACCGTCTTGGTCACCAGCACGTCTATCACCGCCTCCTGAAAGCTGGCGGCGGCGTCAGCCGCTGACGAAATCTTGCCCGCCTCCGCCAGGCGCAACAGCGCCGTCTTGACCCCGCTGAAACTAAAGTCGTTGCTACCCTTCAACCAGGCGCGAGGCAGGGGAATCGAAACCGTGCCCCCTTTGGCCGCCTGTTCAATGGCCGGACCACCGGGGTAGCCCAGACCCAGTATTCGGGCGGCTTTATCGAAGGCCTCGCCAGCGGCATCGTCCCGGGTGCGCCCCAGCACCGCGTAATCACCGTGACCCCGCACCAGCACCAGGCCGCTATGCCCCCCGGAAACGATAAGGCAGACAACGGGGAAATCAATGCTCTTGTCCCCCAGCCAGTTGGCGTAGAGGTGGCCCTCGAGGTGGTTAACCCCGATAAGGGGCAGATTATGCGCCATAGCCGCCGCCTTAGCCGCGTTCACCCCCACCAGCAACGAGCCCGCCAGCCCCGGGCCGATGGTGACGGCAACGCCCGCCAGGTCTTGCCAGCCGACATCTGCCTCGACCATGGCCTCTTTCAGCACGGGGATAATAGACAGCAGGTGCTGGCGGGAAGCCACCTCGGGGACAACCCCTCCGTAGCGGGCGTGGATTTCCACCTGGGAGGCAATCTGGTTGGAAAGCATTTTCCTGCCGTCCTCCACCACCGCCGCCGCCGTCTCGTCACAGGAGGTCTCGATAGCTAAGATTTTCATGCCTTTGCATTATAACATAGCCGCCGCGCAGTCGAATAATGACGTTGTTTCCCGTCACCCCACCCCGATTTTATCTATTCCCACCCTCCACCCTTTTAAGGAAAATCCCCCTTAATCCCCCTTTTTCAAAGGGGGAAACTCGGTGGGGAGTAACGTGCCCCCGAAGGAACTCTAGAGGGAGAATCCCCTCCAAGGGTGAGCGGGGTGGGACAACAAACGCACGCTCGCCAAGGCGGGGTGGCGGGCGGAAACACCCCCAAATAAGGGGCTAGTAGGGGTCTAACCCCTGTAGGGTGGGTATTGGATGGGACGAAAAACCTCTTTGACACACCCAATAGCCAGTGATATTATGACGAAAAGATGAATAATCGGGTTATACAACTAAGAGTGGGGTGATATTAAATGTCTAGTATTGAAACCCTGTACCTGGTGCTGCTTATCGTCTGCCTCTTTTTGTCCGCCTTCTTCTCCGGCTCGGAGACAGCCTTTATCTCCCTGCAGAGGATAAGGGTGCAACACCTGGTCGATACCAAGGTGAGGGGAGCAAGGCGGGTTGCCAAGATGATGGAGAAACCGGAGAAGTTCCTGTCCACCGTCCTGCTGGGCAACAACCTGGTAAACACCGCCGCCGCTGCCCTGGCTACCTTCCTGGCTATCAGCTTCTGGGGGGACCAGTGGGGTGTCCTCATTGCCACCATCGTGATAACTATCCTGCTCTTGATATTCTGTGAGACCACCCCTAAGACCATAGCCACCCGTCACGCTGAAAAGATATCCCTTACCTTTGTCGGGCTGATAGAAGCCCTCTCCTGGCTGTTTACGCCCTTTGTGATAGTGTTGAGTTGGATTGCCTCCGGCTTCGCCAGGATATTCGGCGGGAAGACGGTGCCCCGGTCGCTGGCTAACGAGGAGGAAATCCGAACCATGATATCGATGGGGCACAAGGAGGGGACGTTTGAAGAGGAAGAGGCGACGATGCTGCACAAGGTGTTCGACTTCGGCAACCGCCCCGCCCTGGAGGTAATGGTGCCGCGCACCGAGGTAATATGGGTAACCAAGGGCACCAAGATAACCGACTTCCTTCAGGTCTACGCCGAAAACCCGCTATCTCGCTTTCCGGTATATGAGGAAAACATAGACAACGTCATCGGTATCCTGGCCGTAAAGGATATACTCATGGCCCAGGCCAAGGGACAAATCGATGATAAAAGCACCATCGACGACCTGATTCGCCCGGCTTACTTTGCCCCCGAGACCAAGCGGGTCAGCGAGCTCTTTGCCGAGATGAAGGATAAAAACTACCGCATAACGGTGATAGTCGACGAGTTCGGCGGCACGGCCGGTATCGTCTCCCTGAGCGGGCTGATGGAGGAAATCGTGGGCCCGGTGGGCGACGAGCTGGCGGAGATAGAAAAGGAATACGAGAGCATCGACGAGTACACCTTCCAGATTGACGGCGGCATGCGGGTGGAAGAAGCCAACGAGGAGATGAGCCTGGACCTGCCCGAAGGTGAAGACTACGAGACGGTAGCCGGCTTTGTCCTCGACCTGCTGGGGCACATACCCAAAGAAGGCGAACGGCTGAAGTATAAGCAGTTGAAGATAGTTATCACCGAGATGCGGGGGATGAAGATAGAGAAGATACGGATAACCAAGGAAAAACATGCAACGACTGCGGATTAGGTTCAGCCGGGGCGAAGAGATAAAGTTCATTTCTCACCTGGATATAATGCGCCTCTGGCAAAGAGCCCTCCACCGCGCCCAGATTCCGCTGGCCTACACCGAGGGCTTCAGCCCCCACCCTCGCCTGTCGCTGGCGGCGCCGCTGGCGGTGGGAATAACCAGCCAGGGGGAGTTGATGGATGTCTTTTGCAGCCAGTGGGTCTCCCCCCATTCCTTCACCGACGCCCTGAGCCAGCAGCTGCCGACGGGGATTGAAATAATGCAGGTCTTTTCGGTAGCCCCGACCATGCCCTCGCTGCAATCGCAGGTCGGCTACGCCGAATACGAGGTCGAACTGGAAACAGAGAAGGACCAGGCAGGGGTAAAGGCGGCGCTGGCTTCGCTGCTGGCGGCGGAGCAGTTTCCCTGGCACCACGAGAGGGACACCGGCACCAGAAACTACGACCTGCGGGCTTTAATCGAAGACCTCTGGCTTATCGAATGGCGACAGGGCTATTCCCAGATAGGCATGAGGCTGCGCTGCGACAGCGGCGGCTCGGGAAGGCCGGAGCAGGTAGCCGCCGCCCTGGGCTTTAGCCACCCCACCTCCATCCGCCGCAGCCAACTGCTGCTGAAAACGGGCTAGGGGATAAAGCGCATGAAAGGGGAAAACCAGCCGTCATCATTGGAACATCGGGTGCTGGGCTTCATTCGGGAGCACCAACTGGTACCAGACGGCGAGAAGCTGGTGGTGGCGGTGTCGGGAGGGGCGGACTCGGTTTGCCTGCTCCATATTCTGACCAATCTCCAAAAAGAGCTGAAAATAAAGCTGCACATCGCCCACCTCAACCACCAGCTGCGGGGCGCTGATTCCAACGCCGACGCCGAATATGTCGCCGATTTAGCCCATAAGCTCAAGATTCCGTCTACCATCGAGAAACGGGATGTGAAGGGCTACCAAAAAGAACAGCGCCTGTCGCTGGAAGAAGCCGCCCGCGAGGTGAGATACCGCTTCCTGGCTGAGGTAGCCGGAGCCATCGGCGCGGGACGGGTGGCGGTGGGGCACACCAAAGACGACCACATAGAGACGATATTGATGCACCTCGTCCGGGGCAGCGGCACGCGGGGGCTGCGGGGACTGCAGCCGGTCACTTTATGGCAATCAGGCAGCCTGACCATCATCAGACCCCTGCTGGAGTTAAGCCACCAAGAGACGGAGGACTATTGCCGCCAGCACAATCTTACGCCCCGTCTGGATGCTTCCAACCTTTCCCTGTCGCCGTTGAGAAACCGGGTGCGACAGCAGCTTATGCCCCTGCTCGAAAGCTATAACCCCGCCGTCGCCGAAGCCCTGCTCCGCACCGGGCGCATCGCCGACGACG
>Ga0315537_1000389_pt1 | contig 34104 bp, 32 predicted proteins | sample SalMarSW160270MG_FD_203091 | JGI IMG/M metagenome (GOLD analysis project Ga0315537, IMG submission 203091) | Salt marsh sediment microbial communities from the Plum Island Ecosystem LTER, Massachusetts, United States - Salt Marsh Sediment SW1602-70 ... | reverse complement strand
CGGAGGTTGTAGAGCATCCCAGAACGGCGTCTCGATAGGTCCGGGAACGATAGCGTTGGCATAGATACCTAACGGCGCCAGCTCGAAGGCCAGGTTCAATGTCAACCCCAGAATGCCCGCCTTAGCAGAATGGTAATGGAGTACGGAAACGGAAGGGCTGACGGCACCCATGGATGAAAGGTTAATGATTTTGCCGTACTTCTGTTTTTTCATATGCGGAATAACCGCCATGCAGACCAGAAATGCCCCTTTTAGGTTTACTTTTAAGATTTTATCCCAGTCCTCTTCCGTTGCCGTCTCGGTATCGCCGCCCTTGACGCCGCTAACACCACCGGCATTATTGACCAGAATATCAATTTTCCCGAATTCCTTAACAGTCCTGTCCACCATATCATTAACTTCGGCGCTGCTGGATATATCGGCCTTTATCGCCAGCGACCGGTGTCCCAGAGCCCTGATTTCTTCGGCTACTTTCTCGGCGCCTTCTATATGCAGAGCATTAACCACCACGTCACAGCCCTCGCGGGCAAACATGAGGGCAATACCCCTGCCCATTCCCTTGGCTCCCCCGGTAACGATAGCTACCCTGTTTTCAAGTAACACCCTGGCCTCCTTTGATATTTATAAAGTCCAACGCCAATAATTGTACTCTTACATGAAAGCTACCGTCAAAGTATCTTTGGGGGATAATAAGACGGAACAGTTTAATTGATAAATGGTGCTAACCAGAAGTATTTAATCCCAATCCTTCAGAGCGGCAACATGTTTTCCGGCAAGTCGGCCGGAAGCCAGCATCTCCCCGGCATTAAGGCCGCCGATGGCATAGAGATTGCCGCAGATAGAACCCATTTCCCCGGCGCTGTATAATCTGGGAATAGCTTCTTTATAGGGGTCTAATACCTGGCCGTGAGCATTACGTCGGGGTCCGCCGCAGGTATTGATGCCACCGGGATAGAGAACACATGAATAGAAAGGCGGCGTTGCCAGCGGCTTCAGAGCCTCTACGCCCCGGTTGAATTCAGGGTCATGGCCCTGTTCGCAATAACCGTTGTACCTGTTCACCGTCTCTTCGAGGGTAGAGGGGTCCATGTCACCGCCGATAAGACGTCCCAGTTCTTCAATAGTGTCGGCTTGTTTAATCCAGCCCTTTTCTATCTCCCTCATGTTGTCATGACTCCAGCCTTCGGGGCAGCCCCCCAGTTCAGCCGGGTAGGCCTGAATGCCGAGAAGATATTCGGTGCCGGAAGCAGAGTTAGCCGCGATGGGCCCCTGTTCTCTCACGGTCTCATCGAAAATCAGATAAGTCGGAACGTCGGTATATCCGGGCTCCTTCAGATTATAATCGGTATGCTTTAGCCACCAGTTGTGGCTTATGATGCGGACGCCCTCATCGGTGTACCTCTTCCCGTATTTATTCACCCAGATACCTCTCCCGAAGACCAGCAGCCAGGCAGCCTTGTATTCGGGGACCCAGATGTTCAGGTAGCCGCACATAGTATTCATATGCCAGAGGTCAGCGCCGGCTTTCTGTGCCATCCTGATGCCGTCACCGGTATTATACGGCCACCCGGAAAATTTCAGCGGGTAGGGCCGGAGATAATTGGCTTTCATCTCTTCATCGAATTCAAAGCCCCCGGTACAGAGGACAACTCCCTTTTTTGCTTTGATGGCTATTTTCTTCCCGTTGCTTTCGGCATAAACGCCCTTTATCTCGCCAGTCCCGCCATCTTGAACCAACCCGATGGCAGGAGTCGAATACAGTACCTCAATGCCTCTCTTGTCCAGTTGTTTTTTCATCGTTTCCAGAAATCGAATACCCCATCCCTTGATAACAACATGACCAAAGGAATCGCCTCCCGGAAATTTGGGATACTGGGCAGAACTTCGCTTTCTGATGGTGTGTTCAACACCCATCGATGCCAGCCAATCATGATTATGAGCCAGCTCTTTCATGAATATCAGGCAGTCTTCTTTGGGTACTACTGATATTTGCGATGACGGGTCGGCGTCCTCCAGTCCGTTCGAGCTTATCGCGTAGAGATGTTCAGCGGCTTTTTCCGGGTCGGTAGCGAACGCCGCCCCGATACCCGACGTCCGTGTCTGACCTCCTCCCGGGAAAGGCGCCTTTTCCAGTATGATAACGCTGGCGCCGTTATCATAAGCGGTAACAGCCGCGGAAATACCGGCACCGCCGTAGCCGGCTACAACCACGTCATACTCTTTATCCCATTTTATTGCTTCCATCATTTTAATCTCTTTTCATCTCTTTAGAATATGTTTTGACATCACAAAGGATACCACCTTTTAAGTAAGTGTTACCAGTATTTTAACTTCATGACATGAAGGTTATCATTGAAGCGCAGGGCTGTAGCTTGGTAGTCTTTACAACGGCTGTATACACCCATATAATTGAAGGGAAGCCGTGCCCCTGTAGCTCAGAGGATAGAGCAGCGGTTTCCTAAACCGCGTAGGGCCATGCCGCCCAGTGTTTTCGGGTGTCGCATGGCCCCATTTTGTATCTAGAGCAGGGTATAACAAAGGGGTTTTATACCGTCCCGTGACACCCCGTCCCGCACAGTTCGTTAGCAAATTCGTTAGCACAAAAGCCGGTGTGCTAATATGAGCAACTTTTGAGAATGGATCAGCTCTTTGGGCAAGTGAACAATCTGCTAAGGTGTAAGGCGGTTATCTTGCTGTGAACATCATGTTCGTGGTTGAACAAAATAAGCTATTGTTCAACGGGGGGTAACAAAACAAATTTTTATTACCCAATCATATACTACTTTATTACCTTTGGTTAACAATCTTGATGTTTCTTATGGACTGCAGAATACAGAATTGAAAACCAACCACAACAGAACTAAAATAGCTGGTAGTGGAGGGGGTATGATTGTCGTTACGGGGGCAACTGGTCATATTGGCAATATTCTAGTCCGGGAACTAATCACACGCAGGCAAATCGTTCGTGCTCTTGTCATGCCAAGCGACGACTACCGGTCTTTGACTGACCTCGAAGTGGAGATTGTCCATGGTGACGTCACCAACCTGAAAAGTCTTGAATCGGCGTTTAGTGGCGTAGATATCGTCTTTCACTTAGCTGGTATCGTTACCATCATGCCCAGCATGAAGAAGGTACTTGAGCGGGTAAACGTGGGAGGCGTGCGTAATGTAGCTGAAGTCTGTCGTGCATCTGGTGTCCGCCGCCTTGTCTATACAAGTTCCGTCCACGCTATTGCCGAGCCGCCCCACGGCACGGTAATTGACGAATCACAGCCCTTCGATCCTGACCGCGTCCTGGGTGACTACGCCCGCAGTAAGGCACGTGCCACTCTTCTTCTCTTGGAAGAAGTACGTAAGGGAGGGCTTGATGCCGTTATATGCTGCCCGACGGGTGTTATTGGTCCCGGGGATTATGGTATATCAAATGTTGGCCAGCTTATACTTGATTTCGCTAGTGGGCACCTGAAGTCATATGTGCGGGGTGCTTATGATTTCGTGGATGTGCGTGATGTTGCTAACGGCCTCATCCTTGCCGCCGAGAAAGGGCAACCAGGACGCCACTACATTTTCTCCGGCGCGCAGGTGCAGGTTCTAGAACTCATGAAAGAACTGGAACGCAATATCGGCTACCCTGCTCCCACCTATGAGATACCACCCGCATTAGCTCGCGCTGCCGGTGTGCTTGCCAGTGTATATTACCGACTAATACGGAGACGACCGGTGTTTACTGCTTATTCAATTGACGTGCTTCGTAGTAACTCTCAAGTGAGTTCAGCACGAGCGCGTGAAGAACTTGGCTTTACAACCAGACCTTGGCAGGAATCTATTCGTGATCATGTCGAGTGGTTTAGGGTTGAGGGGATGCTTCCCATACGCAGCTAGAATGTGACATTATGGATAAATGTTACCTATTAAACAAAGCAAGCGATTGTGCATTCCTAGACATCTGGATGAGAGTCGTTTGACCCAATCGGTTCTATCTGAGAAATGTACCGCGTATCGTGAAATTCTTTCTCGGCTTGCTCCCAAACGTCAGCGAAGACCACCTTGGCTTGATTTTTTATCGCGTCACGGACTTTCCCGGCTTGCTTTATGGCTTCTTTGTAGGCTTTATGGGCTTCTTCCTTAGCTTGTTTATCAACGGCATGTTTCTCACTCTCTTTATAGACTATATCCGCGTGCTTCTTGACCTCATCATAGGCCTGTTGTGCTCGCGTCAAAGCCTCCCACAATACATTACTAGATTCATCTCGAGTTTCTTTCCGATGTTCTAGGTCTTCTGTTTCCATTTCATTCTACCAGTGTGTTTTTACCATTCATTGGTATTATGATGAACGAGAAACTTGGACACCGAGAATTCAATGCGTTTGGTTTTGGGTTTAGGACTAAAATTTAATTCCCCCTTCTTTCTTCTTTTCTTGCTTCTCGCTCCGTCTTTTCCAGCTCCTCTATTCTCCCTTCTTCCCTTTCAGCTTCTCTTCTCTCTTCTGCTCTCGCCTCTTTTCTTTCCTCTGCTGACAGCTCTTCTCTTTTCTCTTGTTTCTCCGCTTCCCTTCTCTCCTCTTTTCCCATCTTTTTTCTTTCTTTTTGTCTTGCTTCCCGCTCCCTCTTTTCCTGCTCCCCTATTCTCCATTCATCACTTTTAGCTATTTCTCTCTCTTTTCCTCTCGCTTCTTTTCTCTCGTCTTCTCCCAGTTCCACCAATTCCTCATTGTAGAACTTGGAAGCTACGTTTATTATATCTTCGGTTCTTTCGCTCAGAAATTTCTGGTCTTCAATTCTTCTCCCAAGGAAAGCAGCCCGGTCGGTAAGTCCTTCCTTCTCTGTCTTTTCTTTTTCTTGCTCCATCCCGGGTAATGTCTTCGACGCGAGGTTTCGGATAACTTTAATGTATCTTTCCCTTTCCCCCGGGTTTTGAGAGGCCTCGAAAATGGCCTTATCCACGGCCGGACTAAAGTCCCCGCTTTTTTCCGCCTCCTCGGTGAGGATATCGAGATCCTTTTTGGATATGGCCGTTGACGGATCTACACACAAATAATGACTGAGGAAATCATATAATTTTGCATCATCTCCGCACAACTCCTTCAGCAAACTCTCCTCTTTCTTTTCCTCTTTCTTCTCCTCTATTACCTCTTTCTTCTCCTGTTTCTTTTTCCACCACATAATTTAGCCTCCCTTTTTTATTGTTCATACCTGCCTGATTATATGCTGATCAAACTCTTAATTCTTTGGGAAAAATCGTCTTAATTGGGATTTCCCATTTCAATTCGCAATTGATAAGGCAATACTAATTTCAGGGATCTCTTCCATAAGCTGGTCAATTGAGACTTCCTCGCCAGTAGTCCGGAAAGCCCGTTTCGAAGAATCAGATATCACCACAAGGGCAATCGGCAACTTCATGCCAAAGAGCCAGATACCTTTACCAGTACTCTTATATTTTAGTGAAGACCTGGCTACCGCAATCAGAGTTACGTCTCCAATCACAATAGGTTTCTCTACCGTTACTTTTTTCTCCATTTAGCCCCCACCAGTATTCTCACGGCTTTTATCGCACTCCACGAGAATAAGAATCTCAACATTGGTGCCACAATTTGTACCGGTAGCACTCTCACTGCTAGTTGAGTGTAACCTTCCAGGACAACCTCACCTTCGTAATCAGCTTGGATATCTATCTCATGGGGAAAAGAGGGTCTCCAGAAAAGGCGAGAGGACTCGATGATACCCACTAGAAATGCCGTATCTGCTGGGTTATCGAGTCCCACTTTAAAATTCACTCGCAATTCCCTGATCTTGAGATGGTGAAGAATTTCCTTGACCAGACGCCTTAACCGTTTGAGCATGCCTTCAATTCTAACGATTTCAAAGAGAGCCCTCAACGATCTTATACCCTCTCCGGGTTTTCGCTCCTTCCTCTTCTCTTCAGGCTTTCTCTTTCCTCTTATATCCTTCTTCAGGAGACCAAAAAGCCATTTCAACCTTATCCTGAACTTCGGCCTTTCGTATACTTCTATACGACAAAGAATGTCAAACGGGATGGAGAGGATAGCTATCAGGCTAGCTAACGCAACTACAAGCCAAATGACAACCCACAAACAACTCTATCCTTCCTATTTACCCTCTTCTTTCTTCTGCGCCCTCCATCGTTCTACCACCTGAGGTATCGTTTCGGCAAACTTTTCCATCGCTGATGCAATACCTCCTTTGATACCCTCTACCCTAATTCCGCTCTTGTCAATGATGACCATGCCAACCGGTTTAATCCCAGCATGACCTCCGGTACCAATACCACCAGCACCTCCTCCCTTCTTAGAGTCTGTCCCTGAACCGCCTCCAGCGCCAACAGTAAAACCGACGCTTATCAGGGGAATGAGGGTAGTATCTCCGATAATCGTTGGTTCTCCAACCACGGTCTTCGTGTTGAGCACCTTTTCGATTTCCGCAAGATTCGCCTTCAGCAAGTCCTTTACTTCATCTCCCCTTATTACTTCCGCCATTGTTTACCTCCTTTTAAGAAAATTACAGCGTAACAGAACAAAAAGGGTACCGTCAACCACCGTACTAATTAGCGGTTTCCGGTGCCCTATCCCATCATAACACCCCTACACTATAATCTTTTTAAGGTCGTGCCAGATGTTGGACTTTTATCTTACTTCCTTTTTGCGTGATTGTCAATACCTAAAATACAGGGTAAACATCAATTGAAGTAACAGAACGTCATATTGTTGTATTAGGAACGGGAGTAGCGGCACTCTCCTCTGCGTTATCCGTTCAGCAATGTCTACCATTGCACGAACATTGGGATATGATTCCTGCGGTGTGCAGGTATGTTTACCATTTTCGTTTTCCATATAAGAAATCAAGAACTTGGGGGTGTCTGTTAAGGCATAATAAAATTATGCTTTAAAGGATAGTAAAAAAATCAATCAATAAAAATCAGAAGAATCATTGACAAATGCTACCACATATGTTATATCATATTCAATATGCCGAAAATAGCGGATAAGATAAGGAACTATCGAGTCCGCAAGGGGCGGACACAAGAACAACTTGCCAGGAGCATTGGGGTATCTTTGAACACCGTGCAGAGATGGGAATCCGGAAAGACACGCCCATCGCCATTGGCCATGGAGAAGCTGCAAGGATTATTTGAAGATGTACTGGAAGGCGATCAGCTTAAGCTGTTTTTAGAATGAGTGATACCTCTATTTTAGCAGACGGAACAGTCTATAGTAAGAGAAAGGGCTTCTGCCCTTTTTCTATTTCTCCCTTGGAGGCATATGCTTCTATCTCAGGCAACGAAAAGATTGAAAAACTACAGACTGTAAGTCAACGACTAAAAGGCCTGAAGATATTGGAACTGAATTCTACCGCTCAGGGTGGTGGCGTCGCAGAGATGCTATATAGCTCAGTGCCATTTCTGAATATGATAGGCATAGAGTCGGAATGGAAGATCATTAACGGTCATAAAAGCTACTTTGAATGTACGAAGAAGATTCATAACTTATTACAGGGTATGAGGGGCTCTTTCACCTCTGAAATGAAGCGGATTTATGTCAGTCAACTTCAGGAGTGCGCCAGCAATAATATTATAGACTATTCCCCAAATGTGGTAATCGTAAATGATCCTCAACCGATGTTGTTATGCCAATACCTAAAAAGAGACACGGAAAGCTGGTTCTGGAGATGTCATATAGATATAGAGCCGGCAATAAAGTCTAAAAATGGCCTATTAAGTTTAATTAATAGCTGGATTGTGGATTATGATGCTGCGATATTCTCGGCAGCTCGCTATGTTTTCCCGCCCTGGCCTGTTCCCAAGTTTATAATTCCACCATTCATTGACCCTCTTTCCGATAAGAACCGTGAGCTGACTCAGGAAGAGATACATAAGGTTCTCGAAAAATACAACATAGACCCAGAAGTTCCCATAATCGCTCAAATTGGAAGATTTGACCCCTGGAAAGGGCTGGATAGAACAATTAATACCTACCGCCAGGTAAGAAAAGAGAGAAAATGCCAGCTTGTGATAGCCGGGGGTTCTGCTACTGATGATCCAGAAAGTGAGAGAATTCTAGAAGATATTTACTCGAAGACAAGGGAAGATGAGGATATCCATATACTTAATCTTTCGCTAGTCAACCGTACTGAAAATTATACGGAGGTAAATGCCTTACAGCGAGCCGCGAGTGTGATAATGCAACCATCGACGAGAGAGGGTTTTGGGCTGGTTATTACCGAAGCGCTGTGGAAAGCCAAACCAGTTATAGCAGGTAATGTGGGTGGGATACCTTTCCAGATTAAGAAGGGCCATACGGGCTATTTCTACCAGAATCCAACAAGAACTGCGGAGAAAATAATTTACCTTTTAGATAACCCGCGAGCTGCTGAGAGAATAGGCAAGAGAGGCAAGAAATACATACAGGATCACTTTCTAATTGTTGACAGGATAACAGATTATCTGATGGCGATAGATATTACTAAGAATTCAGCTGCAAACAGGAGAAAACTGGCTGAATGTGTGACCGGCTTTCATCCGTGGTGAACGCCTTTTCACTATTTACTTACATATTCTGAATATTCTGGCAGTGGCAACTCCAGAGAAGCTCGATATGAAAGTCAATGTCTCCTTAGAATTTACTTACTACTAAACGAGCATTGGGATGTTTGCCTTCCATACGCATATGAAATCTTGAAAATGGCCCAAAGCGTCTTAATACACAAACTATCTAACCAAAGATGAACCGCATGCATTAAAGAAAGTTCAATTTGTTAATATGATGCCTATGCGCAGTAAGGATTACACTTCTCCTTAGTTAGGTCCAATTTAATGTATAATGAAATCAAGCACATGCGTGTCTGAGTCATCAGGGAGGTATAAAATGGTGGAAGACAGGGAACATATTACCCAGGGTGAATTCCGTGGTACACGATTCCGAAATATTGGAACTGACCCGGACAACCCTGAGGAGGGAAGGATTTTCGTCTGAAACAAAATGGGTTGGTTTGAGCGAGTACAAGGCGTTTCGGGCAATGTGGCTTTTATCCCTGTAGCCCAGTCAGAAAATGAGTTGCGTGAGTTAATTTCAAGAGATGACCCTTCAATTGACTGGGTTTCATTAGGTGGTGAGTACAGAAAAAGGGTGTCTGGTGAATTCATGGAGCAGTCGCTATCATCTCGAGATTCTGATGATTCTGAGGATTCTACTGAAGAAACTAGCGAAGATTCTGAAGACAATGATCAGCAATACCATCAGCATGGCTTATGACTGGGCTCTTCCGCAAGACCTTTGAGTTAATGTAGTCGGTGTCACCACTGAACGAACATCGGGATGTATGTGTTTTTATCGTAACATCTGCCTTTCTAGCAGGCAATACCGAACAAATGAAGTTTCGGTTATTTTACAATCTGAGTTATTGTGACACAATGGGTTTTTATCACACACATAATGGGGACGGTGTCCCATATCTAGAGGATTTAATCTCTAGTGCACCAGGGTAACAACTCAAACTTGTGTATCACCTGCTACTCTAGACTCCATGTTGAACCGGAGCCAGTTATCAATTTTTACGGATTACGCATGTCAAACAGATGTAACCGATGCTATTGATACTTCAGACTCTTTTTCTAAAACCTGAGCTGCTGGTTCATACATCTGCCGAGTATATTCTTTGACCATTCGTTTTGCTGAAAACAGAGGCGAACATGAGCGTATCGCCTGCCTGACAACTCCTATCCATCCATGCGGAATACCATTCACATCTCGGTCATAGTAAAGGGGTATTATTTTCGCCTCGAGCAAATGGTAAAGAGCATTAGCATCTGCGTTGTCCTGCTCTTCTGGATCATCAAACGTGATATCATCACCAATCGCCCAACCATTAGCACCGTTATAGCCTTCATACCACCAGCCATCAAGCACACTGAGGTGCGGCACTCCATTAACGGCTGCCTTCATACCACTGGTACCGCTAGCCTCCTGCGGTTGTCGGGGAGTATTAAGCCATACATCGACTCCCGGGACGATGTAGTGGGCCATGCGAATATCATAATCCTCTACAAAGGCAATCCTGCCCCCGAATTCAGGGTCTCTAGCTATATTATATACTTCCTGTATAAGATGCTTACCATGTTCATCGTTGGGATGTGCCTTTCCAGAAAATACTATCTGAACGGGTCGCAGTTCATCTCGAAGCATTCGCTTCAGGCGACTAATATCGTGTAGAATGAGGGACGCTCGTTTGTAGCCGGTAAAACGACGGCTGAAGCCGATAGTAAATACCTCGCAATCAAGGAGAGCCCCCGTTGTCACTACCGGTACTGGCGAGCCGCAATTCTCAACCCACCGCTTTCGGGCCCGATTCTGCATGGCACTTATGAGCTTATTTTTTAACCACAGACGCGTTGTCCACAATTCTCCATCTGGAATATTCTCGATATTCTCCCATATTGCCGGGTCATCATGCCTGGTTATCCAGTCATTGCCAAGGTACTTTTCATATATCCTTGCCATCTGTGGTGCCACCCAAGTGGTAACATGAATTCCATTTGTCACCGAACAAATGGGTACGTCTTTCTCTTCTATACCTGGCCATAGACTATGCCACATCCGGCGACAAACTGCACCATGAAGCTCGCTCACACCATTACGGTATTGAGCCATCCTTAATCCAAATACGGTCATGTTGAAGCTTGTGCTATCTGACTCTTGTGTCCCAATCTTTAAGAATGCGTCTCGATCCAGTCCGACCGTACTCCAATAGCCATTTAAGCATTTTTCAACTAAACTGTGCGTAAAAGCATCGTTTCCAGCCGGGACAGGAGTATGTGTAGTGAAAATTGTTGTCGCTCTCACCTTATTGACGGCCTCTTGAAAATCCAATCCTTTATCGGTGAACTCCCGGCAACGCTCAAGCATCATAAAAGCCGCGTGTCCCTCATTAGCGTGCCATATTAACGGTTCAATTCCGAGTGCTCTCAACATACGTACGCCGCCAATACCAAGAACAATTTCTTGCTGGAGGCGGATTTCACTATCACCACCGTATAGTCGAGCTGTAAGCTGCTGGTCGCTCGGGGTATTTTCTTCAAGTTTGGTGTCTAAAAGATAGAGCTTTACCCGTCCCACATTCACCTGCCAGGCGGCAACGCTCACCGTTCTTGAATCAAGCTCGACCTCTATTTTTACCCTATCCTTTTGCTCGGTAAGCACCGGCGTAATAGGTGCTTCGCTGAAATTCAACTCCTGATAAATCTCCTCCTGCCAGCCCTCGTTTGATATATGCTGTTGAAAATATCCCTGAGGGTACATGAATCCGATACCGACTACAGGTAAACCAAGGTCACTCGCCTCCTTCAAATAATCGCCAGCAAGAACTCCTAACCCGCCTGCGTAAATAGGAAGAGAGTTATGAAAAGCAAACTCCATCGAAAAATAGGCAATGATATACTTTGCCATATGAGGACGTTTTTTATGAATCCAGGTTTGCTCTCCTGATAAATCAGACTTAAAATGATCTATAACTGAATCATACTTCTGAAGAAAGGCAGAGTTCTCGGCTGCTGCAACCAGCCGATAAGAAGCGATTTGTCGTAAAAGCTTGACCGGGTTATGCCCCGTGGATTTCCATAGGGGGCGATCTATAGCTTTGAACAATTCCCGTGCTTCCTGGCGCCAAGTCCACCACAGGTTATAAGAAAGCTCATTCAGATTGTTGATTCTCTTTGGCAGTTTTTGTGCTGATAAATCGTTCATCGATGGCACCTCGCAAGTAATTCAGGCATCATGAATGCCAGTATATTGTTATCAATCATAGCCAGTCCGATATTCCCCAGCAAGGGTGCTATCCATACAGCAATATAGGTAAAGCTACCCAATCAATCTGGAGATGTGATTACACGCTGGAGCTACCGTAAATGAGCGGCTTTTATCAGCGTGGTTTCAAGCATAGCTGGTTTACCTCTCGCTACAATCAAAGGGAAGAATAAAAACGTCACAAACAAATCACAGATAACATATGCGTCACGTGACTCGAATACCTTAAGAGGATGAGGGTTTTGTCTTCAGTCTGTCGTCATGTCAAAGAGGTGGGCGTGATAAGGCTCAAGGGCAATATAAAGTCCCTGACTGCTAACCTCATCCGGGTCTCGAATATAGGTCGTTCCTGTCAGTTCATCAAGGAATAGCATCCTTCCTATATTTGCCTCTGGTAATGGCACCTTCAACCGTCCCTGTGCCGGATTTGGAGAATAGTTCACAATAACTATTTTGGTCTCGGCAGCGTAATGCCAAGACCAGGCCAGCAAGTTTTGATAACTTTCGTTACCCTGCCAGGCATGATTTACTTCCATGGGGTTCCATTCACCATCATGAAAAGCCGGACTGCTGCCTATTACCATCAGTCGCTCATAGAATTGCATTATGCTGGAGTCAGGAACTTCTTTCGACTCACGTACCATTTGTACCGGTATGTGGACACGATAACCCATAAACTGACCGTCATGGAAAATACGAAGCCCGGGAATGGTAGAAATAATGATGGCGGCTGCTAACGAACGTTCTTGACCGAAGGTAGTAACAGCACGAGGCTCATCATGATTCTCAATAAAGTGCGCCGAGCGTTTCAAGTATAAGGCTCCCGATAAAAGATAATTGCGAATTTCCCCGGCGCTTGATAACCGCAGCCTGTCGTAGAGCTGCTTGTTATAGGTGAAGTCAAAGCCCAACTCCTGCACTTTCTTCTCTAGGCCCCAGTAAACCTCAGCTAAGAACAGAAAATTGGGTCTTCGCTGTTTCACCTGTCCGATGGCTTCAGCCCAGAATTCAGTCTCTGGTCTGAGGTAACTTGTTATGACTTCCCCCCATACATTCCCGAAAACGTCGTTAAGTGCGAGCATCGCCATATCACAGCGTACCCCATCGGCTACTTCGGCTATCCGCAGTAATTCATCGATCAAAGCCCCTCGCGAATCAATCGAGTAGAAGTTAATCTGGGCCGTATCAGTCCAAGGAGGAAAATTCGGGTCCCGGCCATGGGCAAGGTAGATTTCTTTCTTTGTTATAAAGAACCAATCAGGATGATTGTGGACGTCCGCGTATTTTCCTTGAATGAACCTCCCACGGTGAGAAAACGTCCATGGATGGTCAACAGCTAGGTGGTTGGGAATGAAGTCCAGCATTAGTCCCAGACCATACCGATTGAGTTTCCCCTTTAGTTGAGCGAGTTCCCCCGGCCCGCCGAGTGAAGGATCAAGACTATAGGAATAAATAGCGTAAGGAGAACCACTAATGTCATCCTCATTCCAACCAGGTAAAGCCTGGTCATAGGCTCGCTGAAGAACTGGATCAATCAGTGCTTTTTGCCGAGAACCGGGACTACGCTGCCATACTCCCATGAGCCAGACAAGATCAAATCCTTTGTGACTAAGCTCCTGCCACACCTCTTCAGGGATTGTGGCAAGTGTCAGTCTCCGCCGATATTTCTCGGACATCCGTCTGAGAAATAAGCGGGCATTAACCTCATATAGACAGGGATTGTGACGTACAGTAAGCACGAGACACTAAACTATCCGGCGGCTACTTTCCCTTTAGCCAGGCAATCCTGTCGGCTAGACTCTTGGCTGCCTGAATCTGAGTGGTATTCTTCCGCAGGTCCCTTGCTAGTTTTTCGTCGCCGACTACATCATGAACCCAGTTGCTGAAATCATTTTTAAATTCATTGGAGTGATAATGGAATGTTTCCTCACTCATTTCCTTAAGTGCTACCTCCAGCTCTGGCAAGTTTTTTAATACCCGTCCGTCCGAGCACCAAAAATATTTCTCGTTGACAACATCGGCTAACCACTTTTCGGCAACTGTCTTTGTAATCCTGACCATTTCTCCCACCTCCAAGATTTATCATACTACACCAGCAATCCTTTTAGAAAGGCGGACTCCGACCTGCCGGTGCCAATTCGAGCCGTCAGACTAGGGTAGTAGAATGAGGAACTAAAGGTACCTGCTCGAGCCCAACCCTGACAGTAACCGTAAAGCAAACCTTGCATTGATTGTGCTCATAAACTTGCCCAAATCATTATTTCGTGAGGACTATCTTTTTCCACCATGGCTTCCCGGGTTTCTTCTATTGCCTCTAGCAACTCGCGATATTCAAACTTGTCCCCAGGGAGATTACCTACAAACTAACCGGGTTTTTAGATATAACAAAAGCCCCTTTTGTCTTATGTTAAAACCAAACGGAAAAGCTTTCAATCTAACCGCCCGGCGGGGGTGAAAAACGTGCTAGTTTATGAAATTTTATCTTATGACTTATTGTTGAACTTGGTGAAATAACATACATTAAATACAATTCAATAGACAGAAACATTAAGGGTAGTAAGGAAACTAAGTATTGTTTCAGGTAGAGTCTGACTCTACTCGGTCTCCCCGTCCGCAAAATATGGCTCTTTTTTACGTTTAAACAATTCGTCAGGTTGTTAAATAACAAGGAGGAGCATTTCCGCTCCCCCTTTTTCTAACTATTTTTCAATGGGCCCACTGAATATTCTCGGGCATGAATACATGTGCGTAAAGATCGCGTTTAACAAAAAGCCATTCGGTTACCCTCATTGTTAAAGTTGGAGAAGATTTACATAAGGCTATTTTTTGTTGTTTTCTCCACGTTTGTAATTATCAGCACAACAATTGGCACACTGTTTTCCCGCTATCTCTTAGTTCTTTTCATTTCTTACACTTCCGATATAAAATGCACTTAAATAGTTAAGAGGTGATACATGAATTCCAAAGGCTGTCCTTTACAAGGTACTAATTTCGGGTATTGTTCAAGTTACGCTCAAAAGCAAACCTGCGTCTTTGTACAAATCCTAAAAAAACTGGAAGACATCGAGAAAAGGATTAACGATCTTTCCTAGCCGCTTACCTAGTTAGGAGAGTTGGTTCAAGGATGCCTTGAAGTAGGCTATGGTCTGGGGAAGTGGCAGCAGTCCTAGCCCAAGCTGGAGTATGACCTAATATAGACATCAGGGAGCATAGAAAAGCCCTTTGAAGTGTCTATTAATTTTCAAGGCCCAACTATCCCACTTTTGCTGAGTACATACACATATGGAATCTGCTTATCTTGGCGCCGGGTACTTACGCGTTTAGCTAGCATGCGGCATAAGAAATGTAACTCCTTTGTTAAAAGACCAAGTTCAATCCAGTCCTATAACTATCCCTTCGGGAACCACTATTATGCCTTTATCCGATATTGTGCAGCCTTTCCTCGCATCCGCCTCCAGGTCATATCCGATTGATACGCCAGACTTGATTCTCACCCCGGTGTCGATGATAGTTCGTTTAATCCTGGCACCGGGCTCTATATTGACATCATCAAATATTATAGATTCCTCGATGAAAGTATTTCTCTCCACGATCACGCCTGGAGACAGAATGGATTTCCACACCGTGCCTCCGCTAATAATACAGCCATCAGACACCATAGAATCCGTTGCTTTTCCTTCAAAGATAAACTTGCTCGGAGGCAGTGACCTCTCGTATGCTCTTAACGGCCACTGCTCCCCATAGAGATTGAAAGGAGGATCTATACTCACCAGATCCATACTCGCTTCATAGTACGAATCGATGGATCCGATATCCTTCCAGTAAGAAGAATCATGGGTTCTATCAACCAAAATCTTATGCCTTGTGCCCTCTTTCACTTCAACCACGAAATCCTCAATCTTATTCTCTTTTTCATAGTCGTAGGCGAAGATGTTACGACCTCGGCTGATTGCCTTTGGAATGACACCTTTGCCGAAGTCGTCTCCTGGTTCTTGTAAAGCTTCCCTCAGAGCACCAGCTCTAAATACGTAAACTCCCATGGAGCCAAGCACATATTCTGGAGCCCCGGCAATTGTCTCTGACTGTGGTGGCTTTTCATGGAACCCGACCACCCTGTGGTCCTCATCTTCTTCAAGCACCCCCAGCCTTCCAACAGTCTCTTCTACTCTTACCCTGACAGCCGATACGGTGAGATCCGCTTTCTTCATCTTATGATAGGCAACTATCTGACGGTAGTCCATTTTGTAGATATGGTCACCGGAGAGAATCAAGACAGGATCGCCGGCCTTTCCTTTAATCAGATCGAGGTTTTGCCGTATGGCATCAGCCGTACCACGGTACCAATCTGTGCCTACCTTCTGCTGAGCCGGTACGCAGTAAATATAGTCCCCCAACCTCGAACCCGAGATGCCCCAGCCATTCTGGATATGCTTATGCAATGAATCCGATAGGTGTTGTGTGAGAACTGAAATCTGGCGGATGCCTGAGTTGATGCAATTGCTCAGAGTGAAATCGACTATTAGATACTTACCTCCGAAGGGAACAGCCGCTTTGGATCGCCCTCTCGTTAAGGGTAGCAGTCTTTCACCCGCTCCCCCCGCCATTACTATTGTCTGCACTCTATCCAACGTTACCCCCCGCAATATCCTTTCTTCTCTCACAATATTATAATATGAAAACTGTGGTCATTGGCAAGGTGTTCCTGTTTTGCTATACTTCGTTGTATAGCAAACATTAGAATAGATAAACAAATCTTCAACGTGTAATTCAGATTTATTGTAAGGGCTGGTTCAATCCCATTGATAGCATTGCGATCCCAGCATATCCAGACCTACTATGGCAAGGCTCTTGAGTCAGGGCGGAGAGACGGCAATGGGGGGCTGTCAGCGCAAACGATTCAACATCACCACCGGGTTTTATACGAGGCCTTAAAGCACGCCGTTAAACACGGCACACTGATACGGAATGTGGCTGAGGCTGTTGACCCGCCACGCCCGGAGCACAAGGAAATGGTAACCTTGTCCCCTGAAGATGTAAATAAGCTGCTAGACGCTGTCCGTGATACTCCTTACTATGACCTCTTCTACACAGCGATATATACCGGGCTTCGACGCAGCGAGTTATTAGCTTTGCGGTGGTCTTACATAGACCTTGACCTGGCCACTTTGTCGGTGGTTGAGACATTACACCAACTCCACAATCGAGAATTTGTTTTCAGGCAACCTAAGAGCAAAAAAGGCCGTCGCCTCGTAGCCTTGTCACCCTCGCTGGCACTCCTGCTAAGAGACCGTAAGGCAAAGCAGGAGCTTGACCGTATGCTGTTGGGGAAGCCACTACTACCAAGCAACCTGGTATTCTCAAACCCAGACGGGTCACCGCTCCAGCCTGGCAGCATCACACAAGCATTTACACGCATGACTCGCTCAATCGGGTTGCACGGAGTTCGGTTCCATGACCTGCGGCATACCCACGCTACGCTTATGCTGTGGCAGGGTATTCATCCCAAGATTGTGAGTGAAAGGCTTGGCCACAGTAGCATCGCTATCACGCTTGATACGTACAGCCACGTTATGCCCGGACTACAGGAAGCCGCAGCCCAGCGATTCGAGCAAGGGCTACAAATGGTCCCGGCGGACGTGCCAGTTAAAACGGTTGGTTAGCAATTGGTTAGCAATTGTGGACTTGCTGTTAGAAAATGGGGTAAAATCGTATCTGATGCCCCTGTAGCTCAGGCGGATAGAGCAGCGGTTTCCTAAACCGCGTGCCCGGGTTCGAGTCCCGGCAGGGGTACCACCAAGATAAATTCCCAAGAAGTAGAGATTTTTAACACAGATGTGAAGAAAGAGACTGATTATTATAAACATGAATCCGATGTTAATCGCTGAATCATGTCATATCGTGTAGTCAAATCCACCTGCCGGGAAACGTCATGTTAGATATATCCTCGAAGGAAACCCGCCTCCTTTGCATCGGGGATATAATCCACTCGCAATTAGAATTCACTAATCCCGAGCATTTAATATTATTCGATGTCGTACCGGAACAAGCCGTGCAGACGAGGACGCAGATACTATCCGATATCGCCGATTCCGGGGTTCTTGTTTTTGCCTGTCATTTTCCATTCCCGGGCCTCGGCTATATTACGCAGAAGGAAGGCATCTGCGCCTGGCAGCCAATCTAAGTGTGTCTGCTTTTATGTTTCTTCTTAACTGGCGACTTCGTCGGCAGCCACGTCTCCGGCTATTCTTCCCTGGGTGAAGGCTTGCAACGTCATTCTTCCGGTGTAGTAATGGTGGGGTATGCGCTCCAGGCCTCCGGCTATCTCCCCGGCTGCATAGAGTCCCGGGATAACATCGTCGAACTGGTCGATTATCTGGCACTTCGCGTTGATTTTCAGGCCGCCTTTCATCGAGGTCAGGCAAATCTTGTTTTTAACGGCGTAATATGGAGGTGTATCGATTTTCATCACTGGTTTATCCGGCCAACGCATGCCCAGTAGTTTCCGCCCGAACTTCCTGTCATAACCGTACTTCTCGATATCCGAGTTATACTCGTCAACGGTCTCCTTCAGGGCCTTGGGGTCCATGCCCATCTGTTTAGCCAGGTCTTCGATAGTATCCGCCTTGTAGATGGTTTCTTTTGTCTTGCCCGGTGGTTCATTGAGGTCCCTTATCGCCTGGTCGGAGACAGTAATGTGCAGACCGGTCGGGTCATGATCCAGACATATCTTATGCTTTTCAGTATAGGTGCCCAGTTCTTCCGTCGCCTCATTGCCGAATCTCTTCCCATCCTTATCCACGGTAATGCCGCCCATTAAGCCCGCATTCACGAATTGAAGGGTCTCGGCGCCTACGGGCATGGACGGACATACGGCCAAGCCCAAGCCATCCGTCCCCGCGCCTATAGCCATAGCCATTTTCAGGCCGTCACCCTGGTGCGTCGGAGGCGCTGTCGGAACTAAATCGGCATAGTGCGGCCCAAACTCCTTCACGATTTCCAGGTTCTGGCAGAAACCCCCGGTGGTTAGAATAACCGCTTTTCTGGCTCTGAAGTTTAATACCTTATTATCATGTTTAGCCGCAACTCCAATAACACGTCCACTATCAGGATCTTGAATGAGTTTTTCAGCACGATGATGATAACGCATATCTATATCTTTACTCGCGGTAGCTTCCCGGAGAACCTTGCAGAGGGCTGGTCCGTGACCCTCGAATTTTACCGAGCGTCTCCGGAGATGCCCCGGGGCCAGCAATACTAATTCCGGTTTGGCACCCAGCGACTTAAGCCATTCGTAGACTTCTTCCTGCCGGTCTGCTATTGCTCTCCAGAGCTCCGGCGAACCGCCACTGACCTCAACAGCTTCCTTATAGAGCTGGTCAGGCGAATCCTCAATGCCCTCGGCTTTCTGTAAGTCAGTGCCGGTAAAGGGCGTACCACCGGCAATCATGGCTAAACTGCTGGCCATGCCACCCGAAGTCTCAATAACCATTACCTTGGCTCCTTTGTCGAAAGCCGTAATAGCGGCAGGTAAACCGGAGTTACCGCCACCTACTACAATGACATCAGCCTCACCGTCCCACTTTTCAGGGACTTTTGATAAAGACATACCCATACCTCCTTAAATATTTCTTATGTATCACTGTCCTGCCTGTTGTGAAAAATTGTAATCAACAGCAGTTGATTACCCAGGTAGGAATTAAACGGGTGTGCGATATCATATCATATATTCACTATATATATCAAGAATTTGGTAAAAAAGAATATTTCGTATGTGTTGACAACAATCCCCGTAAAAACATAGGGGCATGATATATAATTATTAATTTTCTTAAATATTCCTTGAAATAGGTATTGACAATATCAATATATACCGGTATAATTTGTTAAGTTTATTAATTTGGTAATTAATTTTATTTACTGCAATCGTGGAGATTCACCCAGTGAGATTATATAGAACAAGCAAGAGCGGTAACATCCGGTAACAGAAACCGGGGGGAAGACAGTTGCTTCTAGAGATAAAAAACGTTCATAAGGTCTATAAAGGCAAAGTAAAAGCCAATGATGATATCAGCCTTTCCATAGCGGAAGGTGAGGTTTTCGGGCTGCTGGGTCCCAACGGCGCGGGCAAGACTACACTGGTAAACCAGATAATCGGTCTGACTATCCCCACCTCCGGCAGCATTACACTTAACGGCGTGGACGTAGTTGCCAATCCCGGCTATGCCCGGGAATCCTGCTCGTTCCAGTCGCAGACGCAAGTCCCCATTTCCGGTCTCAACACCCTCCAGGCAATCGAACTCGTCGGGCGGATACGTGGCGGCAGTAAAGCGGACGTACGCCGGCGAGCCATGGAACTCATCGATAAGCTGGAAATGGGTGAGTGGCAGAAAACTATGGGTATCACCATTTCCGGCGGTGTGCGCCGCCTCGTCGCTTTCTGCATGGCGGCAGTGGAGCCGGGGAAAATCGTCATCCTTGACGAGCCGACGAACGATATCGACCCCCTGCGGCGGCGGATACTCTGGCAGGAAGTCCAGGAACTGGCGAAGCGGGGCTCGGCAGTATTGCTGGTAACCCACAACGTGCTGGAAGCCGAGCGTGTCGTCGACCGTCTGGCCATTATCGACCAGGGTAAAGTAATGGGCATGGGTACAACTTCCAGCCTTAAGGAGGACGATGGTGATACCATGCACCTCGAGTTGATACTGGAACCAAGTCAGGCGGAACCTACCCTACCCGATTTCCTGCAAAATCCCGTCATCGTTAACCGACGTATCGTCGCCCTTGTCAATCCGGCCGATATCACCACCGCCATCGATTGGGCGAGGGGCTTGAAGGAAAGTGACGCCATCGAGGAATTTTCACTGGGTCCTACCACGCTGGAAGATATATACATACGCCTGGTACAGAATCCCGATGAGGGGGAACAGCCCGGGGAGGTCATGTAGCCATGCCGAAGTGGTTGAGAGGCTATCTCCTGATGGTGAAATGGGTCTTTCTGAGTTACCGTGCCTGGTTATCACTTAACTTTGCTGTCCAGATCGGGATTGCCGTCGGGTTCATCTTTGGTATCAGTTTTCTCTACCCGGCAATTACGCCGGATATAGCGAAATACCTCACCACCGGCGCGCCAACGCTCATATTACTCATAGTAGGTTTTGTCGTAGGACCCCAGATAATAGCATCAGCCCGTCTCGAGGGCACTTTCGACTATATCTGGTCGCTACCCGTCGGTCGTATGTCTCATCTTGCCGCCGATGCCACGGTGATGTTCGGTTCGACCCTGCCGGGTATTATTCTGGCGGTCGGGCTCGGAGCCATTCATTTTGATTTCAGCCTGGATATCAGTCCACTCGTTATTCCGGCAGTTATTCTAATAGGGGCAGGGGGTACCTTTCTCGGTTACTCTATAGCATTCCTCGTACCCAAACCGATGATGGTGATGGTAATAACGCAGATATTCAGTTTCGTCGTCATGCTGTTTTCCCCGGTGATGTTTCCGGTGGAACGACTCCCCGGCTGGCTGCAATCCATACACGAGGTACTCCCCATCCAGTACATGGCGGACCTTACCCGCGGTACGATAACCGACTTGGACGTAAATCTGGGACTGGCGTTTATCGTGGTCGGGGCATGGTGTATCGTAGGCTTTATCGTAACGTTAATCGTCGTCAATCGCCGCCAGTAATAAGTACTTATCACGCCCGATAATTCTTGCCTTTCAGCCCTGAAAGCAGTAAAATGCGGTTAAAAGGGAAGGTATGCGGAAGAAGACTTTTACAGTCGAAGACCTGAAGCGCTGGCAGGAAAAAGGTCTGATTTTCGAAGAACAGCTGCAGCGTATCATTACCGATGAAGACCTGGAGACTGTACCTGAAGCAAGCCTGGCCACCCCGCCTGAGGAAGCCGAGAAGAAAACACGCCTGAATCCCGTAAATGTAGCCTACTATTTCGGCGGTTTTCTGGCTTTAATATCTTTCACCATTTTCATCGCCGCGAGATGGGATGAACTTTCCGAGGGAGAACGCCTGGCTACCGCCTTATCGGTTATGGTGGTCACCGGCTGCCTGGGAGCCTGGCTCAGGTTCGCGCGGGGCTACCATATAGCGGGGGGGCTGATATTACTGATAACTTCGGCTGTATTCCCAATGTTTGTCTATACCGTGGCAGAAATGGCGGGTGTGTGGCCACAGGGAGGCTCCTTTGAAGAGCTGAGCTACGCCTTCCTGTACATTTGCTTAATCAGCCTGCCGGTAGCGCTGCTGATACTGGTGCTGACGCGTTTCTCGCTGATATCCCTGGTGGTGGCCGGACTGGTTCACTTTGCCGCTCTGGCTATCGGTGGTATAGCTTCCGCCGACCTGGCGGTCGTAACCTCAGCCACCTGCGGGGTATTTATATTAGTCGGTATCGGGCTATCATTACGCGGAAAAAGGCAGTATACCTTCTGGCTGAAATTATACGGACTTGTCGGTCTCCAGGTAGGTTTTACAATACTCTTTTCCAATAGTGACAGTGCACTCTTTGGTATTCTTTTCCTGGCGGTATATCTGATAATGATAGCATTCAGTTTACGTTTCCAGGAGGTTATCTACCTGGTATTCGGCGTTATCGGCGTCTATACCTATATCATCAGGCTCATATTCGATTATCTGGAGGATACGGTGTATTTCCCGCTGGTACTCGGGATAATCGGGATAAGCATAGTGGTGCTGGCAGTCCTCTACCAGAGATACCAGGGCAGCATATTCCGCCGCAAGGCATAATCCGGTAATAAACCAAGGTTCTGTAATTTAAGACAAGTAAGAGATAATTACTCCGGTGAAAACCGGGCGGGAATTTATCATAGTTGACAGGTATTTATAAGTATGGTAACATATGGTATGCGGTAACCGTTTGCCGCATTACTTTTTGCAGGATGGGAGAATGAAGCGAGTTTACGTTAACGAAGATGTCTGCATCGGCTGTCATCTCTGCGAGATTTACTGCCAGCTCAAGCAGGCGCAGTCGAAAGACCTTATAAAGGCTTTTAAGAATAAGGCGCCTAAACCACTGCCAAGATTGCGGGTTGAGGAAAACGGGGTGCTGTCCCTTTCGGCGCGCTGTCAGCACTGCGAAGACGCCCCGTGCGTACAGGCCTGCCTTACCGGCACATTGACCCGCGACCCGGTAAGTCGGCTGGTCACCGCGGATAGCGAGCGGTGCATCGGCTGCGGTACCTGTATGCTGGTCTGCCCTCTGGGCGCACTGAGAATGGATACGGAACACAAGAAGATGGTTAAATGCGACCTCTGCCAGGACGAAGAAGTCCCGGTATGCGTTGCTAACTGCCCTAACGAAGCACTACTCTACATGGAAGTGCCCAATGGCAACAATGAATTAGAAAAGAAGGAGAAAACTCGCATTCAGTAATCAATATCACTTGAATACCTGATTAATCTACAGGAGGTATATCATGTCATACAATTGGGGGCCGCATTACATTGTTCCTTCAGAGGTAATCAAAAGCTACTCGGGGGCTATCCTGCTGCGAGAGGAACTCGAGGAGGACCTGCTGAGAAAGGAACTGGAAGAACTGGGACTGCCGGGACCGGTGGTGAAAGTGGTAAATCCGTGGTATTTCCGGAAAAAGAGCACCGAAACCTGGATAAAAATCGGGGAGTCATCGGATAAGCAACAGAATTTCCCCATCAGATGGGATACCACCGGACTTGAGAACGGTCAGTACGAGATACTGGGACTAATGCACGTATTCGTGAAGAAAAACGGCGATGAAGTAGCCATTGCCCGGGAGAACGTCGTCGAAGTAACCGTCGATAACTGAAATATTTTATTAAAAGATATTCAAATATTATGAAAGTTGTCATTATAGATTATGGCGCCGGGAACCTGCGGAGCGTATATAAAGCGGTGAGTAAACTGGGCTCTGATGCCAAGATTACCAGAGCTTCGGAAGATATACTATCCGCCGATACCGTTATCCTGCCGGGCGTAGGAGCGGGGGGAGATACCATTGCGGCTCTTGAAAGGCTGAAGCTGGTCAGCCCGATTAAACAATACGTGGCGGAAAACAGGCCGTTCCTGGGTATCTGCATCGGACTGCAGGTACTGCTTACCGGCACCGAAGAAGGCGGCTGGCACGAGTGCTTGGACATAATTCGGGGCAGGGTAACCAGGCTGCCCGAGGGACTGAAGATACCGCATATGGGCTGGAACCAGGTGAAGCAAAAAGTCATGCACCCGATTTTCACCGGTGTCCCGGATAATGCCAATTTTTATTTCGTCCACAGCTATTATGTCAACCCGGAAGATAAAACTATAATTGCGGGAGAAACCGAGTACGGCGTATCATTCCCCAGCATAATTATCAAAGACAACCTGATAGGTACCCAGTTCCACCCCGAGAAAAGCGGTGAAACAGGACTGAAAATATACGATAATTTCATCAAGCTGGTGGTGGAGCCGCATATGCAAAAACAGGCTACGGCAGGAAATAAATGAGCGGAACAGATAAAGTAAAATACCTGATAGTAGGCAACTCGGCGGGGGGTATCGGTGCTGCTGAAGCCATCCGTGAAGTTGATAAAAAGGGCGCTATCACGATTATTTCCGATGAGCCCTACCCCGCTTATTCGCGACCGCTTATCTCGGAGTACCTGGCGGGCGATTATACCGTGGAGAAAATGCTCTACCGTCCCGCCGATTTCTACGAGAAAAATAATATCAAGTCGATACTCGGACAGAAGGTGACACAGCTCGACGCAGAGAAACACACCGTGACGCTGGAAAGCGGCAAAACACTGACCTACGAAAAACTGCTGCTGGCAACCGGAGGTTCGCCCATTATCCCGAAGATAGAGGGCAGCGGTTTACAGGGAGTATTTACCTTCAACAAGCTCGATGATGCCAGGGCTATCGACGAGTTTCTCAACCGCTACACGAAAAGAATTAGAGCCGTGGTTATCGGCGGCGGGCTGATAGGCGCCAGCGTCACCGAGGCTCTATTAAAACGAGAAGTCGAGGTGACCATCGTCGAGATGAAAGACCGCATATTGAATACGATTCTCGATGAAGAGACCTCAGCCATGGAAGCCGAAGCCCTGACGGAAGCCGGGGTTACCATAATTACCGACCATACCGCCGTCAGTATTAACAGCTATTTCCCCGATGAAGTCAGCAGCGTCAGCCTCGATGACGGACGCTCCATATCCTGCGACACGGTCATCATTGCTGTCGGCGTGCAGCCACGTCTGGATTTTATAAAGAGCAGTAATATAAGAGTTAATCGCGGGGTCATTGTCAACCGGCACATGGCGACCTCGGCACCTGATGTTTATGCCTGCGGCGATGTCGCCGAGGCTTTCGACTTTATTTACAAGGAGAACCGACTGACACCCATCTGGCCTAACGCCTACACGGGAGGAAAGACGGCGGGGAGTAACATGGCCGGCATCCCGGATGAATACCCGGGTGGCACCGCCATGAATGCGGTAAAGTACTTCGGCGTGAAAATAGTTTCGGCGGGACTGGTGATTCCGCCCGATGAAAGCTATGAGGTTATACGCGAGGTGCACGATGATATCTACCGGAAAATAATCCTCAAGGACGGTAAATTGGTGGGGATGGTATTTGCCGGAGATATCGAGAAGTCAGGCATCATCTACAATCTCATGAAGGACGGGACAGACGTCACCGACTTCAAAGAAGCCCTCGTTGCCGATAATTTCGGGCTTACATCTCTCCCTGATGAAGTCCGTAAAGCCAGGCTGGCAACACCGCCCGAGGAATATATATCCGTGGTAACAGGGATAGAAGAACCGGAAGAAGTGGTCGTGGAGGAATAACGTGAAGGATATCCGACTGATAAATAACACCTACAATGATGATAAGGTAATTGACGCCTGTTCGATATTCGGCGCCATGAACACGTCCGGCGTCAGGTTTTCCGGGGAGAGCGTTATCAGGGCCATCGCCAACATGCACGACCGGGGCAACGGACTGGGCGGCGGCTTCGCCGTTTACGGCCTTTACCCCGATTTTACCGACCAGTACGCTTTCCACATCATGTACCTGAGCCAGCAGGCGCGAAAAGAAGCGGAGGAATTTTTACAGAAGAACTTCAGCGTTGTACAAAAAGAAGAGGTGCCCACACGGTCGGTGGCGGCTATCAAGAACCCTCCCCTGGTCTGCCGCTATTTCCTGGATACAGGAACGGGAAAACCAGAGGACAAATCCGATGATGATTATGTCGTCGAGAAAGTGATGGAGATTAACACCGGCCTGAGCGACACGTTTGTATTCTCCAGCGGTAAGAACATGGCCGTTTTCAAGGGGGTGGGCTACCCCGAAGAAATCGCCGAATACTTCCGCCTGGAGCAGTATCAGGGCTATCTCTGGACGGCTCACGGGCGTTTCCCCACCAATTCCGTCGCTTGGTGGGGCGGGGCACATCCGTTTTCAATCCTGGACTGGACGGTTATCCATAACGGTGAGATTTCGTCATACGGTATCAACCGTCGCTATCTGGAGCAGTTCGGCTATATCTGCACGATGCAGACCGATACCGAGGTGGTGGCTTACGCCGTCGACCTGCTCATGCGCCAGCACAACCTGTCGCTGGAGATAGTAGCCAAAATACTGGCGGCACCATTCTGGGACGATATCGAGCGGATGCCGAAGCGGGAGAAAGAACTTTCCCTGGCATTACGCCAGGTTTACGGCAGCCTACTCCTCAACGGGCCGTTCGCGGTGATTATTGCCCATCAGGGTGAAATGATCGGCCTGACCGACCGTATCCGACTGCGTCCGCTGACAGTCGGGGAGAAGGGCGACATGCTCTATCTCTCCTCCGAGGAATCGGCTATCCGCCTGATATCACCCGAGCTGGATAAAGCCTGGATTCCCATGGGTGGCGAGCCGGTTATCGGCCGGCTGAAAGATACAACAACACCAAAATCAAAAGCAGTTGAAGAATCGGTAACTGCCGGGGATAAGAAATAATGCTGACGAAGAGGATTATTCCCTGCCTGGATGTTAAAGGCGGACGGGTGGTCAAGGGCATCAAGTTCCGCGACCATCGTGATGCCGGAGACCCGGTGGAACTGGCGGCGTTCTACAACGAACAGGGCGCCGATGAGCTGGTCTTTTACGATATTACCGCCTCCAGCGACGGACGCAATATCATGTTGGACGTGGTCAAACGTACTGCCGACCAGGTGTTTATACCGCTGACGGTGGGCGGGGGATTGCGAACGGTGGATGATATGCGGGCAATGCTGGAAGCAGGCGCGGACAAGGTCTCCATAAATACGGCTGCCGTCCTGGACCCCGGCCTTATCACCCGGGGTGCCGGGCGCTTCGGCAGCCAGTGTATCGTACTGGGCATGGACGCCCAACGCGTCCCCGGAGAAGACCCGCCGCGCTGGGAAGTATACACCCATACCGGCGCCAACGGGGGTCGACCTACCGGTCAGGACGCGGTGGCATGGGCAATCCGGGCCGTAGAACTGGGGGCGGGTGAAATAGTGGTCAACAGCATCGATGCCGACGGCACTCAGGCAGGCTACGACCTGGAACTACTAAGGGCTATCTCGGAGGCGGTTACCGTACCGGTGGTGGCCAGCGGCGGCGCCGGAGACATGGAAGATATGTACCAGGCGCTGGTGGCGGGTAAGGCCGATGCCGTCCTGGCGGCCAGTATTTTCCACTATGGTATTTACTCCATTCGGGATACCAAGAAGTACCTGGCGGAGCAGGGAATACCGATGAGGTTGTAGGGAGAGTTACCATGAAAACACATTTAGCACCAAAATTTATAATTAAAAGAGACCCGGACCGGTGCATCCAGTGCCAGGTCTGCGTCAATCAGTGCAGCTTCGACGCTAACTATTACGACGAAGCCGACGACGAAATCAGAAGCAACGAAGACAAGTGCGTGGGCTGCCACCGCTGCGCCGTTTACTGTCCGACCAACGCGTTGACGATAAGCTATAATCCCCTGGACTACCGGGGCAATTATAACTGGCGCCCCGAGGTTATCGAGGATATCACCAAGCAGGCGGAGACCGGAGGGGTCCTTCTCACCGGTATGGGCGACGATAAGAGCCAGCGGATTTACTGGGACCACCTGGTGCTGAACGCCAGCCAGGTGACCAATCCTTCTATCGATCCGCTTCGCGAACCTATGGAGCTGACGACCTGGCTGGGTAAAAAGCCCGATAGACTGGAAGTAGACCCGGAAACTCTCGAAGTGAAAACCAAGATAGCACCACTGGTAAAGCTGGAGGTGCCGATTATGTTCGCCGCCATGTCCTACGGAGCGGTCAGCCTGAACGTACACGAATCCCTGGCGCGGGCAGCCACGGAAATGGGTACTCTGTGGAACACCGGCGAAGGCGGACTCCACCCAAGTTTATATAAATACGGTAACAATACCATCGTTCAGGTGGCCTCGGGGCGCTTCGGTGTCCACGCTGATTACCTGGACGCCGCCAGGGTCGTCGAGATAAAGATAGGCCAGGGAGCCAAGCCGGGCATCGGCGGGCATCTTCCCGGTGAAAAGGTAAGCAGCGAGGTATCGGTGACCAGGATGATTCCCGAAGGCACCGACGCCATATCGCCGGCGCCACAGCACGATATCTACTCCATCGAAGACCTGGCCCAGCTTATCTACGCCCTGAAAGAGGCAACCAATTATACCAAGCCGATATCGGTAAAGATTGCCGCCGTCCATAATTCTGCGGCTATCGCCAGCGGCATCGTCCGGGGCGGCGCCGATATCGTGGTGCTGGACGGACTGCGCGGGGCAACCGGCGCCGCCCCCAAGGTCATCCGCGATAACGTAGGGATTCCCATCGAACTGGCGCTGGCATCGGTGGATACCCGTTTGAGAGAGGAAGGCATCCGCAATCAGGCATCAATCGTCGTTTCGGGTGGGATAAGGAGTAGCGGTGACGTCGCCAAGGCAATCGCCCTCGGGGCTGACGCCGTCTATATCGGCACAGCCGCTCTCATTGCCCTGGGCTGTCACGTCTGCCAGCAGTGCCACACCGGTAAATGCGCCTGGGGTATCTGCACCACCGACCTCCGCCTGTCTAAGCGTGTTAACCCGGATATCGGCGCGCGGCGGGCCGCCAATCTGCTCCGCGGCTGGAGCATCGAGCTTAAAGATATACTGGGCGGACTGGGAGTTAACGCCCTGGAAAGCCTGAGAGGTAATCGCCTGCACCTGAGAGGGGTCGGGCTGAGCGATACGGAACTGGATATTCTCGGCGTAAGAATGGCAGGTAGCTGATAATGACGGATGCTAAAAAATCTTTAGTCCGGATAGACGCCAGCGGGGTGTACTACCGTGACCTGAATACCAGACTTAGAGACGTGACCTGCAACGGCACCCGGAAGATTGAACTCCGTAACGTGTACGGTCAAAGATACATCGGCACCGACCTCAACGAACCGGTCGAGATTGAAATATTCGGTACTCCCGGTAACGACCTCGGGGCTTTCATGAACGGGCCGAAGATAACCGTCTATGGCAACGCACAGGACGGCTGCGGGAATACCATGAACGACGGGGAGATAATCGTGCACGGCCATGCCGGTGATACGGTAGGTCTATCAGCCCGGGGGGGTAAAATATTCATCCGTGAAGACGTCGGCTACCGTGCCGGTATTCACATGAAAGAGTACAAGGACAAGAAATCCACCATCGTTATCGGCGGTACGGCGCAAGACTTCGTCGGCGAGTACATGGCCGGGGGCATTCTCATTCTTCTGGGCATGAACCTGAGCCAAGGTAAATCTCACAAGGCTAAATTCATCGGCACCGGAATGCACGGCGGCGTGATTTACATCAGAGGAAATGTAGAGGAGTATCAACTCGGGAAAGAGGTCGGAGTCGCCGAACCGGATGAAAACGATACCCGGGTTTTGCAAAAACTCGTCGGTGAGTTTGCCGGACACTTCGGTTACGATGCCGAAGAAATCCTGCAAAAAACCTTTATAAAGCTTTACCCCCGTTCTCTCAGGCCGTACGGAAGGCTCTACGCCTACTAATCCGGAGGCTATACATGGCAAACCTCTTAATAATATCCCAGGAAAATGAAGCCCGGGTAGAACTCTTCAAAAGACTTGTCCGGGAAGGTCTGGAATGTTCCATAACCTCGTATACCAACGGGGTACGCGCCGCTATAACCGAACGACCACCGGATGTTATTCTTTTCGAAGTGACAACGAAATGGCCCGATAAAGAGACCCTGAGCCTCATCAAGCGGATGAAAAGAGAGGGAAACCTGCAAGCCATAGCATTAATCTCCGGAGAGATGCTTAATAGCTTTGATGGCGATATCGAATTCGATGACTTTTTAGCGAGCCCTTACAACTCCGGGGAGCTGGTCCTGAGGATAAACCGACTACTTCACAAACGCCGAAAAACAGCAGGCGACGAGATAATCGAGTGCGACGGGCTTCTAATTGACCTGGCTACCTGCGAGGTCACGGTGGATGACCGGGTGGTGGAACTCACCTTTAAGGAGTACGAGTTACTCAAGCTCCTGGCCGGTAACCGCGGTCGTGTTTTTACCCGTGATGCCCTACTCGATAAGATATGGGGCTACGACTATTTCGGCGGGGACAGGACCGTGGACGTTCACATCCGCCGCCTCCGCAGCAAGATAGAGGACGTCAACCATACCTTTATCGAAACGGTGCGTAATATCGGCTACCGGTTTCGCAAGTAAAACCCGCCCGTATCCCCTACGCAACACCGGTTTAACCTATTTGTAATCTGTTCGTAACATTCCCCTGATAGTATTTAAATATCTGAATTATCCGGAGGTCTCATATAGATGCCTATTAGCGCGGGGGATACCGCCTGGATTCTGGTTTCATCAGCGCTGGTGCTGCTGATGACGCCGGGACTGGCGTTGTTTTACGGAGGGATGGCAAGACGGAAAAACCTGCTATCCACCATCATGATGAGCTTTGCCATCATGGGCCTGGTGGGGGTAATCTGGGCTCTATGGGGCTACAGCCTGAGCTTCGGTACGGATAAAGGGAGCTTTATCGGCGGTTTAAATTTCTTCGGTCTGATGAACGTCGGCATGGAAGCATCGGATACTTATGCCACCACCATACCGCACCTGGCCTTTATGGCGTTTCAGGGAATGTTCGCCGTGATAACCGTTGCCCTGATTACCGGCGCCGTCGTTGAAAGAATCAAATTCAGTTCCCTGATGATTTTTTCTGCCCTATGGGTGACCTTTGTATACGCACCGGTATGCCACTGGGTCTGGGGCGGCGGCTGGCTGGGCAGTTACGGAGCCCTTGATTTTGCCGGTGGAGCCGTTGTTCATATCAATGCGGGTGTTTCGGCGCTGGCTCTGGTATTACTGCTGGGAAAGCGCCGGGGATTTCGTTCTGAGGTAATGGAGCCCAACAATATACCCCTGGTAGCCCTCGGTGCCGGTCTGCTGTGGTTCGGCTGGTTCGGATTTAATGCCGGAAGCTCGCTCATGGCAGATGGTCTGGCGGCCAATGCATTTGTCGCCACCAACCTGGCCGCGGCTACGGCCGGCCTTACCTGGATGATTATCAGCTGGATACACCATCGTCCGAGTCTGCTGGGTACGTTAACCGGAGCGGTAGCGGGGCTGGTAGCCATCACCCCCGCGGCTGGTTTTGTAGCACCGATTGCGGCCATTCCCATAGGCTTCGGGGTATCGATAATCTGTTACTACAGCATTATCCTGATTAAAGAGAAATTGCATTTCGATGACTCTCTGGATGTTTTCGCCGTACACGGCATGGGCGGTATCTGGGGGTCTTTAGCCACCGGGATTTTCGCCACTTCTTCGGTCGGCGGGGTATCCGGACTAATCGAAGGCAATTTATCCCAAGTAGGAATACAGATAGTCAGTATCCTGGCGGTAGCCGCTTTCGCCTTCACCGTTACCTGGGTCTTGGGTAAAATCCTGGCGGTTACCATCGGCCTGAGGGTCGGCGCCACCGAGGAGATGGTCGGACTTGACCTTTCGCAGCACGGCGAGAGAGCCTACGGAGGGCTGCTCCGATGAAGAAGATAGAAGCGATTATCCGCGAAGAAAAGCTGAACGACGTTAAGCACGCCCTCGAGGAAAAAAGCTACTGGGGCATGACGGTCAGCCAGGTCAGCGGTCGCGGCAAGCAGAAGGGAATCTCCCTGCAGTGGCGCGCCGGGGAATACCGCGTCGACCTGCTGCCCAAGATAAAGATAGAACTCGTAGTACTGGAAGAGGATGTATCCCCAGTGGTGGATGCCATCGTTGCCAACGCCCGGACCGGTGAGACGGGTGACGGTAAGATATTCGTTTTGCCGGTTGAGAACGTGGTACGTGTACGGACCGGTGATAGAGATGAAAACGCCATTTAAAACGCGGGGAGAAAATTTATGAAAAAATAATGACAATGGGGAAACAACGTATTAAAATAACACCAGAAACAGGAGGATAACATGACAAATAGAAGTAGAGAAGAGGCTGCAGAATACGTCCTGAAAACTTCAAAAGAGCACGATGTCAAGTTCATAAGGCTGTGGTTTACCGATATCCTGGGCATGCTGAAAAGTTTTGCCATTACCGTGGAGGAACTGGAAGGCGCTCTTGCCGAGGGTATGGGTTTTGACGGCTCGTCAATTCAGGGATTTGCCCGCATCGACGAGAGCGACATGGTCGCCCTACCCGACCCCGATACCTTCAAACTGTTACCCTGGCGACCGCGTGAACACCGTGCCGTAGCCCGCATGTTTTGCGATGTTCTCCGGCCCGGCGGCGAGCCTTTCGACGGTGACCCCAGATTCGTACTGAAGAGAAACCTGAAGCGGGCAGCCGATCTGGGCTATACCTATTACGTGGGACCTGAGCTAGAGTATTTTTATTTCAAGCAAGACCCGAACGACCCGACATCCCCCACCACCCAGGTCCTCGATAAGGGCGGCTACTTTGACCTGACTCCCCGGGATGCCGCCGTGGACATGAGGAAAGATACGGTAATCCAGCTGGAGGAGATGGGTATCGGCGTCGAGTACTCTCACCATGAAGTCGCTCACAGTCAGCACGAGATAGACATGAGATATACCGATGCGCTGACCATGGCCGATAATGTCATGACCTACCGACTCGTAGTTAAAGAGGTTGCTTTGCAATATAATGTCTACGCTACCTTCATGCCCAAGCCTGTATTCGGCATGAACGGCAGCGGTATGCACGTGCACCAGTCTCTGTTCAAAGGAGACAGGAATGCCTTCTTTGATAGCAACGACCCTTATCACCTTTCGAAGATAGCCAAAAGCTACATCGCCGGCCTGCTGAAGCATGCCCCGGAAATAACCGCCGTCTGCAACCAGTTTGTTAATTCCTACAAGCGGCTGGTGCCCGGCTACGAAGCGCCGGTCTATCTTTCATGGGCGCGGCGTAATCGTTCCGATTTAGTTCGCGTACCGGAGTACCGGCCCGGCCGAGAGAAGGCTACCAGGATAGAGTTCCGCTCTCCCGACCCCGCCTGCAATCCTTACCTTGCTTTCAGCGTAATGCTGGCCGCCGGTCTGGAGGGAATCGAAAAAGGTTACGAGCCTCCGGCACCGGTAGAAGAAAACGTCTACGAGATGAGCGCTAAAGAAAGAGAAGAGCGGGGCATCGGCGTTTTACCGGCAAGCCTTCTGGAAGCAATCCAGATTGCGGAAAACAGCGAGATAGTGCGGAAAGCCCTCGGCGACCATGTTTTCGACGCTTTCATCCAGAACAAGAAAATAGAATGGGATGAGTACCGCTCCCAGGTTTCCGAATTCGAGCTTGATAGATACCTGCCGATATTATAAGCGGGGGTCTGGCTTCGTTGAATAATATACATGATGCCCGCCGACTCCGCATCGGCATGGCGCAGATTAATAACACTGTCGGTGATTTTTCCGGTAACCGGCAGAAAATACTAAAAGCTATAAAACTGGCCAGGTCTTTGGGCGTTGACCTGCTGACGTTCCCCGAACTAGCCGTCTGCGGTTACCCGCCCGAGGACCTGCTTTTCAAACCGGAGTTTATCACCGATAATCTGAAATCTCTGGATAAAATCGCTAAAGAATCTTCAGGAATAGACGTCGTCATCGGCTTCGTGGATGACGGGGAAAAAATCTACAACGCCGCCGCTGTTATCCACGACGGCAAACTGGCCGGCATCTATCATAAGATATACCTGCCCAACTACGGTGTTTTCGATGAGGACCGTTATTTCCAGGCCGGCAGCGAATGCCCTGTTTTTATCA
>Ga0315537_1000388_pt1 | contig 34122 bp, 31 predicted proteins | sample SalMarSW160270MG_FD_203091 | JGI IMG/M metagenome (GOLD analysis project Ga0315537, IMG submission 203091) | Salt marsh sediment microbial communities from the Plum Island Ecosystem LTER, Massachusetts, United States - Salt Marsh Sediment SW1602-70 ... | reverse complement strand
GTGCGGCATTCATTATCATTACCCGTTTCTTGTGCTTTCGTACATCTTCTCCTGTTTCCTGCATGAAACCTCCAAATAAAATGACTGACCGTTCAGTCATAAATTATACATGTCGTTTATTTCCGGTCAAGCAAATTGCACATTTTTTTTACTTGTTTCGAAACTATAAAAATATATATGTTAGCCGGGATGCCAATCGGGAAACAGTACGTTTTTGTAAACACCCGGAGCCGGCATGCCTGATTGAAGAGGAAAAAACGACCGTTTATTCCAATAAAATAATTACAGGAGTTCTTAGTGCTTGATTTATTTAAAACCCCGAAGCTGTTCTTCTACCATTTTATCCTTATATTTGTGCGGCCATTTTATGCCTGGCATTTCAAATTGCGCGGTGTTGGTGTTGAGAACCTCCCGAAGAAAGGCCCATACCTCATGATGGCAAATCACAGCCATCTCCTCGACCCTTTTTTCATCGGCGCAATCATCAACCGTCCTTTATTCCAGATGGCGTCTAACGAGTTTTTCCGTAAGCCGCTTATGCGGCGATTCATGTGGGCAATGGGTGCATTCCCACGTAAAAAAGGATTTGTAGATTTTAAATCAATCAAGTATGCAATTCACCTCGTTCGGCAAGGTCACCCCCTCGTCATCTACCCGGAAGGCGGGAGAAACTGGGATGGAGAAACCCTCCCCATCCTTAAATCAACGGCAAACCTCGTCAAGCTCCTCAACGTCCCGCTCGTAACCGTCGTATCGAAGGGTAACTACAAGGCCTATCCACGCTGGGCAGACAGAAGGAGGAAGAGCCCGATCACCATTTACTTATCCAAACCGGTACAATTCGACAGAAATACACCGGATGAGGAGATTATCGACTACGTCCAGGGGGGAATCTTCAATAACGACAATTTCACCGAAGTCGATAACATTCGTGGCAAAAACCCCGCCGAGGGCCTTACCCGGCTTTTATGGCGATGTCCTTCCTGCAGGGAAATAGAAGCACTTGAGGAAAGAGAAGGAAAGTTTCTTGTCTGCTCCAGTTGTGGTATGACGTGGGAAGTGAACCTCGCCTGCTACATGCGGGAAAAAGGCTCTGATACATGGCAACCGATAAAAAAATATTCAGACACCATGTTTCGTGATGCAGAGATAGTACCGATAAAACCGGATATCCAATATCCCGCACTTGCCGGCGAAACGATCTACCTCTCATCCAAAATAGTTACCTTCTTTCATGAACCGCAATACCCAAAACTTAAGAAAACTGGAAAAGGAAGGCTTTTTTTAACCGACACCGGTCTACTCTTCATCAACAGCAGCGACGTCAAGGTTTTCCGTTTCGAGGATATACGGGGAAGATCCACAGAACAGAATACGTTCTTTCAGGTTGTACTCAATGAAGATATCGCCCGATTCGAGATGCAGGAAGAAAGCTGCTACAAGTGGGAGCTGTACTACGACTTTATCAGGAAAAAACGGGGGTACCGCGAAGAAGAGTAATACCGGGAATACGTTCTCCTTTCTACCGCGCGTATACCTGACGTACGCATCCACATCGAAGCCAGCTACAGGCTGAGCGGATACACTCCGAACTTCTTTGCGCTCTTGAACATAGTAACAACATTTTCCGGCGGAATATCAACCTGCATATGATTTGCAGAGGTGAGAATATACCCGCCCCCCTGCGCGAATGTGCGTATACATCGTTTCACGTCCTCCTCGACATCCTGCGCAATGCCGGTAAGCGCTTCCTTCAGATCGACGCCACCCATAAAACACAGCCTGTCTCCGAACTGTTTTTTCACCGAAACCCAATCCATGGCAGGCAGCGGTTCAAGGGGGTTTAGAATATCAACCCCAGCTTCCACGAGTCCGGGTATGATCTTTGTAATCGCTCCGTCCGAATGAAAAGCGACCGGGAGCTTCGGATTAAAATCCTTTACCGAGTCGATAATCCTCTTGAGGGCAGGCTTGAACATAGAATCGAACATAGCCGGTGATATCATGAGGTCCTGTGTGCCGCCATAATCATCACCCGGTATTTCAAAGAAATCGATGTCTCTTCCCACAATCTCAAGATAGATTTCCTGAGCCCGAATAAAGACATCGGTACATTTATCGACGATGAGCTGTGAAAGCTCCGGATCCATGACCATGTCCATGTAGAATTTTTCTCTTCCCCTGAGCTCTGCCGCCTGCTCGAAAGGGCCGTACGAGTTTACCGCACGCGCCGCAATAGCATGGGTTGGATACTCCTTTTTCAACAGGGCGATCCTGTGTTTCATCAGATCGAAATCGAGATATTTCTCAGGATCCGGCCACGCATAATCCGCTGCCTCGTCCAACGATGCGTCTGCAAGGGGAGCACCCGCGCTGGTGATATGCGGCCCGCTTCTTACCCACTCAACCCCCCAGGCATCTCTTCTGTCTCCGTCCATCCTTGCTCCGCCCAGATCGGTAAACCCCGACCACACATACCGTACATCCGTTTCGAGCCTGTCGAGTATTCTGTCGTCGTAGTAGTTTGAGTTTCTCGGCATGTAGCGCCTGAAGGGAGGGAGAGGATCACCCAGGTCAAGATGCTTGAGTGTATTGAAGTAGAGCCCATCATTCAGGGTATAGTAGCTACCCCAGAGGGCGATAGGCACCCTGTCAGGCACCTCCCTGTTAATCGCGGCGAACACTCTTTCTTTTGAGTCCATTCACTGCCCCCCGACATCATTTCACTGTTAAAACAAATGTATTTAAATATTCTCTGCCAGTAAACAAAAGAGAGCGATCGAAAGGTTTAAAAACCTGCAGTTGAAATCGGGAGTCCGTTTTTTCGGAAAGCCGACAAAGAGACATGAGTTTCTCAAGAAGAAAGCCGGATAATACACGCCTCATCAGTCCATTCAGGACTTTCAGTCCATTCAGGACTTTCAGCCCATTCAGGACTTTCAGCCCTTGACAGCGCCGAAGGTGAGTCCACGAACCATGTATCTCTGGGCAAGGAGAGCGATAAGCACCGGAGGCGACATGGCAATCAGGGTGCGAACGGCAACGAACCAGAACTGAACGCCCCTCGTATCCACAGCACCTGCCATAAGAACGGGAATAACCGTTGTTTTTACACCCGAAATCATGAGGGCGAATAAAAACTCATTCCAGGTGAAGGCAATGATAATCAGCACAGCTGCTGCAAGGCTCGGCGATGCAAGACGCAGGGATATCTTCCAGAAAATATGAAGGTAATTCGCACCGTCGACAAGCGCTGCCTCCTCGAGCTCTATCGGAAGATCGATAAAAGCCTGCCGCATGATAACCACCACGAAGGGCAGGTTGAATGTGGTATTCACCATAATCAACGCAGCCCTCGTATCGAGCAGGCCGAGAAACCGTATTATAAGAAAAAAGGGTATTGCGGTTGCAATTGGGGGCAGCACTCTCTGTGAAAGAAACCACACTGTAATATCCTGGTTTGTGGGACGTTTAAAGCGAAACCTGGCAATCGCATACGCTGCGGGTGTCCCAAGGACAAGAACAGCAATGGCGGTGCAGACCGCGATAATCGTACTGTTTAAAAGCGCTTTTTGTGTCTCTCCGGTTGCCAGCTCAGTCTTCCAATTGTCGAGTGTGGGTTTGTACTGTACAAAGGGTACGGCAAGCCCCGCCACGGTGAATGCCTCGATCGGGTTTCGAATGCTCAGACTGATGGCCCAGTAGAAAGGCAAAAAAGTGATACCGGCAATAACGAGCGCAAGGATAAAATACCCCCAGAGGCTTATCTTTCGTCTCTTAATTCTTCTTACAAAGCTCATGACCATTCCTCTTTAATATTTTATACCCAATAGGGCAACATACCCAATAGGGCAACATACCCAATAGGGCAACATACCCAATAGGGCACATACGCGATTCGCCCGAATAATCCCCCTTACTGATACGTCTGTCGTATACGCTTGAAGAGCGTCATAATGATCACCATAACTATGATAAATAGTATAAACGATATTGCCGAAGAGTAGCCAAAATTAAAAAACCTGAATCCGATACGGTACGCAAACATGGTCAGCACCTGAGTCGCGGTACCTGGTCCTCCGGTCGTCAATGTGTAGGGTATATCAAAAACCTTGAACGCCTCGGTTATTCGCAGGAGCAGAACCAGGATAATAGTCGGCTGTATTACCGGAAAAGTAATATATCGGAATATCTGCCACTGGTTTTTTGTTTCAATAGCCGCGGCATCGTAGTAATCGTCGGGGATGCCCTGCAGGGAAGCCAGAAAAACAAGAAAACAGAACGGCGTCCACTGCCAGATATCGACTACTATTATCGAAACAAGAGCCCAGTGGGGATTTGAAAGCCAGGGTATCTTTAGATGCAGGATACCGTTTACCAATCCCCCTTCCTCGTAAAAAATAGTGAAGAACAGAAAGCCCACGGCAATGGGTGTGGCGAAAAGCGGCATTGTCATCAGTGTTCTTAATACCCCGCGACCAGGCATCGGCCGGTTGAAGAGCAGCGCGAACAGCATACCGAGTATCATCTCCACGGTCACGCCACTCACCACGAAAATAATCGTTACAATAGCTGAATTGTGCGCATACGGATCTTTAAAGAAGTGCAGAAAATTCCCAAGGCCAATAAATTCATCCGGGCTTCCTATTTTCACGTTGTACAGGGAGAGTCTGAGCCCGTAAATGAGCGGGAAAATTGTAAAGCCGAGCACCCAGAGAGCTGCAGGCAGGAGAAACATGAACTTAATACGGTTGTCCTGATGCATGGAATCGATCCTGATCGGTTTTTTTTGCTGAATACTGTCAAAAGAAAAACGAATGCTCTTTAAGGTACTATTTTAGAACAATTTTACATTTTAATCTATTAAAATTTTAAATTTTATGCAGGGCCCGAGATTCCCGGACCCTGCATTTTATTCATTTTTACTTCTTGTACCCGATTGACTCTTGATACTGTTTTAGCTGATCCTCACGACCGAGCCTGTTGGTAATTTCATCCCACTCTTTTGCAGTCCTGTCCATCGCCTCCTTCGGAGAGAGCTGGCCGATCATGGTCTTTGACAGATTCTGATCGAGGGATCTCCAGTACTCATCCGCTCCATTGATTCTGAGGTAGGGTTCCATTGTCTTTGCAAAGAAGTTTTGGTGATAGGCTTCGAGATAGAACTTGACATCGTTTTCGTTCCAGCCCTGATCGAGATAGCCCTGCAATGAGGCTGTTCCGTCGGGCGGGAGAAAGTGGATGCTGCAGCCCGGGTCGACACCTGTCCAGCCACGGTTTACATTCCAGAGACTTACAGGCTCCGTCGCCATGTACGCCAGAAAGCTGTACACCACTTCAGGGTTCTTGGACTTGGATGAAATAACGCCCTGCCATGAACCGCCTGTTGTGTTGCCGACAATATTGGGCTTGTCAAACTTGACCCATTTGTTTTTGTTCATGTCGTAGACATCGTAGGAGCCCGGTATAATCGAGGCGCCAAGTTTGCCCTTGATTTTGGAACGTGATGTGTCCTGAACGAGAGATCCCACATCACCCCAGGAGAAAACAAAGATCGCTTTTCCCCGCAGAAACCAGTCCCATGCGGTTCCCAAGTCCCAGGATGCCTGCGCAGCCGGCCCATACTTCTGGAGCTTGTTGAGCACCTCGAGGGCGCGCACATGACCCGGCTGGTTGATGAGAGGCTCCATTGTGCTCGGGTCGAACCAGTAGTTATTTGTTCCCCGGTCGACCTTGTTTCCCGGCATGACAACATAGGGCGCGGAAAGTGACATGTAGTGGAACATACCCTGCTCGTTCACCTTGAAGTGCATGACGATACCGTTGTCGGGATCAGCATCATTGCTGTCCCAGTTTTTCCCGTTGAAGAAGGCCGCTATATCCATAACTTCATCCCATGTCTTCGGCGGGTACGGCATTGCCTTGCCCGTCGCTGCCTTGAACTTTGCCTGCCATGCGGGGTCGGACAGGATATCGTTTCTCCAGTAGAGTACCTGGCCGTCACTGTCGTTCAGCACGGCATACCACTTGCCCTGCCATGTGTAGATGTTTTTGAGGGACGGGGGCAGCCAGTTGGGATCCCAGTGCGGGAATTTTTTATCGGCAATGTACTTGTCAAGCGGAATGATGTAACCGCCCGTTACATAGGTTCCCATATACCAGGCGCCTTCCATGAACGCGTCGTACTGCCCTGCTCCAAGCCTGAGATCGTTCAGGGTTTTGCTCAACTGATCCGCAAGCGGCATCTCCGCGATGTCGAGCTTCGCACCGGTCAGCTCCTCCCAGGCCGGTCTCAGCCTGTACATGGGGCCTGAAATCCCGCCCTTGGGGCCGCTGTTGTTGACCGTAATGGCGATATGCTTGCCCGCATACGGCTGCTTGCCTTTGCCGAACATAGTGCCGAGCTGATCTTTCGTCAGGTGAATAACCTCCTGGTCCTCAAAGGTGATGATGTCGATACTTCCGTCATCATACCACTTCACATACTTGTACTCGGCGGGAGCCGCGGCCTTTCCTGCTCCTTCCTTTTCTCCTCCCCCTGCAAATATAAGTGCCATGGGAAAAAGAATCAGCAGAGCTGCCACGATGCTTCCTTTCAACAGTTTGTTTCTCATCTCAAACCTCCTCCTGTATAGATTTTTAATTAAAACACCGCAGGGCTATGCACCCTGTGCGATATTTTCTTTCAAACATGACTCGCGCCTTATGAGCTCAGTGTCGAGCAGAACCTCCTTGAAATCATCTTCACCTTTTCTCACTATTCTGTCTATTAACAGTTGAACCGCCGTTTTTCCAATTTCCCATGTCGGTTGTCGTATTGCGGTGACCGGATTTTTCAACAGGCTGAACCACATTGAGTCGTCAAATGAGATCACTCCGATATCGGAAGGGATTTTTTTACCAAGCATGTTTATGGCCGAAAGGGTTTCATGGCAGATGTTATCGTTTCCGCAGATTACGGCATCGATGCCTTCTGTGCTGATCCACTCACCGATCACCTCTTTTACGTCGCTCTCATCGTAGGATATGGATTTTACTGCTGCACCGGCATGTTTCAGCCTGACCGCACTTTTATACCCCGCAATCCGTTGTTCCATGGTGAAAATTCTTTCATTGTATCCGACGAAACCGATCGATCGATATCCCTGATCGTACATATACAGGGCAGCCTCCCGGGCGCTTTTGAAGTTATCGATCCCAACAAAGTCTGATTTGAAGTTTTTCAGCCGCCGGTCGATCTGCACCGTGTGTATTCTGTATGCGGTTAAATCCTTGAATATTGAATTACTGTTCACAGGCGCGAAGATAAGCCCGTCTATCCCCTTTCGAATCAATACATCGATGTAGTGTTTTTCTTTTTCCGCGGACTCTTCTGAGTCACAGAGCATAACGGTATAGCCCTTTTTATAGGCGTGAAACTCGATGGACTTGCTGATCTCAGAGAAGTACCCCTCCCTGATATCTGAAATGATAAAACCGATTGTATTGGTTCCCTTGCCTTTCAGAGAGCGGGCGATATAGTTCGGCCTGTAGTCAAGCGCCTTAACCGCCTTCAAGACATTCCGCTTTGTGGTTTCTTCAACAAACCTGGTACTGTTGATTACATGAGATACTGTTGAAACGGAAAACCCCGAAAGCCTGGCAACATCCTTGATTGTTACTTTTCTACTTTTCATTTCCCCGGCCGGTGTATAAACGTTTACGCAAACGTTTATATCATAATATACTTTACACCCCATCCTGTCAAGAAAAAATGAAGAAATACGAAATAAATGTTTTTGAGGACGGAGCTTATTACCATGAATAAAACTTATTTCAGAGAATTGAGCGAATGCTGCATCTTTATATTGAGCGCTTTCAAATCATCGATGAGTTGAGCATACACATCATACATACCGGCAAGCTTCTCCTCAAGACCGGCCACGGGATGATACTCGCAGTCCAGCCTGAAGGTTCTGCTAAACGCTTCATCTTCATCCCTGTACACACCGTTTCCGATTCCGGCCAGCAGAGCGGCTCCTTTCGCACTTCCCTCCCTGTCTTCAGGGACTTCAATGCTGTGACCGAGCACCGTGGCCTTCATCTCCATCCAGTACCGGTTGTTTGAACCCCCACCTGCATTCACAACCCTTTTAACCGGCATGTTGAGTGCATTCACCATATCCTCCCACACAAAACGCATTTCAAAACACAGGCCTGCTATTGTCCCCTGCAAGAGATTCTCCCTGTCCATCGTTCCTTCCAGGTTGAGTATTGCTCCCCGAGATTCCGGATATTCCCCTCCTCTGAGATAGGGTATAAAAAAGGGTATATGCACATCCTGAGGCATGGAGCACCGGTTAAACACGTCGTAGTTTTCGTTCAGAGTTTTCAGAAGCCAATCAACGGTGTACCCGCCGCTGTAAATACCGTTTAATGCATACAGGCGGCCGGAAGCGGTGTGATGCCCCCACCAGAACGGCCTTTTCATCGATTCTATATGCACATCAGGTATTTGATCAAGCGACAGTGTGATCGATTCGGTTGTGCCCGTTGAAATAAGCATATTGCCCGTCCGAAAAACACCGGTGGCAAGAGCAGCGCATATGTGGTCATGCCCGCCTGTAACGATTTTCACCTCCGGACGCAATCCGGTACTACCTGCGTAGCTCTTTTTCACCCTGCCAAGAACAGTTCCCGACGGTACAACCTCCGCCATCCTTTCCTTCGGGATACCGACAATATCGATCATCTGTTCCCACCAGGACCTTTTGTGCTGGTTGAAAAACATCGTCCTCGAGGCGAGAGAATAATCAAACGACATCTCACCGCTCAGTGCATACAGTATATACCCTGAAACGGATGTCCAGTATTGCACCCGGTTAAAATCACTTTTCCTGTGCTCCTGGTGCCAGAGCAGTTTATAAAATGAATAGATGTGATGAGGCATAAGACCAGTGAGGGAATAGATCTCATGAGGATTGAGAATAGATTGCATTTTTCTAAACTGAGCTTCAGTACGTGTATCGAACCAGGCGAGGCCTCCGCATATCACCGCACCCGCGTTATCAATACCCACCATTGTCTCTGCAAAACTTGATACACTTAATCCGGCAACACCCTGTTTAATTGTATCATTAAACCCTGAGAGTGCCTCCGTTATACTGTTTAGAATATTATCAGGATTATACATTCCGCCCGTTTTATCGGGATAGAACGGTGTGGGGCATATCTTTTCTTCTAAAATATCTCCGTTTTCGCTGTATACACCGATCTTGATGTTCGTGGTTCCCACATCAATTCCCACAAGATGAGCCACCGGCTGCCTCCCTCACCGAAGCCATACGTAATAACCTGACTACTGCCTGAGTTACGAAGAAGAATCACGTATGGAAGAGGTGCGCAGAGATACAAAGAGACGTATCTTTTTTTGTACCACCTTTTCAACGCCGGCCTGCGCCCGGCGCATGATATCCTGAGCTCGCACACCGTTGTGCTCCCCCAGCGCGTCCCTCGCACCGTCTACATAGGTATTCATCAGTCCCGTTCCGACATTTATCTTTGCCACGCCCAAGTTTATGAGTCGCATAATCTCTTCTTCTTTGATGTAGGAACCGCCGTGAATAACCACCGGCACGCGAACAACCCTGATAAGTTGTTCAAGCAGGTCATAATCAATCACAGGCCCGTACAAATACTCACCGTGCGCGGTCCCGACCGATACCGCAAGTGCGTCGATTTCTGTCTTCCCAACAAACTCCACAGCGCGCTCCGGTTCTGTAAGCGCAGATGTCTGCGTTTCAATCGGATTTTCGCCGCCGTAGATCCTGCCAAGCTCTGCTTCAACGGACACATTTCCTGCATGTGCTTCCCGAACGACCTCTTTCGTGTGTTCGAGATTATCTACAAAACTCGCAGAGGAGAGATCAATCATAACAGAGGAAAATCCCCAGCGAATACATGTTCGCACCTGTTCGACATTCTGCCCATGGTCGAGCTGCAGTGCAATGGGAAGGTCAGACTCCTGTGCAGCCACCTGAGCGACAGCACCGGCATAGCTCCCGCCGATAAGGTCCAGGTCTCCATGCCAAACCTGCAGAATGACCGGTGACCGCTCCGATTTAGCTGCAGAAACAATTGCCCGAAGCATCTCGAGGTTAATAATATTAAACGCACCAACAGCATACCTGTGCTTTCGCGCATCTTCAAGCATTTCGATAATTGGCACAAGTTTCATACAAACACTCCTGTGAATATGGTTTTATTCATAAAGATTCCGTTTATTTGTACCAAGGGCACAGGTACCAGAATTTCTATGCTCAACTGATCTATTATGTTACAATTTCATATTATCACGTGCCGCAGGTATACATTCTATTAGGTAAAAACCATTAGACAAGTGCCGGTTTGAAACTTTTACATTTGAAAGTTCACTTACCTATTTTTTTCACCTGCTGATTTTAGTTCTGAATTATGCCCTGAACCCCGCAGCTACAGAATCATTCAAGACTGCCGCACAATCGCTTTATCTCTAAGAAAGAAAGCCGTCGTCGCAACCTCCTGAAGGAATTCGCGGTCATGAGAAATGATAATATACGGACGTTTCATCTCTTTGAGAATACATATAAATTTTGCCCGGTGCTCATCATCGAGGCCGATAACCGGTTCATCGAGCAGAAGCGCCTCTGGATTCATGGCAATGACGGTGCCAAGCGCTACGAGGCGCTTTTCCCCGCCGGATAGCCTGAATGTTACCCGGTGTTCAAAACCGTCGAGCCCGAGAATATGCAGGGTGTCACGTACAATATCCTTTACCTCTTCGCGACTTTTTCCTAGATTAAGCGGCCCGAATGCAATATCCTCCGCGACTGTAGGGCTGAAGAGCTGATCGTCGGAATCCTGGAAAAGAAGCCCGATTCTCCGTCGAACATCCGCAAAGTCAGCGCTGCTCTTCCGATCCCGGCCGAAAATGCGAAGTGTTCCGGATTTCGGTTTGAGAAGCCCCATAATAATATGAAACAGGGTGGTTTTCCCGCTTCCGTTCGCGCCGTACAGCCCCGCCTGCATGCCGGGTCCGAATTTGAAATTCACGTTTTCAAGCACATCAATACCGTTGCCATATGTAAAACAGAGACTATCTATCTCTATAATAGAATCTTTGCGCCCCATTCCAACCATATAACCCCCGCAAATATCACTGTCATGATCGATGCAAACAGTATATCCGATCTTCTTAGCGTAAAATGATCGAGCAGATAGAACCTTCCCTGAAATCCCCTGCAGAGCATAGCATGGTATATTCTCTCAGAGCGCTCAAAGCTCCGAATCAGGAGCATCCCGATAAGATACCCGTATGTTTTATAGGTATGGATATTCGTCCCCGGTTTGAAGCCCCGTATACGCATGGCATCCTTCAGCCGTGCATACTCGACGTACAGCACATGAATATAACGATAACTTAAAAAGGCAAGGTATAACAATTTTTTCGGCAAATGGAAATGGCTCAACGCATGAACAAGCGAGAAAACTGTTGATGTGGCAAGGATAGATACTATAAAAAGTACAATGGATACCGATTTCAGGGAAATCGACAGCGCCTTCATAATTCCTTCCCTGCTGACGATCAGAACCCCGCGTGCATATAGCGGCATGCCGGGCATGCTCAGGGGGAGAAAGATCCATAGCAGAATAATAAACACGAATAGAACCTTGAGGCTTTTCAGGACATTCGCAATTTTAAGCTTCGCACTGAGGATTAGCACGAACGCAATGCACAGACACAAAACGGCGACGGGTATCTTTTGAGAGAGGGCAATAACACACACGTAGGGAAATACTATGCTTATTTTAACGCGTGGATCGAGGGAGTGGAGAAACGAGTTGCCTTCTGAAAACCTTTCGTTAATCATTTCAGGGCGTTTTTTTTCCGTATGTTCTGCACGAGCAGTGCCACTCCCATAAGACCGAGTATATACCCGATGCCGGAGAATATATCACGAACGGAGACTTTTTCCTTTTTCTCCAGATCCATGACGCTCCTCCGAACCGGTTCAATCTGACCGGCCAGCTCCTCTTTCACGATTTTTCTTATATCCTCGGCAGTCAGGTCCCCTGATGCAAGGCGGGGGTTTTCTTCCTGCCGCGCCAAACCAGCGCTCTTCGCATCCTTTTCACCCTGCCCTGTATTCTGCCCCACAGGCGCGCCCGATGTTTTTCCGCCGGTCAACTCATCGGATTTCATTAAGTACTCCGCCCTGTGTCCCATTGATGCATCGAGAACTATGGTGAGGTCCTCAATCGCCGGGATTTTAAATCTGAAATTTCCGTCTTTATCGGTGCGTCCTTCCTGTATCAACTGCCCTTCGCTGTTATACACCTCTACCCGGCCATTCGCAACCGGTTTACCATCGGGAAAATAGCTTTCGGTATAGATCGTACCGTTCTCTGCGTAGGCAAATATACTCACCTTGTGCGCAAATACGGGTGAAGCGCTGAGTATGAAAAAAAGAAAGGCACATAACAGGAAGATCCCCGGCCAGATACTGAATAGAATGCGCGTTGAAGTCCTGTTTGCACCGTCACGCACTATGAGAAAGGGCATATGGGACCTCCAGCATTTCAGGTTTTACTTTTTTTAGAAGGGAGATCACAAAAACACTCACCACTCCTTCAATAAGCATAATAGGAAGGTGCGCCGCAATAAGAAGTTTGGCTATAGAAACGAACTCATCTCCTGAAAATACAAGGGTAAAGGCTGTCATAATAGCTGATAGAAACACCGCCAGCGCACCTGAAAGAAAAGAACAGACCATAGACGCTGCTCCGTTTTTATTTTTAACAATTCTATGGAAAAGAAAAAATACCAGAAGACCCGGCAGGGCCATATTTACAGTATTGACTCCCAGTACGGTAAGCCCGCCGTACTGAAAAAGCAGAGCCTGGAAAAGCAGGCCGATAAGTATTGCCGGAAAGCTCGCCCACCCCAGCAATAGACCCGTGATGCCGTTTAAGAGCAGATGAACGCTCGAAGGCCCAAGGGGTACATGAATCAGTGATGCGACGAAGAATGCAGAAGAGAGCACTGCAACCCTCGGCATCTTTTCCATATCGATCTTTCTCAGTCCGACAGCGGTGCCGCCTGCTGCAACAGCAGCCCCTGCAAGGAGTACTTTCGCCGATAAAACGCCATCCGATATATGCATCAGTTCACCCCTGCATTATACAAAATAGGCAATGGTATACCCTTGTTTTTACGGAAATACCGATACGAATACTCAAGCACATCTGGTAACACAATAGTGTAATTTCGTGTTATTTTCAACAAATTTTTTACACACTTCAGTGCCATGGTCAGGGCATCCCATCAGTCAAGGCATAGCCTCAGCCTGGGCACACCCTTAGTCAAGGCATGTCATACACCCGTATCCAGAAAACCGCGCCTATTTCAACCGGGTACATCTTGCCGTCGCTATAGGCCATCTTCACCCTGTCTTCATTGAGGGCGGCAAAACTCCACCAGCCCGCCTTCGGACAGGCATACGTGAATACACCGTTCGCATCAGCCTTAACAATCTGTGTAACAAATGGATCTGCAGGTGCCTTTACAGTGCCGTTTGCGAGATACTCAACTTCGACCTCGGCAAAGGGAACAGGTTTCCCGAATGCCTTCACAACCCCCTGAAAAACGTTCCCCGTCCATAATCCGTATGGCCGGGTCAGGGGTATTATTTCTGTCTTCAGCCCGAGCTCAGCATCCCATCCCTCTTCCAGACCGAATGCATGCACAACAGTTTTTGTGTAATGAACAATAAAGGTATCTTCAGCCGGTTCAAAGTAGGGTGCCGGTTCGACATAAAAGACGTAATCGCCTGGACTCTTGATTGTATACTCCGTGTACCACGCATCCGATCCATGCACCTTTTGATGTACCAGTGTATCCAGGAGATCCGTATCCCTACCCCTGACACGCATTCCGAATCGAACCGGCTTCTTCATTTCCAGATATTCACCCTCGAAGGGATGCCCGAACATCAGGTCCAGCCTGATCGTTCTGCTCTCTCCTGCTGTTACCATATCGTCGGAAGGCAGAATGTACTGGAAGTGGGCCTGCGCAGTACTGAACATACCCAATAAGGCACCGATAATGAGAATTAAAATAACACCTCTTTTTTTCATTAAGTTTTCTCCTCGAAATAATTTCGTTTATCGATAATAGTAGCACGAATATGATATATAGTAACACGATTGCTATCTGTGTCAAGTAAATAGGTAAGTAAACTTTCAATCGTAAAAGGTTAAAACCAACACTTGCCTAATGGTTTTTACCTGTAGAATGTAATGTTAGGTAACTGAAACATAATATTGTTAGTTGAGCATTAAATTCTGGTACAAAAAACCAGAATTCCAATAGATAAAACCATAAGTATTATGTCCCTATAATTGCAGCCGCGAAACAGAGGATTTAAAACATACGGGAAGGGTCAGGTTTTTCAGTATGTGCAGTCTCTCATGCAGCATCGGGAGGGGGGTTTTCACGATACTCTACCGACCAGACGAGGGTGAGTTCAGGTTGTCCGGTTTTTTCAGTGCTCGTTTGCCGTACTCCCTGTATTAAGCCTAGAATATGAGGAATCCGGCGAGCCCTGGAATCGGGAAAATCGCATTTTCCTGCTCTGCTCAGTTTTGTTATTTCATCTCCTGTATTCATGTTGATTTTCCTATACATAATAAAATAAACTGATTCGCTTATTTTTACACCCTATGCGATCATCTCTTTTTCGTTCGAACTACTACAGCCTGTGCTGAATTTAACCCGTGGTATTTTCCTGAACACCTTCACCAGGTCCGGATCGAAGTGTGCCCCGGTGCAGCGAACGATTTCCTCCACAATTTCTTCAAAGGGCATAGCCTTCCGATACGGCCTGTCGACAACCATGGCATCGAACGCATCTGCGATGGCAAATATTCGAGCATGGAGAGGTATGTCATTTCCCGTTCGGGCGTACGGATAGCCACTGCCATCGAACTTCTCATGATGGTAGAGCACCACGTCACCCGCTCCTTTAAGAAAATCTATATGCTTTACCATGGAGTACCCGAGCAGAGAGTGTTTCTTGACAAGCCCCATCTCGGCATCGTCAAGAGGGCCATTTTTGAGTAGGACCTGTTCAGGCACGCCGATTTTCCCGATATCATGCAGATAGGCCCCCCATTCGAGGTCTTTAAGCTCCTGTCCTCGAATCCCAAGCTTTTCACCGATCAGCATGCTGTTCTCTGAGACCCGCCTGCAGTGTTCTTCGGTTTCCGGGTCCTTCAAGTCAAGCGCGGCACCGAGCGCGAGAACCGTCATATCGTGCACATGATCGATCTGCTGCTCAGTTTTACGACGCTTCTCTTCACCCTGTTCTATAAGTTTCTTTAAAACATCCTTATACGCACGGGTAAAAACCCTCTCCTTCCATTCGTCAACAACGGTATTGAGTCTTTCACGAAACAGGGCGACCGAAAATGGCTTCGTAATATAATCAAATGCACCCTTTCTGATGGAATCGACCGCTGTATTGAGATCATGCACACCGGTTATCATTATAACAATTGTTTCAGGCCTCCTGCTTCGAATCTCTTCCAGCACGTCGAACCCGGACCCGTCCGGAAGACCGAGATCGAGAAATACGATATCAGATGCTTCACTTGCAAACTTTTTACGAGCATCCTTTACACTCCCGGCTGTCCGGCAGCGCAGCCCGTTTGTCGCTAAAATCGATGCGATAAGCCCACGAAGCCCCGCCTCGTCTTCAACCACAAGTATATGGGGCACGGAAGGGAGATGAAGAGTGGATGGCGAACCGCCGATTGGTGTGTCAGCCGACTCCGGTTGTTTCCCATTATCTGATTCATGCATATATTTCCCTCATGATGTGTATCGATCGATTTTACAAGCCTGTAGAACCTTACACACCGAACAAATGTCTGCAACCTTTATACCAGCACCGCTGGATTATTTCATAAAACATCATGTCGTATGCACAATCTTGCTAAATTATTTAATCAAAGAAATTACACGATAATGTATAAAGCAATTCTCCGTTTTCCGATGATTCGCCGGTCGGTCGGTAATATAAAACAGCAGACTGATCTGTCACAAAAAGAGAAATCTGTCATTTTAACATGACAGTTGCGAAAGCAGGGCATTTTTCAGGTTCGAAACCTGTCCGGATCAATGCTGTATTTTTTAATCTTTTCGTATATATTCTGTCTGGGAATCGAGGTAAGGCGTGAAGCGAGGGCGACATTGCCTGCGGCATGTTCGAGCGCTATCTCTATGTAGTTTTGCTCGAACTGTCTCTTTGCCACATCAAAAGGTTTAAGAACAAACTCCTTGTTCCGGTCGATATGGCTATCAATCAAATAATCCGGAAGGTCCGATACGGTGATTTCATCTCCTTCAGCCATCGCAATTGCGTGTTCCATGACGTTCTCAAGCTCTCTGACATTGCCGTCCCAGCGACAGTGCATCAGAGTATTCATAACTTTCGGGGATATCGATTTTTTCTGTTTATTGAATTCTTCCGTGTATTTTTTGAGGAAATGGTAGCTCAGGATGGGTATATCCTCCTTGCGCTCTCTCAGCGGCGGTATGTGTATCTTGATAACATTTATCCGATAGTAAAGATCTTGTCGAAACTTTTTATTTTTCACCTCTCTATCCAGATTTCTGTTCGTGGATGCAATAATTCGCACATCGGTCGTTATCTCCTCTGTACCGCCGACATGCTGAAATTTCCTCTCCTGAATCACCCTGAGGAGCTTCACCTGAAGGTCAAGGCTCATTTCGCTTATTTCATCAAGAAAAACGGTGCCGCCGTCCGCAACATCAAAATACCCATCTTTCCTGCTTATCGCCCCGGTGAATGCCCCCCTTTCATACCCGAAAAGCTCGCTTTCGAGAAGATTTGCCGGAATCGCCCCGCAGTTGAGTACAACAAACCGCTTGTGCCCTCGATTGCTGTTCTCGTGCATCGCCCGTGCAATGAGCTCCTTGCCGGTGCCGCTTTCACCCTCTATGAGAACCGTGCTTCCAAGCGGTGCCACCTTCTTTATAAGCTGGTATATCTCGGCCATCTTTTTACTTCTGCCGATGATCCTGCTGTCGCTTACTGCGCTGTCAAGCTGCGCCTTGAGGTATAAACACTCCTTCCGCAGTTCCCTGTACTCCTTGACCCTCCCGACAGCCATGCCGAGCACATCCATGGATTTAAAGGGCTTGAGCAAATAGTCGTCGGCACCCGACTTCATCGCTTCAACGGCGGTTTCAACTTTTCCGTATCCCGTCATCATCAAAACCGATGTGTCCAGGCTTACCTGTTTAATCTCTTTCAATACCTGCAGGCCGTTAATATCCGGCAGCCTGATATCGATAATGACAAGATCGTACTTCTTTTGCCTGACCTTTTCCAGTGCCCGGATGCCGCTCAGCGTCGTTTCTGTTGAATACCCGGCATCCGAAAGGTATTTGCCTGTTACCTTGAGAATAACTTCATCATCATCGACAATAAGTATCGAAAACTCCTTTACCGCAATACCGTTCTTGTCCATAAACAGTCTTCTCTCCCCTCAAGCTCCTGCTGTTTTGAACTCCCAGAGCACAGGTACAATACATAAAATTGCCCGTGATACAAAGCTTTAGCAGAATGCAGCGCGAGCATCATTCTACAGCCGCTGAACTACATAAATTATAGTGTGGAAATTCCGACACTTCCAATGAGATTGCGCTAATTTTTTTATTTTATGCGTAGAGAAGGCAAACCCGAGTGTCCGGAGGCTTTCTCGGTTTCAATCCGGGCCAGAGTATTCAGGCAGGATTTTCAAAGTGTCGGAGGAAAATCAATGAACAACACCTTTCCAGAACTTGTTTTTCCTGATAAACGAACGGTACATCTTTGCTGCGTTGTAGTAATCGTACATTGCATGAAAACCACTTTCGATATCCACCCTGTAGAGCTCGAGGAGATTGGGAAAGTACGGTGAAGAAAATATTTCCCTCCGCCTTTTATCTGGTAAACTATGTATACCACTGATAATCATGTGGTTTTCCACAAGAAAGAGAATCTCCTCCATATCTCGGTTATCAAAATTGAAACGTCTCAATACTTTCCGGGCTATCCTTTTACTCTCTCCTGCATGGTTGGGAAACGGACTGCCGTTTCTTCTGCTGTATGTGCTCGCTTTACCAGTGTCGTGAAGGAGGACCGCCATCATAAGGTTTTTATCCTTTCTCTTGACACACTGCAGGCATCTAAGTGTATGTCGAAACCCATTCCCTTCAGGGTGATGATCTTTGTCATGTTCTACATTCTTCAAACTCGCTACCTCAGGAAGGAGTACCTCGAGCACGCCCCATTCATCAAGCAGGTACAATGCTTCAAATGAACGTTTTGAAATGAGTATTTCCAGTAAGGCTTCGATAATTTCCTCACCACCGTTTCTATATACGTCCAAACCAGGCCTCTTTTTCAAAAAATAGACGAGGTCTCTGTCAATTTTAAAACCAGTATCGCTGTATATCTTCGCGACTTTTAGAGCAATCGAGGGGTCGATTTCTGCAGCATGGGACGGAGTGTGTATTGTGCTGATATACCCCTGCTTAAGCTGAGTGAACGAACCGAGGGGATCATAAAACTTCTGCGCTTCCAGATCATAAAAAAAACCATTTATCGTGAAGAGTTCCGGTTCAAGCGCATTCAGAAACATTTCACTATTTTTTTCCAGAAGACCGGGGATACGCACCGTGTTCGAAGGAAATTCCGAAACAAAGAAATAAACAGGTGTTCCTGAGTTTCGGAGAAAGGCATGCTCTCGTCTCGTTTTCCTGAACTGCAAATCGGAAAAAAGCCGTGAAAGCTGGGACAAATCAGCAGTGGTTACAATATTTATTTCATGCGGGTATCTATAGAGAAGCATATCTCTTGCTGTCTTAAAGGCATAAAAGGCTTTAAACCCAGTCTCAAGAATTCTTTCTGCGCAGTATTCAGAACTGAACTCCATTGAAAAAGACCATCCTATCTGCAGAGAAAAAGCGGCGGATACAACTCCTATCCTGTACAGCAGCCATCAATGTCTGAAATGTCTCATGCCTGTATACACCATTGCAATACCTGCCCTGTCGCATGCAGCAACGACATCATCATCCCGGATCGAACCACCAGGCTGAATAACTGCGGTAATACCGTGTTTCGCTATGAGCTCGATTGCATCCGGCTTAGGAAAGAAAGCATCCGATGCAAGGACAGCCCCGCTTGCCCGATCACCCGCTTTTGAAACGGCAAGAAAGGCTGCGTCAACCCTGCTCATTTGACCAGCTCCTATCCCCACCGTTTTTGCGCCGGTATCCGACGGCTGAGCAAGAACGATAGCGTTGGATTTAACGTGCTTCGCAATCTTCCATGCGAATAGCAGTGTATCGAGCTGCTCTTCAGTTACCTTCTTAACAGTAGCTGCGACAATTTCTCCTCCCGAGACATCTGGCCTATCTCTTGATTGTATCAGCACACCGCCGATAACCCTTTTCATATCGTAATCATAAACCTCATTTTCCTTTACGAAATTACCAGTCTGCAGTATACGGAGATTTTTCTTTGCAGAAAAAACCTTCATGGCAGATTCATCGAATGCAGGGGCTATAATGCACTCCACGAACCCTGTGTCCAGTATCGCACGGGCAGTATCGCTTCCCACCTTTTTGTTGCACCCGATTGTACTTCCAAACGCGGAAACCGGATCACATGCATGGGCATCTTTGAAGGCTTGAACAAGGGAGTGTGAGCATGCTGCCCCGCACGGATTTGTATGCTTAATTACACTGCAGGCCGGTATGTCAAACTCTTTCACAATCTCGAATGCAGACTCAATGTCCAGTATATTGTTAAAGGAAAGCTCCTTTCCCTGACGTTTGATAGCCTGTGCAACACCACTTACCCTGATATCAGGATCTGTATAGAAGGCTGCACGCTGATGAGGGTTTTCTCCGTATCGTAAGCCCTGCTTCTTTTTGAAATAAAAACTCACGGAATCAGGAAACACATCCACGCCTCTGTGTACTATCTCACTATGTATATAGCTTCCAATAAGGCCGTCGTAGTAGGAAGTTTTTTCGAACACGGCCATGGCCAACTGCGCTCTCGTGGCGTAGGAAATAGATCCCTTGTCCTCAAGCTCTTTCAGCACCTGATCATAATATCGAGGATCCGGGACAACACATACATATTTGTAATTCTTTGCAGATGACCTGAGCATTGACGGACCGCCGATATCTATGTTTTCTATTGCTTCTTCGACGGTTGTACCCGGTTTTTTTATTACTTCCTCGAAAGGATATAGATTGATCACTACCAGGTCGAAGGGGATAATGCCGTTTTTCTCCATCTGCTTCAGATGTTCAGGGTCATCCTTTCTGGCGAGTATACCGCCGTGTATCTTTGGATGGAGGCTTTTTACTCTTCCGTCTAGTATTTCCGGAAATCCGGTATAGTCTGATATCTTTGTAACCGGAACACCGGCTTCAGTCAATACACGAGAGGTCCCGCCTGTTGAAAATATACGAACACCCTGCGCATGGAGTCCGTTTGCCAGCTTCTCGAGGCCTGTTTTATCAGAAACACTGATTATTGCGTTTTTGACTTTCAGTTCAGACATCTATCCCCCTGTTATGCCACAGGTCGGCTAGGCGATTGCATGGGTACTCCAAAAGGTCCGGACAGGCGTCTGTATCATCCTCCGAACAGTTTGTCGAACCTGTCGCGAGCCTCGTTTTTCTTCTTTTGCATTCGGTCCAGACCCTGCGCTGCTGACTCCAGGAATATAAAAAAATCACAAAAGTTTGCGGTTCGCTTGTCACCAACGAACTCAGCCTGCGGTTCTATGCAGTCGTTGTGACGGCCCGGACTGTAGAATTTGCAGTTCACACAGCTGTGAAGATATGCCCTGCAGTGCGGACAAATACTTTCCCGCATCACTCTACCGCTTAAAACAACTTCCTTTCCGCAATGAGCACATATATTCACGGCGCACCCCCTTGCCTTCATGAAGATACAGAGAATCATGAAAAAAGGCGAACACAATCTCGTGCAACAGCATCAATATCGCCTGCTCCCATAAAAACAAGCACTGCATCCCTGAACTGCATCCGTTCGATAAAATCGGGAATATCCTTCTTCTCTTCCACGAACCACACCGACCCCCCTCTGCCCTTCTTCAGGCCCGCATAAAGGTCCCTCCCGGAAACAGAGCGTACATACTGCTCACTATCGCGCTGTCTGTATATATCGGTGAGCAGAATCCCGTCGGCAGTGTTGAGTGCGCTGACGAATCCATCGAACAGATACCGGGTTCGAGAGTACTGGTGGGGTTGAAAGACAGTGATGATTTTCTTCGAGGAGTACAATTGCCGCAATGTTGCAATCGTCTCCCTGATTTCCGTTGGATGATGGGCATAATCACTGTACACGGGACAGTCGTATATCTGTCCCAGAAGCTCGAACCTTCTTTCAATACCTTTAAACGTTTTGAGTGCCTGACAGATGCATTCAACATCAATCCCGATACGGAATGAGCATACAGAGGCAAGGGCTGCATTCATGCAGTTGAACCGCCCCGGCAACGAAAGATCAATCGACAGTACTATTGCGCCGTTTTCGGCAAGGTCGAAAGAGTACCGGCCGTTTTTATTCCTGATACGGGAGATTCTGAATTCGTTCGATTCGGCTTCTCCCACATTGATACAGCGGTCTATTATATCTGGTTCAGCCTTCAAAATATCTGTCACATTTAGATCATCTCCATTTATGATGGAAAAACCCCTGCTGTCGGTGCTACGCAGAAAATCACCAAACGCGGTCTTTATATCATCAATATCGCGGTAATAATCAAGGTGGTCAGGTTCAATATTCGTTACAATCGAGTACCGCTTCTTCAGATTGAGGAAAGAGCGGTTGAACTCACACGCTTCAGCAATAAAGTATTCACCCCCGCCGTGCAGGGCATTGGATGAAAAATCACTCATTACACCGCCGCACACAACAGCGGGGTTTAAACCTGCGTCTGAAAATATCCTGGCAAGCATTGCGGTTGTCGTTGTTTTACCGTGAGTCCCGGCAACGGCAATCCCCTGCCGCCTGCTCATGAGCATTCCAAGGTACTGAGCGTACAGGTAGACCGGGATTCCGCGTTTTTTGGCTTCCTGCACCTCCGGGTTGCTCTCCGGAACAGCGGCGCTCTTCACAACTGCATCCGGATTGCCGAGATATTCCGGTTTATGCCCGAGGTGAAACTCCATTCCCCGCTTCTGAAGCCCAATTGTGAGCTCGTTTTCCTCGATAGCGGAACCACTTGCGTGCATGCCGGACTCCATTACTATTCGGGCCACTGCACTCACCCCGATACCGCTAACTCCTATGAAATGTATATTCTTCATCAGAAACTCGGACCGCTTCGGTTAAATATAAGGTCTCTGCACGTGTTCACGCACCCTTCAGTACATTATACTAACAGGCCTGCACGGTTTCAAAGAAAATAGCGTAAAGACATAGTGGATGACGGCAGGAAGCAGCATCATTCACCAGGAAATGCCAAAACCCTCAGACGGCATGCTCTGGGGTTTTCAGCTCTGGGTAAACCTCCCTTCGAGCAGTAAAATGATGCCCCCCCCGTTATCAGGAGGTTGCGGCGGATGAAATTCCCGTACATTCAGCGCAAAATGGAGTAGAAATAAGGGTTGTCTGCGTTTCGGCAGACGGCGTTGAGGGACAGGTGCGAGATATAGTCACAGGCCCGCAGTACCTCGATATAAATGTCAACCCGAATACAGAGTACATACATCTGGTGGAACCAGGCCATACAGTATTTACCTACACTCTCACCGGCAGCGCTCTTTTCGGCGAGGAGATGACTCACCCTGTCAATCCCGAGAATCTTATCGTGTATGAAAACGGCTATGGGGTTCGTATATCGACTGCAGAGGACCCTGTGCGCTTTCTGCTTGTTTCAGGAAAACCGGTCAGAGAACCAATAGCGTGGCGCGGCCCAATTGTCATGAACACTGATGAAGAACTGCTGACGGCCTTTGAAGAGTACCGAACAGGTCGCTTCATTAAACAGGCGTCGTATTCTGGAGAAGCACTGTCGGCGACAGCGTTGAATTCTTTCATGCCTCCGCAATACCATTTGAATTTTCATGGATATATGATACCATTTTATCAGCCAGCCTCAGGTGAGCTGAACCGGCGTTTGAATCTGTATTCAATATTTTCGCTGCCCGGAGGAAAAAAATGAAAATGACATATGTATTACTATTCATTCTAGTACTCCTTTTACTGCTTATCCCTGTTACACTTCTCGCAAAGGAGGTATCGCCGCCGTATACCCTCACACTCGGCGCAAGAGCAGGGTATATAATGCCCATGGGTACGCAGGCCGATGTGCTGAATGGAGGAATCAATACAAACATCTTTATGAACTACAACCCGAAGCTCATCAACAACTTTCTCCTGCAGCCAGAGTTTTCATTTTCAGGATTTCGCCTGAAAACCAACAAAGATGTGCTGTCCTCCTTCTACGGTATAGGTGTGAATGCCTCCTACAACATTCCTGTCTTCAAGTTTATCGAGCTCAACACAATCGCAGGAGGCGGGTACTATTTCAACAGGCTCGTATCAAAATGCAAACCAGCTCGTTGCAAAGGCTAGCAATCCGTATTTAAAGGGGGCGGTCGGCCTCGATTTTGTGATAACCTATAACTTCAACATGAACGCATCGGTCAGTTATATTAACTATCTTTCAAAAGATAAAAAGACGCCTGCCCTCTCTTTGCTGGGGGCAGTCAACTACCGGTTCGGCAAAAACCCGGAGGAGCGGGGGTATGACAGAAGTATAGAAATAGGGGATATAACGATCAAACCGCTTTTCTCCGCTTACCAAGTTTTCAGAGAACAAGGAGGCTAACAAAGAGGCTGTCGATTATATCCAGTATCCGCGGGAAACACTCAGGTTTAAAACCGGCGACTGCGACGACATGACCGCCCTGTACTGCTCACTGCTTGAAAACATCGGAATCAGTACAGCGTTTATCACTATCCCAGGGCATATATTTATGATGTTCGATACGTGTGTTTCACGCTACGACTATCGCGAGATTACCGATGACAGAAGCCTCTTCGTCGAAAAGAACGAAAATGTGTGGATTCCGGTTGAGATAACCCTTGCGGGCGAACCGTTCGTGCAGGCATGGAAGGAGGGAGCAAAGGAGCTGAACGCCACACTTTCAAACAATCAGGAGGTTGGGTTCTATCTCTCAACCGAAGCCTGGAATGAGTACGTGCCGGTAACACTGGAGGAGTTCGGCTGGGAGCCCGACGTCCCAACGAAGGGACAGATAGCATGACTCTACGAGAAGGACATCAAAAACCTGGTCGGAAGTGAAATGGACAAGAAGATTGCCGCCATACAGAATGAAATAAGCACAAACCCAAAAAGTGCAAAACTATACAACAAACTGGGCGTTACCTACGCCCGGTATGGTAAATACAAAGAAGCCTTGAAGAACCTGGAAAAGGCCGTAAGTCTCGACGGAGGGTACTTCTCCGCCTACAACAATATTGGCAAGGTGTACTACCTGAGCGCCGTAAAGAAGAAGAGCTCTTTCAAGAACAAATACGCCTATCTGGAGATGGGCTCCAAGCAGACCGAGATCAGGGCATCAGACAGAGCGAAAATCGATACAATGGTCGAGTGGGATTACGACTGACGGCTGCCAGCTTCAGGTATTACCCGGACACTTTATCATTGAGTAGTACTTTCATTTTATTCAAACCAGGGACCGTACGTGCGATTTATCGGTGATTTTCATATACATTCCCATTACTCGATTGCCACGAGTAAAAACCTCACTCCCGAATATATCGACTACTGGGCCCGGATAAAGGGCATTACGGTAGTCGGAACCGGTGATTTTACCCATCCGGGATGGCTTGCCGAGCTCGAGGAAAAGCTATATCCGGTAGGGTCGGGACTCTATGTGCTGAAATCAGAGTACAGAAAACGGACCGATGTGCTCCTGCCAGAACATGATGTCCGCTTTCTTCTTACCGCTGAGATAAGCAGCATCTATAAAAAGGGAGACAGTGTTCGCAAGGTGCACAACCTTATATTCGCACCGAATTTCTCAATCGCGAGAAGAATACAGGGAAAACTGGGCAAAATTGGAAACATAACGTCCGACGGCAGACCAATACTCGGACTTGATTCCCGCGACCTGCTCGAAATCGCACTCGAAAGCTCAGAACAATGCTTCTTTGTTCCATCCCATATCTGGACACCGTGGTTCTCCGCACTAGGGGCTCAATCGGGGTTCGATTCAATCGAGGAATGTTACGGTGATCTCTTCAACCATATCCATGCGGTTGAAACCGGACTCTCATCAGACCCGCCCATGAACCGGCTCTGCAGTTTTCTCGACAGGTATACGCTCGTTTCCAACTCCGATGCCCATTCACCGGAAAAGCTCGGCCGCGAGGCAAACCTGTTCGACACCGCTTTAAACTTTAACGCAATAATCGGTGCGCTGAAGGAGAAAGGCAGAGGATTCAAGGGGACCATTGAATTCTTTCCGCAGGAGGGAAAGTACCATTACGACGGGCATAGAAAATGCGGTGTCAGAATGTCCCCTTCCGAATCCCTGGAAACAGGATTCAAATGCCCCGTGTGCGGCAAGCAGATGACGGTCGGGGTAATGAGCCGCGTGGTGCAGCTCGCAGATAGAAAAGAACCGGGCGGGGATAAAACGCCCTTTTACTCACTGATACCGCTCAAGGAGATACTGTCTGAAATAACCGGTGTCGGTCCCGGATCAAAAAAGGTTCAAACCATGTATAATTCCCTCATATACCGGGGAGGCCCGGAACTTGGGATTCTCCTCGACATCCCTGTCGATGACATTCGATCGTTCGGCGGGGAGCTGCTTGCTGAAGGGATAAGACGCATGCGTGCGGGGGATGTGTTTATTTCGGAGGGCTATGACGGAGAATTCGGAAAAATACGGGTATTCAGGAATGACAAGGGCAAATCATGTACCCCGGCACATCTGCTGTTTTCGCAGAAAATGCCTCCACCGGCAGCCCTTCCCAAACGTTTACAGAATGCACGTGCAGAAACAGGCAGGCCGGACCCGGATAATAACCCGGAAGCGCTAATTGTCCACAATCGGGGTGATGTCGACGGGGGTTTTATCTTTGGCCAGTATACACACGAAACGGTGAGTGGTAAAGAAAGAGCGGCCGGGGAGATTTTTGGAAAAGAACCTCCTGAAAATAAAAAAGCAATCGGTAGTATATTCCCTAACTTCGATCCGCAACAGCTTGAGGCAGTGCAGCACAAAACCGGCCCCGCACTGATCATCGCAGGGCCCGGAACAGGTAAAACAAGGGTGCTCACGGGAAGGATAGCCCGCCTCATCCAGAACGGCACCGACCCAAAATCAATTCTTGCTGTTACATTCACTAACAGGGCATGTAATGAAATGAAACGGCGCCTTGCTGTGCTGCTTGATGGCGGTTCTTCCCCCGAAATATGTACCTTTCATTCGCTCGGCCTGGATATTGTAAGCAGGAATATCGGAAAAACAGGCAGATCAATGCCGTTAACCATTCTCGATGAAGACGGCAGGAAAGAACTTATCGCTCAAGCGGCAGATAAAAAGGAAATTTCAGATATTTCCACCGCAATTTCAAAGGCGAAAAGAAACCTTTTTCCACCGAATTATATGAAGGATAAAACCGCTGTGCGCGTGTATTCCCGGTACGAGGAGCTGCTGCGGGAGTACAATGCCTTCGATTTCGACGATCTCGTCTCCCTTACCGTGCTGCTCTTCAGCAGCGATGCTGAAATGCTTTCAGCGTACCGGCAAAAATACCGCTGGATGCTCGTTGATGAGTACCAGGACATAAACTGTGCGCAGTACAGGTTGATACGGATGCTCATGCCCTTCACCGGTTCAAATCTTTTTGTAATCGGTGATCCCAATCAAGCAATATACAGTTTCAGAGGAGCCGACGCCGGGTTCATACACCGTTTCATGCAGGACTACCCGGACGCAGTCCTTTACAATCTGAAAACCAGCTATCGATGCTCCGATTTTATACTCGGTGCATCCACGTCTATGATACAAAAAAGAGGCGAAAACAGGCGTCTTCTCAAGGGCGTGGATACCGGGGTAAAGCTGCAGATTGTTGAGCACAACTCAGATCGGAGTGAGGCGGAATGGGCTGCGCGGACCGTTGAACGGATGATAGGCGGGCTTCGTTTCTTTTCCATGGACAGCAGTATTTCTCAGGGAAAGGGAGAAAGAGAGATTGAAAGCCTTTCAGATTTTGCGGTGCTCTGCAGGATCAAAGAGCAGATGAAGGAGGTGGAAATTGCTTTCAACAACCACAGCGTACCTTTTCAGAGTGTGAAAAACGCATCCTTCTATAGAGAAGAACCGATTCGCTCCGTGATCGATCTGTTGAAGCTCGCAGTACATCCGGAACAACGCCTGCTTCAAAAACGCCTCAAAAAACGAGGCATACTCAAAGAAGCAGACCAACTTTCCGACTTGCTCGGACCAGGCAGCTCTGTGCAGGAAGCAGCCTCCCGTGCAGTCGACCTGTATTTCAAAACACCTGTAAAACAAAATCAGCAGGTTTTTACCCTGCTGTACGAGCTGTGCGGGGAGTTCAAAGATGACTTCGACGCCTTTTTTCAGCACACCGACCTGGTAGAGGGCCCCGACCTGTATCGAAATAATTCAGAGAGGGTCTCCATATTGACCCTTCACGCCGCAAAGGGACTTGAGTTTCAATGCGTGATAATTGTTGGATGTGAGGACGGCCTTCTCCCGTATTCAATATTCAGCGGCCAGGAGAGCAACCCGGATGAGGAGAAAAGACTTCTCTATGTGGGAATGACGAGGGCGAAAAAATTCCTCTTCCTCAGCCATACGAATAGACGCCGACTGTTCGGCAGAGAGCTGCATCTTAAAAGAAGTCCCTTTATCGACGCCATCGAGGACGAGCTGTTCGAAAGGAACAAAATTATATTCAACGGCAGGCAGAAAAAGGTTGACAGTCAGCTCAATCTGTTCTAACGGACACGGGGCTACATCAGCGGATCAAACCGCATTCCGCCGATCCCAAAATCCCAAAAAAAGCCCCCTTTCGGGGGCTTTGTATCGTCTTCTGATCTCTATTTGGATTTTTGTGTTGATGCTTCAATCTCTTACATAACTTTTCAGCTTCTGGCTCCGTGAAGGATGCCGCAGCCTGCTTATGGCCTTCTTTTCAATCTGCCTGATACGTTCTTTGGTCAGATTGTACTTATCACCGATCTCCTTCAGAGAGTGCGGCCGCTCCCCATTGAGTCCGAACCGGTACTTTATAACATCCGATTCCTTCGCAGTGAGGGTCGACAGAACCTGTTCAATCGATTCCTGCAGCGTTCTATCAATAAGGACCTCCTCCGGGTCTGCACCTTTCGTATCTTCCATGAGGTCCGATATGGTATTTGCGTCTTTGTCGGAGGAAAGCGGAGTCTCGAGAGAGACAAACTCCTTGGACGCATTGATAAGGTCAGTAATCCGGCTCTTGTCCATATCGAGAAAATCCGCGATTTCGTCGATATCGGCTTCGCCGTCCTTATTGCTGCTGATCTCTCTCTTCACCTTCTCTATCTGCAGAAGCTCATTAGCTCTGTTGAGCGGAAGACGGATCATCCTGGACTTCTCGCAAATCGCCTTTAGAATTGACTGTTTGATCCACCACACCGCATATGAGATAAAATGATATCCTTTATCGACGTCGAACTTATCGACCGCAGTAATAAGGCCGAGATTTCCCTCACTGATCAGATCGCTCAGGGTTAGGCCCTGGTTCTGATACTTCTTGGCCACATTCACCACGAAACGAAGATTCGCCTGAATAAGCTTGTCCTTCGCATCCTGGCTGCCGTCCCTCGCATCTTGTGCAAGATGAACTTCCTGCACCCTGGTAAGAAGAGGTATTTTGTTGATCTCCCGCAAATAAACCGACAGCGAGCTTACATCGAGACTCGAGCCGAAATCTGCATACTGTCTCTCAACTGACAATGGTATTTCCTCCCTTTTGGTTGTACAATACTTTTATTGATTGTTGAAACGGGGTATTATTGGGTTCCTCTCCTAATAGTGCAATTATCATACCACGAAAGGAAACTAGGAGGGTGTAACTGATTAATATATAAGAAATAATAATCACCCCTTTACCCTTTTTCATAATTCGGAAGTATTTGTGTCAAAATGATACTATATTACAATTTTCGCATAAAATTGTATACTTATAACACGATTTTCACGCAATTCCATACTCCGCGAGTTTTCTGTGCAGAGTTTTCCGTCCGATTTTCAGAATTTCCGAGGCCTTTGTCTTGTTTCCTCCCGCGTTCTGCAGTGTAAACAGTATATACCGCTTCTCCGTCTCTGCGAGACTCATTCCCGCCGGCACCTTCAGAGCGGACTGCTCATCCTTATCAAGAATATACGGCGGAAGATCCTCTTCGGTAATGGTTTTTCTCTTTGTCAGCACTACGATACTCTCGATTACATTCCTCAATTCCCGGACATTCCCCGGCCATCGGTATCCCATCAAAGCCTGCAGCGCACCATTGGTGATGCCCTCAATTTCCTTGTTGTTTTCCTTTTCGAACTCTTCCATGAATTTGTGAACCATAAGCGGGATATCATCCCTGTGCTCTCTGAGCGGCGGCACCAGTATCGACACCACGTCGAGCCGATAGTAGAGGTCCTCTCTGAAATTTCCCTTCGTAATCTCCTCTTTCAGGCTCTTGTTTGTCGCAGAAATAATCCGTACATCGACCTTGATCGGCTCCTCGCCTCCGACCCGCTCGAATTCACGCTGCTGAATGACTCGAAGCAGCTTCACCTGCATCTGCAGGCTGATTTCGCCGATTTCATCGAGAAAGATGGACCCGAGATTTGCAAGCTCGAACCGCCCTCTTTTTCGTGAAACAGCACCGGTGAACGCTCCCTTTTCATGGCCGAAGAGCTCACTTTCCAGCAGGGTTTCCGGAAGCGCCGCACAGTGGACTTTTATATAGGACTTGTCTCTCCTCGGACTGTTGTGATGAATGGCGTCCGCAATCATCTCCTTCCCTGTCCCGCTCTCGCCGTATATCAGAACATTCGCACGGGAAGGAGCAACGAGCTCGATGGTCTCGAACACCTTCTTCATCGGCGCGCTCTTTCCGATTATATTTTCGTAGGAGTACTTTTTCTCCAGTTGCTTGAGCAGCTCGACATTCTGTCGTTTGAGTGATGAATTTTCCAGGGCCCGCTTTACAATAAGGGAGAGTTTGTCGATATTAAGCGGTTTGGTAAGAAAATCATAGGCTCCAGTCCGCATCGCTTCCACTGCATTCTCGATCGTTCCGTGGCCTGTCAGAATAATTATTGGCACATTGGGATAAAGTCCCTGTATCTCCTTTATGAGCTCCTCGCCCGACACGCGTGGCATCTTCAGATCTGAGATTATAAGGTCGATATCATTTCCTTCGAGTTTTTCGAGCGCCTCCTGCCCGTCGTAGGCAAGGACAACATCGAAGCCCTCCGGTCTGAGCGCCTTTTCGAGCCCCTCGCGAATATGTTTTTCATCATCAACGATTAACAGCCTGGCTTTCATCTCTCTCCTCATAGGTCAGCAGCTTTTTCTTCTTCTCAAGAACCGGCAGCGTTATGGTGAAAACTGTACCCCTGCCCTCTTCACTTTTTACTTTTATATCTCCGCCGAACTCTTTGATTATTTTGTATACGATAACGAGCCCGAGACCGGTTCCGAACTTTCGCGTGGTGAAATAGGGCTCGAATATCTTCCCGATGTTACTTTCGGAAATGCCCCCTCCGTTGTCAAACACCTGAACAACAACATCAGCGTCACTGTTGACTTGAGTATTTATACGTATCTCACCATTTTCCTGTATCGCTTCAATAGAGTTTTTCATGATATTCAACAGAACCTGCTTCAGATACTTCTGATCCACTATTACGAGCGGAATGTCCTTTTCAAGCTCGAGAACGAGGTTGATCTCCTTTTCCATCAGCTCATATTTGAGAAACTCCGCGAGTTCTTCTATAATCGCATTGATATCCTCACGCTCAAAGCTCATACTCATAGGCCGTACCGCAAAGAGGAAATCCTGAACAATTGAGTTTAGACGATCGATCTCTTCCTTGACAATGACAAGCAGGTTCTTCATATCCCTCGACTGCTCTTCATCAAGTTTCGCTATCTCCTTTTTCAAAAGCTGTATGTGTATGTCGATCGAGGTGAGCGGATTCTTGATTTCATGGGCGACTCCGGCAGACAGAGTAGTCAGTGCAGCGAGGCTCTCCGCCTGGCGGAGCTGAATCTCTTTTGTTTTCTTCTCAGTGATATCGACGAGTATAATGATATGTCCTTCAGGTTCACCACTGCTCAGAAGCGGCAGCACGCTTATTGAAAAAGTCTTGTCCGTTCTGTTCAGATGTATCTCCCTCTCGAGTACCTTCTCCTTACTGGAAAGGACACTGTCAAGCACCTCCCTGATCTCCGGATCGAAATGCCAGTCCGTTATATCCTGCGAGTACAGCCGTCCCTTGGGAACAGAAATAAACTCCTCCATCGCCCGGTTGATGAGAAGTACCTTGCCCTCGCTGTTGGTTACGATAACACCCTCGATCATGGAATCGAATACCAGCTTATACAGCTCCTTCTCGGTTGAAAGCTCGGCAATGATACCCCTGATCTTCGTATGATCGAGTTTGTCTATCTTTTCATAGACCTTTTGAATGAATCCGGAATTACGCATCGTTTTTCTCGAATAATGTTTTTCTATTGTACAATATTTTCAAAAAATACACAGCTGAATTAATAGCCGGTTTGTAAAACGGACGTTTTGCATCCTGATAATGCCGTTTACCGGCTGGATCACCCGTCGAGCGGACTTCGCACGCCGAGAATATTCTTCTTTGCCACATGTGTGTATATCATGGTAGTCTGTAGCTGTTTATGGCCCAGCAACTCCTGTATGGTCCGTATGTCATAACCCTTTTCCAGCAGATGCGTCGCAAAGCTATGCCGCAGGGTGTGCACGGACACATGCCTTACAATATCTGTTTTGCCGACTGCGGCCTTGAATGCCCTCTGCAGAGAAGCCGGGTGCACATGATGCCGCCGCACTATACGTGTACGCGGATCAATAGAAAGAGATTTCGATGGAAACAGCCAGAACCATCCCCATTCTTTCCCGGCATTCGGATATTTTCTTTCAAGTGCTCCCGGCAAAGCAACCCCGTTAAGGTTTTCCGTACGGTCTTTTTCATACAGGGACCTTACCTGGTCAAGGTGACCAATTAACGTGTCCTTCACCCTCTCCGGAAGGACTGTCCTCCTGTCTTCGTCTCCTTTTCCTGACCTTACAATAACAATATTTTGCTCCAAGTCAACATCCTTAATACGGAGACTCAGGCACTCATTCAGGCGAAGACCGCACCCGTACGTCAGCATTGCCATTAGCCGGTGAAGGCCCGACATCTTATCGAAAATCTTTTCCACTTCTTTGACGGTAAGAACAACAGGGAGTCGCCGTTTTTGCCGTGCCCGTACGGCATCGATCGCATTTTCAATATCTTTGTCCAGATCATGCCTGTAAACGAAAACGAGCGCATTCAATGCCTGGTTCTGAGTAGATATTGAGACCAGTTTATCAACAGCAAGGTAACTTAAAAAATCCTGCAAATCCTTCGCCTCGAGCTGATTTGGAGCCTTTTCCTTAACAAAACCCCTGAAACGTCGGAGCCAGCCGATATAGGTTTTTTCAGTACTCAGAGACCGGTGCCGCAGTCGTAGTGATGTATGGGTCTCACTCTCCAATTCGTCCCACACATCCGATTGATCAGTTATATTTTCCTTTGTGTTTGTCTGCTTCGACGAGAGAAAAAATTGGTACAACCGTAGTGCATAATCCGCCTGATTTACCTGCCAGTCTTCATGATGTTTTGCGAGGTATTTAAGAAACACCTGCTTTTTATCGGTGGACACTCTGTTTTCAACCGATTCATTACAATAGCTGTAACAGTCGGACACCCATTTTAAATAATAGGGCACATGCTTTTCTTTTACATGCTTTACTGCTGATAAATATGCCTGAAATGCCTGTAGCATAAGTATTTCTCTTATTATAATGCTATAAAATAATAATAAAATATTAGTAATTATGCTACAATATCTCGGGCTATGTCAAGTAATTTTTTTAAATCTTGACATAAATAATATTGTTCTATAAAATAAAATATAAATAAGTGCTATAGTATAAAAAAGAATGTTAGGCGAGATTAGGAATAGTATGAATAGACGAAGAAATAAATCACTGAGAGTTCCATATGGCGGAGTATATTCAATAGAAGATTTACCGAGCCCCATTGTACATTATCCCTGTAGCGGGCCCTGGATCGAATTTCAAAAAGATGAGTGCTCTCAACCATTATTTTGCTCATGCTTTAAAAACGCATTCAAGATGTACTTGAAGTTGCACAGAGAAGCATTACACCGTCACGACTATTGGTATTCATATCTTGAACATTCAATAAAGAGCTTATTCAATCCAAATGTATTATCAACAAGGTTATTTGATATCTATATGCAACTAGATGAAAAGTCCAGACTAGAACCTGATAGTGCTATAGAGATATTCAGATTTTCAGAAAAACTATGCCACATATGTAATAAAAAAGTACCAAGCTATAGGTATTGTGTTCCAATGTATGGAGGAATCTTTAGGCAAACATACGGATGGTATATCGAAAAACGTGCTTGGGAATTAGGCCTACGTAAAGCATATTATGATCAAAATTACCTTGATCAAATTGGAGGAGACATTCCTCAAGACATTTTAGAAGATATTATCGAAATGGCTGATCTAGAAGAGAATAATAGAAGTAGCCAATATAATTCGAAACTTCGAATGACTGATGATGCAGATATAGATATATTAGCTAAAAAAGCAGGGTCTGCTAGAAGCCGAGTTGAAAGA
>Ga0315537_1000386_pt1 | contig 34242 bp, 36 predicted proteins | sample SalMarSW160270MG_FD_203091 | JGI IMG/M metagenome (GOLD analysis project Ga0315537, IMG submission 203091) | Salt marsh sediment microbial communities from the Plum Island Ecosystem LTER, Massachusetts, United States - Salt Marsh Sediment SW1602-70 ... | reverse complement strand
CCAACGCTTGCCTAATGGTTTTTACCTTAATTTATCAATACTTAAAAAACCATGGAAAATTAAAAGACCGTTGTTTTTTAAAAAATCTGGTACAAAATATCAGTCTTTTAATAGATAAAACCATAATAGTAATTCTTCTAATTCTTCACGGGTAATACCCTGTTTTTTAGCCATCATTAAATGATTTTCAAAAGGTTTTCCATGTATCGGCTCCACAATATCAACAGTGATTGCCATTAATACCTTTGTTCTTTGATCAATGAGAGGTGTTCCATACGCCCTGCCTGAAGTATCGAGGCAAAGCCGGGCAAAAGCTGGGTTCATTTTTATTCATAATTTAGGCAAAATTTTGCATGACCAAAGAAGCTATAAAACTCCATGTAAAACTCAATGCACTTAGTAATGCATCACCAAATGAGCTTCAATACGAACTCAGTTTTAGCTAATTTGAACAATAATGAGAGTGATTATATAATAAAAAATAGGTAAGTACAGTTTTTATTTTGAATAGTCTTTGATCATTTTCTATGATTAATTATGAACTTTCAGATTTTAGCAGGAAATTACAAAAAAACAAATCAGGTTAACCGATATATTTCACCGCCAGCATTGTGATGTCGTCCGATTGAGGGGCTTTTTTAACAAACTCCCTGACATCCTCTCTTAAACCATTGAGGATATCGTTTACATTTTTTCCTGTCAGTAGATTAAGAGTGTTTTCAAACCTGTGGTTGGAATATTGCTTCGATTCAGGATCCATAGCTTCATTCACACCGTCGGTATACAAAAGGATCGTATCATCTTTTTCCATTGTAATTTTTTCGGTAGTATACTGTGATCCGGGAAAAGCCCCGAGAACAACACTCTTTTCTAAACTCATAAATCGGAAAGGTCATGGACCCCGACGTATTCATATCGATACATGTCACCTGTTTCTACCACCAGAAGAGCGGTGAACTCTTCACTCGCATATATACAACCCGGGACTGCTATAGATCTCATACATGCCGCCCGATCGACCTGCGTACCATAGGCATTGCGTCTTTCTGTGATCGGATCTATACCGATAAATACCGGGCCCGCGTGCAGGGCAGCGCGGATATTTATACTTTTTTCAGAGTCATCAAATCCCCACTTTGTTCCCAAAATGACATCCATCAGCATCGATGCAAACTCAAGTGCGTCCTTTGCTCCGTTAAAAACGGCATGCATGATATCTCCCCATAAGGAAAATATCTTTGGCTTTCCATCAAGTTCCTTTAAACGCTCCGAAACTGCCTGAAGTATGTCGTACATAAAATAAGGCGTGCGCTCTTCTGCGGCCTTTCCGGGCCCAATTATTTCTGCGAACAGGATACACTGCATAGAATGGATGATTCCTGGTGGAATACCTGCACCGGGAAGCTCTGCATACTTTGCTTCTCCTTTCTGCTTTCCTGAGCCGATGGCCGGAGGATTGAGTCCGGCGGGATCTATTATCCGAATTTTTTCTTTGTGCGGCCACTGGCTGAAAAGTTCGCTGGTGCTTCCCTGTTTTGGATGCTTTGCTGTAGAGCCTAAACCCACAAGAAGCTCAGGTTCTGTAAGAAGAAGGCGAGCACGAAGTATACTCATTCCCATGATCACAATGTTCAAAAAAGAAAAAAGTGAATCATTCCCAAAATATCCTTCTTCGGTTATGTATTTTACGGAGATCTTTTCAATGATCGCGAAAAATCTTTCCTCCCACTCATTGCCCGCATACGAAACGCTCGTCTTCAGGAAATCCTCGGCACAGAACGGCAGATAAACATTCACTTCAGCACCCCGCTCGATCATTGCCTCAATAAATAGTATATCCGCCCCGATTTAGGGGCCCACGTATATCCCTGGGTATCACCTAGATACGATAGCAATCCTGACATATAGGATTATTTTGTTGCTGCCGGTGACAGTGCTGTGTTATCTTTGGAATAGAAGATCGCCAGGTAAAAGGGAAGTTATTATACCTCATATATAGTATAGTTTCGGTAAAGGAGGAATCTCATGAGTTTTCGCGATCGGATGGAAAAGTTCCTGCAGAAGAGCGTAGAAACCTCGAAGGAAGTTCTGGGAAAGGCGAAGGAAAAGACAAAGGAAGCCGGAGAGAAAGGGGCACTGAGAATCAAAATCAAGAGGCTTGAGAACCAGGCCGAAAAAAAGTGTACGATGCTTGGATCCAGAGTGTACGAACTTCTCGTTGAAAAAGGGCAAAGCACCGTATCGAAGGGAACAGCCGATATAAAACCTCTGCTCGGTGAAATAAAAGATCTTGAAAAAGAGATCGAAGATAACGAGGAACATCTAAAGAAGCTGTAGCAAGTTCAAAGTTTACCGACTGTCTGTGATATGGCCTCGTTTTCGAGTTTCTCAACTTCCTGCTTGTAGTAATCCATGTAGGCTGATGAACGGTCGAGCTGTTTGAATGAAAGGCGTGCAGTCTGCACGCCTGACCCGGACGGGTACAGGAATATTTCATACATATTTTGATATACACGATAGTAGGGAACATTATTATTTTCGTTTTCCCCGTATTTCTCCACAAGCTTTTGCGCAAGCGATTCATAAAGCTTTTGAATAACCCTCGACGATTGATTCTCACCGAGCGAGAATTGAACGCTGAAAAAGATGAGCTTTTTTTCTGCATCGAAAAAAAGGGCTGTCTTCTCGCTGTAGAATTCCTGCGATTTCTCCAGGAGCAGGTAATATTTACAGAAAAATGAGGTGATTTCCTGCTCTTTAACCTTATACCCGTTCGACCCTGCCGAGCTCACAATACTGTTGTAGCTTTTATTAAAATCAATAAATGTGTAGGATGGAGATTCCTGCGCACATACCGATAGGGCAGGTATAAAAAACACCAGCACAACCACGATGAAGAACATCCCTCTAAATAGACCCGGGGCATCGTAGTATAAATGTTTGTTTCCCGTTTCCTTCTTATTCATACACATGGCTTTACCCGTTTTTTCTATCTTTACAGTGTTCTCATACCTATTTATCGGTGCACCGGTATGAAAAATACAGTACGGAAGGTGATTTTTATAATATGTCGTACCACTTGATCAAATCGGGATGAAGCGCCCGCACCTCCTCGTTCGAAGGCACAAGCCGTATACCAATGCTCTGAATGCCCGAGTATTTCAGGGTGATTTCACCCTCATATTTTGCCGTTTTATCAGGATATTTTTCGATGAAATCGAGCGTAACGGTCTCATATGCCCCGTCTTTTTCAAAAAAATAGAAAAATTCCACATTGAAACGCCCGGGATCAGCATCATCCAGAAATACATAACACTGTGTCTTTATTGTATCGTCGGTAAAAAGAACCTCCCGTTTTTCGATATCCATGAAAACATCCTTGATGAATACCTTGTTCCACACCGACTGCATACTGGTCGCATTTTTCAGAATAGCTGACAGATACTTTTTATCTCCGGTGATTTTTTGCCTCGCTTCTACTGCAGGCAGGTAAAACTTCTCAGAATACTCCCGGAGCGTCCTGGTTATGTTGAAATCCCTTATGATAGTGTATATCGATTCCTTCATCATCTTCACCCATTCACGGGGAATATCACTTGCATCCCTGTCGTAGTACAGGCGGGTAAGCTCCTTTTCCAGCAAGGTGTAAATCTGTCGGGATTCTATCGTATTCCGCGCTTCGAGGCTGTCGTCGAGACGCCCGGATCGGATTGCCCACCCGTTTTTTTCATTGTAACTTTCCGGCCACCAGCCGTCGAGAATGCTGAGATTGAGCACGCCGTTCATACCTGCTTTCATACCTGATGTTCCCGATGCTTCATAGGGCATGAGTGGCGTGTTGAGCCAAATATCCACGCCCTGCACAAGGGACCGTGCTACATTCATGTTATAATTCTCCACGAACACAACACGGTTTTCGAGTCCCTCATCTCTTGCGAAATCAACAACCTCTTTGATCATATTCTTTCCGTTTGAATCGGCAGGGTGCGCTTTTCCGGTGAAAATAATCTGAACAGGCTGCTCTTCATCCAAAAGTATCTTTTTCAGCCGTTCTTTGTCCTGCATAATGAGTGTGGGGCGCTTATATGCCGCAAACCTTCGTGCAAATCCTATGGTTAAGTAACGCTCATTGAAAAGAGCGGATGCATCCCCGCTTCCGGATATTGCAAAGCCCTTTTGTGAATAATTCTCTTCCATAATCATCCGTATAATACTGATCAGTTTCCTCTTCGAACTGAGGTGCGCCTCCCAAAGCTCCTCGTCGGGGATGTTCAGCACCTTCCGAAGTGCAGTCTCATCTTCAGAGAGTGCATAATTTTCTCGAGTGATATATCGATTTAAAAGCTCCATAATTGCAGGAGAAATCCAGGAATGATGCACACCGTTTGTTACATGAGTAATGGGAACTTCACATTCAACCATACCGGGAAACAGGTCGCGCCACATCCCCCTCGACACCTTGCCGTGCAGCCTTGAAACACCGTTGACATATCTGGAGAAACTCATGGCAAAAGCGGGAAGCCAGAATGTTTTCTTATCGTGAAGCATACCGTACTCCATGATACGTTCGAGCGGTACACCGAGCTCCTCAACCTTTTTACTGAGATACTTCTGAACCATTTCAACCGGAAAATTTTCATTTCCTGCTTCAACCGGAGTATGGGTGGTAAATATCGTGGTATTTTTTATCACCGCATACGCCTCGTCGAATGACAGCCCTTCGTTGACCACAAGTTTTTTAAGGCGCTGAACAATGAGAAACGCCGAATGCCCCTCGTTGAGATGGTACACATCGGGTTTGATGTTCATTGCATCGAGCGCTTCCATACCGCCCAGACCAAGCACGAGCTCCTGCTGCATACGTATATCCCTGCCCGCGTCGTACAGATGGTCTGTAATCCGTCGATACTCGGGCGCGTTTGCCTCTATATTCGTATCGAGCAGAACAAGGCGTGTCCTGCCCACACGGATGAACCACACCTTGATCAGCACGGGTGTGTCGAGTAATTCCACCGTTGCATATACCGGCTCTCCATCGGTTGATTTGAGCTCCTTGAGCGGGAGGTTGAAAACACTGTTTTCAATATACTCTTCCTCCTGCATACTGTTGATGTTTATCCGCTGGTTGAAATACCCGTACCTGTATAAAAGTCCGATACCCGTTATAGGTATAGCCAGGTCAGACGCCCCTTTCAGATGATCGCCTGAGAGTATTCCAAGCCCACCGGCGTAGATGGGAATGGAGGAATGAAGTCCGTACTCCATTGAAAAATAGGCGATCTTTTTGTCTCTGAAACGTTCACCGTAGGCGGTCTTCTTACGCGAGTATGTATCGTACCTCTTCCACGCCTCTTCCACATCTTCCAGAAAAGCGCTGTCTTTCGAAAGCTCTAAGAGCCGCTCCTCTGGCACTGAATAGAGAAACCGAACGGGGTTGAGGTCGGTTTTTCTGAAAAGTGTGCCGTCGATCCTGTCGAAAAGCTGCACTGTTTCTTCATCCCAGAGAGACCACACGTTGAATGCAAGTTGAAACAACTTTTGAAGAGATGCCGGATATCTTGGATATACGTATATATTTTTTATTTGCATGACCGTTCCTTAAAATGTATTGAGTCGGATGAATATACCATTTTCTTCAATGACGGACAATGTAAAAAGGCAACAACAATGAAATATCATCGGACAGGCGGTAATGCCTGAACAGCAGCACATGACAGACCAGCGGCTTTTCAAATCTATTCTTCAATGCGACGGCTGCGGGAAATGTAAGCCAATCATGAGCGTATATGATGTCGAAATCGATATACCCGGCAGCCCGAGCAACCATCGTCGCATAGTGAAAAATGGTTTTTTGAATATCTTCCCACGAAATGTTTTTCAACACGCCCACATATCCGCCTGCAGCACCGGCAATCTGCATATATTCAAAACTGTTTTTTTCAGGTTTGTTGTAATCGGGAGCGCTACCGCCATATGATCTTTATAGGACTGCACAAAATCTTTATCTGGTACTGATGATATAGCGAATGGTCCCACGCACGTTTCTGTTGTCCGCGATTGGATTGAACCGGAGTTTTCTTACCGCTTCAAGAACTACGGAATCAACATCGGAGTAGCCTGAAGATTGCTTTACATTGAGGTTTAGGGTATGCCCCTGCGGTGTCACCTCAAAAGAAACCGTAACCGTCAGATTGAGCCCTTCTTTCTTGACCCACTCAGGAATTACCGGCAGTGTTGGAGATGACAGAAGCATCCTGCCGCGTCGGTCGTCCTCCCACTCAATCTTCGGTGCACCGGTAGATGGTGTACCCGTTACTGCAGTCTTCTGCTTTGTTTCCACGGTGGAACCGGTTTCCGTTTTCTTGAGTGCCTCCTCGAGCCGCTCCATATCCAGGGAAAGAGGTTTTTCCTCCGCTTCAACAGGAGGAAAAGAAAACTTCTCCTTCGTGCCCTCTTCAGAAACCTGCCCTTCACCTGCGGCCTGAGGTGTAGTCCCGGATACCGCCTTGCCGGTTGTTTGGGTTGAAGGCGCAGCCTGCTGTAAGGGTCTCGCTTCCTGCGGCGCCAGACCCCGGGTAGGCGCTTGAATCCTGCCGGAGGGTACGTTCACGGCCTCTTCAACCGGCCCCTCAGTGCCCAGCGGACGCTCCTGCACAGGGACAGGAAGAGGCCCGACCGTCTCCTGAGGTTTCGGCAGAAGGTTCTCAGGAGCCTTTGCAGCCTCCGACTCGTACTCTTGAGTAGTCCTCTGCACAGCTTCAGGCTGCTCTTTTGTCTTCCGCACGACATCTGTTGTTTTTTGAGCGACCTTCGGCTTTTCTGTTTCAAGCCTTTGTTCCGGTTGCAGAACAGCTCTTTGGGTGGCAGCAGCCTGTACCTCAGTGGCACGCATCTGTTCGGCAGATTCGTACAGTGTTACGGTTATGGGGCCGCTGTACTCGGGCAGTTCCTCCGGATGAGGCCGTATTCCGTACTGAAAGGTAACAAATATGCAAGCATGTATAAAAAGCGCGATGGTGATACTGAGCGCCATCCTTCTCTGATTCTGCCTGTGCGCTGTATGTATCCGTTCGATCATCGCATATACCTTGAATCACCCACCATTCAAAATTATTGCATATTACAGCCCTGACCATTACAGTCGATCAACGCCATTATAAGAACACAATTGATTAATGCCGACGTACTCGTTTACTGCATATCAACATCATGGCAAATCGTTACCGCCCGCCCCCTTCACTTTCCTTTGTCCTCAGATTTACCCCCTTGAACCCGTTCTTCCTGAGCACATCGAGCACTTCTACCATCAGCTTGTAAGAAACATGCTCATCCCCTTCGATGACGACGGCCCGAACCTCCTCCCGCTCCTTCTCCGTAATACCGGCAAACCGCGCATCGAGACCTTTCAGGTCATACCTCTCCTTGTTGAGATATAACTCGTTTTCCGACACAACGGTCACCACAAGACGCGACATCACCACAGGCTCTGATGTTTCCGACCTCGGTAGTATGAGGCTGATCCCCGGTGTGAGTACGAACGTTGACGATACCATAAAGAATACGACAAGCTGGAATACGACATCTATAAGCGGGATAAGCTCAACGTTGGTTCTGGTTGTTAACAGTCGCCTGAATCTCATGACGATATACCTCCGAGAAGGAGCACAAGCTCATTTACACGGTTTTCGAGCCGTATGATCGAGTGGTTGACCTTGCTCACTAGGTAGTTGTAAAAAATAACTGCAGGGATCGCGACGATTATGCCCGCAGCGGTTGTCAGCAGGGCTTCTGCAATTCCCTTTGCAAGCATTCCCGGGTCCCCGACGGCGCCGAATTTCCCCAGGACGCCGAATGCCCGTATATTACCGGTAACGGTGCCAAGCAGACCGAGCAATGGCGCGATATGGGAAATCGTGCCCAGAGCGGGGAGATGTCTCTCCATTTTCGGGACCTCTAGATTCGCTGCATCCATTATCGCCTCTCTGATGGTTTCACGTGGGTATGCCCGGTGCTCGATTCCAACCTTCATAAGATTGGTCACCGGGGAGGGGTTGTTCTCACAGATCGCGAGTGCTTCATCAAAGTGCTTTTTCTGCAGTGTCGCCTTCAGCCTGCTGATCATCTTCTCCTCATCGATACGTATCTTTCTGAAATAGAGAAGACGCTCTATGATTACCACCGCTGCAATGATCGACAGGAACATAATGAGCCACATAACGATGCCGCCTTTTTCGAGTATATCGACCATACCGAATCTCCTTAAAAAGTAATATGTGCTTTTACCACTATCCCCAGACCTTTATCTATAAAGGGATACCAGCTGTATCTCGGACCGTCAAGCGCAGGATACAGTAAATCATCCGCCTCTGCACTGAACATAAGAGAATCGTTTACCCTGTAAAATCCTTCGATGTTTACGATCGGCGCCTGCACGAAGTCGTTTATACCAGTATTGAAGACAGAAGAAACAATACCTCCCAGTCTGCCTGAGCTATTGCTGATATTCGCCTCGAGGCTGAAGGAGTTGCCCGGATAAAAGTTCGGTCTATCCAGTATTTCTGAAGTCCAGCTCACATAGGCGGAAAAGGTTGACGAAGGTATCCATCGGACTCCTAACTCCGAGGTGAGCCGACGCATATTTTCCTGCGTAACGGGGAAAAGCCCGGTCAGCGGATCGGCAGCCTCCTCTACGGAGAGCATGGCACCGCTGTTCATGAATGTGAAGCCTCCGTACGCAACCCAGCCCTGAAGGAAGTTCAAATGCGAGTTGATGGTGAAGTACCATCCGCTGTTGTCGCGAATGCTTCCCAGGGCATCGGCAAACATGAAATCATCGAGCACATCCGAAAGATTGAACTCCTGAATCCTGTAGCCACCTCCCGTGCTCAATGAAAAAAGATCGGTCGGATAGGCCGTAACACTCAAATTGAACGGCACCTGATGTTTGAGATCTTCACTCCAGAACCAGCTAATATCTCCCTGCAGATGGGTTGTGTCGCTCAGGTCGTATCCGAACAGCCCCTTAACCTGCGCCCTGTTGAGCTGATAGGCACTCTGCACCCCGCCGTCCCGGTACGAGTAACGAGGCGAAAGCCCGACATACCCTCTGCGCAGTGCGTAGGTTCCCTGCAGTGAAGTTGTAACCACATACTCCGTTGATTTTTCAGACCCGGACTCGGTGGATCCCGACAGAAGCCGGGTCGTAACGGATGTATCCAGATAACCGTTTAATGCAATCTTATCATTCAGAGCATAATCGACCGTCGCACTGCCTCGCGCCAAACGGTCGGTTTTCGAATAGAACGAACCCCTGTTCTGAAGCCCCTGCTCGACATCATTGAATTCGCCCGATGTTTCGGTTTTCAGGCGCTTCTTTCCGAACTTCAGAGTACCGGAAAGCCTGTCCTCCCTCATGTTGTACCCGGACCCAATGGGCTTTCCTGAAAATCCGTCGAGCACCTCATGCCTGAATAGGAGTTTTCCACCCGGCGTCTTGTCGAACTGAAACAGTGAAAACGAGCTCAGCAGATGGTTGAGTGTTCCTGCACCGATAACACTCTCGGCGATGAATGTCCCACCCTTTTTACCGGAAACCGGGGCCGGGCCCATCTTCGGAAGCTGAAAAGACGACGACGGCTCCTCTATCTGAAGTTCCTCGGCCTCTGGAAGCGGCACTTCGATCTCTGGAGGAACGAGCTCATTCTCCGGAAGTTTGGTTCTGACATTTTCAACACTCAGATCCTCTATCTCGAGAACCACACTCGGCAGAACGATTTCCGGCTCCGACGGTTCCATCTCCTGCGCCGTCAAAATAATCACGGGAAACAGGAAAAAAACAATAAAAGAAACAACTGTGAAGAGTACTGTAGTTCTTGTCATCTTACTTGCTCTTTTCTTCGAGAAGCTTTCTGCCCTCTTCCGCCCAGGTCGATGCCGGAAAGCTTTGGTTTAGCCTTTCAACAAGTTCTTTAAACTCTCTTGATTTACCCGCGAGCTTCATCATCTGGGCGGCCCTGTAAATTGCGTACGCCATCAAATCGCGGTTCTCAGGATAAATGAGAGACGCATTGAAAAATTCCCTGCCGGCACGTTCGATATCACCTGTTTTGTAGTAGTATTCCCCGAGCAACACACCGGCCTCCTGTCTTATTTGAGGACCTCCCTTTTCCATGACCCTGCTCAAAAGCTGGAATGCACGCTCGATCTTGTCCGTTTCTTCATTGATATAGAGCCGGGCAAGCTCTACCATTGCATTCCTTCCTTCAACAGTATCCGCACCGCCCTTTTTACTGATGACAGCGGTAAGCTCTGCCTCACGTTTATTCATACCGAATAACAGGTACCGGATCTCCTCCTGGCGGAGGGATGCATTCACACTTTTGGCATACGTCGGGTACTCATCCTCCAAAAGGGAATAGTACTGCAATGCCCTTCGGTACTCACCGAATTGAACGTACACCTCCGCAGCCTCCTTGAGGGCATCCGTCCTGAAGGAACTGTCGGGAAAGCTGCCGATTAATTTTTCCCAGAGCAGTGCCGCTTCACGGTCCTGCCCGAGCTTCTGTGCTGAATACCCCTCCCAGTACAGCGAGGCATCGACAAGGTCGCCTTTCGGAAACTGATTTCTGTACTCGTGAAACGCATTCTTCGCATCGGCATAAAAACCGCCCGAAAAAAGAGCTTCGCCACGCCGGTATAAGGCCTCCTCTGCGAGAGGGCTTTCCGGATATTGCTTCCACAGCCGGTAATATTCCCCTGCCCCGGCCTTCGTTTGACCCTGTTTCAGGAGGATCCCGGCATTTGCAAACAGTGCATCGTCTGCGTATACGGATTCAGGATGTTTCTCGTAGAGTTCTGAATACACCTCCGAAGCAGGTTCGAGCTTACCAAGATTTGCAAGGCTTTTTCCGCTCAGAAAAAGTGCCTTCTGCGCGAGTTCTTCCCCTGCTGCGGGAGTTCCCTCAGCTTCTTCAGCGAGCCTTGAAAAAAGGCGTGACGATGTGTTATAATCGTTCATGCTGAAGGAGCACCACGCTGCAAGATACAGGGCGTTGAAGTAGAAATCAGAGTCCCTGAAACGGGCTATGAAGTCCTCTGCAAGCTGCCTGGCATCGGCAAACCTGTCCATTCTGTACAGCCCCCACGCACGGTAGTAGAGCACAGATGGATAAATGGCTGAAAGCCCAGCCTCTGCCGTATTGTCAGGTGTGATAACGGATAGTGTTTTCACTGCCTCGGTATATTTTTTCATCAGTATAAATGAAAAACCCCGCAAATACTGTGCATTGAGATAGTAATTCGCGTGTGAATGTTCGAGGTCCGGAAAGTCCCTGAACAAAGACTCTGTTTCTTCAGTGAGAGCTTCATAGTTTTTAACAAAGTAGAGGAGCTTGATTTTTTCGAGCCTCGCACCGAGATCTTGCGGAACAGCAGTACTGTAGGATACCAGAGCTTTCAGGGCTTCATCGTATTTCTTGAGCTCCATGAGACTGCGAGCCTTCAGCATTGCAACACTACCGTTAAGAGAACCACCACCCGTGGTACTGCCTCCAGTTGACCTTTCGTACAGCAGACACTGTGAAACCGCATCTTCATATTTTTTTTGCCTGTACAGGGCATATGCGAGCAGGTATCGGGCTTCCGGGACATATTTCGACTGTGAGTGTCCTTCAATATATCTGCCGAAATAATCCGCAGCTCCCGCATAATTGCCGGATTTCAGATATAAATGCGCGAGTTTAAAGTATAGAAGGCCTGTTGTGCCGGCATTTTCCTTTACATACTCCTCGAGAATCGCGCGGGCATCATTTATTTTGCCCTGTGCTTCATCGACCTCGGACAGGTAGAGCGGCACAGCCTCAGGCATCACGGAATAATCGTTGAGATTCCATACCTTTCGTAAAAAATAGGACGCCAGATCGAGTTCAGACCGGTCGTAGCTCGCAACACCCATCCTCAGCCAGAAATCTTTCAATACATCCGGATCTCCCACAAACCTCTGCTCCGCCTGCTGCACGACACGCTCCATCTGCTGAAAATCTCCCCGCTTCTGCGCCGCCGAATAGAGCCTCTGGTATGCAGTGGAGGAGGTGGAGAGGTGCCTGTCAACGAGCATGCGATAGATATCCTCTGCCTTATCCGCATTACCGCTCTTCCAGTACGCCTCGGCAGTGTAAAGATAAATCTTCTCCCTCCATTCAGGCGCGAATGTTTCCGGATTGATACGGGAATAAAACCCGATGAGCTGATCATATCGACCTGCTGCGAGCAGCGTATAGCTGTACAGGACTGATTCATAGGCTGATATTTTATCGTACCCTCGTGCATCGACAAGACGCTCCATCGCCTCCATGCCGTCCTGTACCCTGCCGAGGGATATGTCAGAGAGGGCCTTGTAGAGAAGCGCTTCGAATATAAGCTCGTGGGCCTCACCCTTTTTAAGAAAGGCGTCGAGATTTTCCACTGCTTTCGGGTAGTCGGCCGTATAGTAGTAGGAAACCCCCTTCCACAGCGTCACGAAGTCCATATACCTGGTCGTTCGGTACCGCTTTTCAACGAGGTCGAACTGCTGAATCGCCTCCCGGTATTTTTCAAGCCGGTACAGGCAGAGTGCCTTCCTGTACTGTGCGTCAGGAGTCAATTCGGAGAGGGGATAGGTCCGGATGAATTCATCGTACGTTTCGTAGGCCGGCAGATAGTTGCCGCTCAAATACCTGCTCTCGGCTTCGGAAAAAAGTTCTTTTTCCTGCGTAAACGCGAAGAGGGGCCACGGTAGAAAGAACAGGAGTATAAGGATAAATTTCCTCATCATGTAATAAAATATACAGCAGTTCTGCCTTTTATTCAATTTCTATAGTAGAGAATTAAGGGGACCGTACGTATTACAGAATCCCGGAGTATGTCAATCCGTATATAAGAATAAGCGTAAACAAGCCTACTCCAAGTTCCGTCGTAATCCCTACGACAAAGGGCTTGAACCCGGTACCCTTCATATCCTTGATCTTTGTAGAAAGCCCGACTCCTGCAAAGGTAAGCATGAACGCCCATTTATATAGATTGCTGAATGCCTTGACCTGGTCTTGGGCCAGAAAGACGTAGCCGTTCTCAAAACGAATCGAGGCGAGGATGGTAAACAGGATAAATCCTATCACAAATTTCGGGAATTTTTCCCACAGGAATTTTCCCTTGTGCGTGATGCTTTTTGCAAGTCCTTTCCTGGCATAATAGACGGCAAATCCGAGTATGGTTATACCCATAAGGGCGTTTCTCATGAGTTTTGTCATGGTTGCATACTTGCCAGTGGTTTCGGAGTATATATGACCGGTGGCCACCGCTTCCGCCGTATTGTCGACTGCGAGGCCGGCCCACATACCGAAACTTTTATCAGTCATACTCCAGTAAAACGAGAACGATCCCGATACCTCCGAGCTTGAACAGCTCCTGCACTGCGAGTTTGGCCCCGATGAGAACAATGCCAAACTTCAGCCAGAATTCATAAGTGACGATTCCCCTGCTGAAGATTCTTGGAAGCGTTACGAGGTTTCCGACAACAATACCGATTATGATCGCAAAAAGAATATACAGGTCTTTTGCCAGCACCTTCGAAGAATCGCTCAGCAGTAACGAGACCCCCGCTCCAGATACTTGCCGGCAAGACCGATGACGAGCAGTAGAAACAGCCCCGGGATCAGCTCAATGATATTTCGTAAAATACTCTTTCTTTCGCTCATATTCCCCACCTCCCCCGTCACCATGGTATCTTTCCAACGATACCAAATTTTACAACGGCAAGGGCAACGAGTGCCAGAATGACCGCCCACCAGTCGACACCGATCTTCTTTTTCACAGGATTCCGCTTTTCATGAACTCTTTCAGGCATATTTCCCTCCTCGCTTATCAGCCGAGTTTACTGGATTCTGCAATAAAAGATAATAAACTACAAATAAATAATACTTATATAAAGCGACAAATTATAAGAGAATTCTTAGAGAGTGGAAGGCAGATAAACTGCAGAAAGCAGCATCAGCGGTAATCAGCCGACCTGCGGTTTATTGAATGGCGCGAATCGAGTCGTGCGGACCAGCGGAGCCCCATTGAAGAATGCACCTGCACTCCTGTTTCTATACTGCTGCGAGCATATTTTCAATCTTTTTCATTATTTCATCACTGTGTATTTCACGGTTTGTAAAACGGCCAAAAGGTTCTAGTTGGTAAACATCATAATCCTTCTTCACCTTCTTCTCTCCGCCGCCCGTAATATTCAGGGCAATGATATCATTCTTCTCCAGATATCCCTGCCGGACTGCCTGTATTAATGAAGCAAGAGCGGTTGCGCCCGCGGGGTGAATATCCACACCCTCGAGGCGTTCAAAAACCTCAATCGCCTCATCTATTTCACGGTTCGTCACCGAGTACATGCACCCGGAAGACTCCTCGAGCACATCCCATACACCGCCCGTAAGGCTGTACGGTGGTCTACGATTTGAAAGCACCTTTGCCTTGATCCGGCGGATCTGCTCTTTTGCCTCTTTCTCAGAGACTGCAGGCAGGTTTTTCTGCCGGCTGTTCCACGCATCACTCATCGGTGTAAAGGGAGCATTCTGTGAAAGGTGCAGTTTCATGCGGTTTTCATCGAACGATCCATCCTGGCCAAGCCGTAAAGCTGACTCCCATGCAGCAATCCCCCCGGTCCCGGAGCCCACCGCCTGAAAGTAGTGATCCGGTATTCTCCCTATAGTACACGCCGCATCGAGCACGGTTGTGCCCATGCCGTCCCTCCGTGCAATGTTAGCAGCGCCTCCCTCTGGGAAGAAACCGTCAATTTCAACAATCCTGTTTGCAAGGGTTATCGCATCGAAATAGTCACTGTCGCCTCCTACAAGTACGAGCTTTACGCACGGTTGGTAAGGAACAGTCGACCAGATTTCCCCGGCACTCTCCTCAGGAACAACGAGAAAGAGGGAAACGTCGTTCTGTGAACAAATATGCGCGAATGCCCGACCCGTGTTGCCTGCAGAAGCCACAACGATGGTACCTTCGTGATTTTCGGGTATCCGTGCCAGAACCGGCGGCGCTTCGAGCTCCTTGAAAGAGGCGGTATACATATATGCGTTCTTTTCGGGCCAGTACCCGTTGAAGATGATGTACAGGTTCTGTAAATCAAGGTATTCGGCAAGCGCCTCACTCCTGTATGTAACAGGTGCGCCGCTCACATCAAGGGTGCGTTCAACGGGCAGAAAATCATAAAACCTGAACATACCGGGTTTATCGTTATGAAGAGAAAACCCGTTTTTATGATATTTCGACCTGAGCAGTGCGGGGCTGTGATTTCCGTCACATTTCAAACGGAAGTGATCATCCTCGAACTCAGCACCGCATTGTGTACATTTCATACTATATTTTTTCATTCTTTCTTTCCCTCGTCTCTCTAATTGTAGGCAATTACCCTGAAAAATGGTATGAAAATAACAGAAGGTACAATAAAATGTCGTTATAGGTTACAAAAAGAAATAATAAAAACTTATGGATCGTTCATTCTGAATGTCTGTATTGGCAGGAAATACCATATGTCGGCCCTGTATTGGACATAGGGTCACTTCTGATTGATATGCACGTCTATCTGCGGAAACGCGATGGTGATTCCCCGTTCCCTGAACTTTTGTATGACGGCAAAATGCAGGTCGCTATCGGTTTCAAACCTCCTCTTTGGGTTTTCGATCCATACAAGGAGCTGAAAATCAAGTGACGATTCACCGAAACCGTAAAAAAGAACATTTGGCTCCGGATTTTTCATTATATATTCGGTGGAATACGCGGCATCAAGCAACGCCTCCTTTACTGCAAACGGGTCGGAAGCATACGACACACCGACATCGACCCTGAGACGCAGTTTCAGATCACTGAAGGACATATTTTCAACTGTAGAATTGATAAACTCCGAGTTCGGCACAATGAGATGCTCGTTGTATATGGTGCGAATCACCGTTGCCCGGAGATTTATCTTCTGCACGAAGCCGATGGTGTTTTTAAATCGCACCATGTCTCCTTCCATTATTGGCCGCTCGAAGAGTATGACGAAACCGGAAACAATATTCGCCGTGATGCTCTGCATACCGAAACCGATTCCAACACCGAGTACCCCTGCAAACACGGTAAGCGCCGACAGCTTGATACCCATCCCTTGCAGTGCAACGATTATACCAATCGCGATTATCGTATACCCGATAAGCTTAGACAGCGAGATCTGCAGGCCGGCCTCGATTTTGAACCTGGGAAATACCGTGTTGTTGAAATAATTCCGTGCAAGCGCTGCAAGCTTTGCAGAAACATATATGACAACCGCCATGATCAGGATGGTCAAAAAGCTTACATTGGTACCACCGAGTGTGAACAGCCGGAAGCCCAAAACAGCCTTAATGAAATCGAAGATGTTGCCCAAGCGTACACCCAGAACACGCATAATACCGAGAAACACAACGAAAACTACCAGGACCTTGAATATCCGGGTAATTGTTTTGATTAGTTTCTTACCCGTCAGATTCCTCTTTTTCATTATTCTGGTGAAGATGCGAAGTGCAATAACCGCAGCAACAACAATCGGTACAATGAGAATGGCATCCTGTATATTGACACTGTACTTCTCAAAAGCGAGTATCTGGATCGATAGGATTTGGTGGAGAGATGCCAACAATGGATGTCCCCCTGTTTTAGTGTGTGTCCAGCAGAGACCTTTATCCGGCATCTGCAACAATTTTACCGAAAAAGTCCTTAATGCACTCCTAGTATCGGCAGATCACCGCACACGCGAAATACTATATGGAAGGAAAAACAAATTATGAAGACACCATACTTATTTATATACAGAAGCCCGGATATCCGCGAATTGTGGGGACATCATTTTTATTTATTCATAGAGTACAATACCTCGGCGGTCGAGTATCAACCGATAACTGATTCGAAGTTACTTAGAAGTGGCCTACATCCCTGGGGAACGAATATCATGAAGTAACTTCGTGAGAAGTTACTTAGAAGTGGTCTACATCTTTGGGGTACGAATATCATGAAGTAACTTCGTGAGAAGTTACTTAGAAGTTTTACTGTCCTGCTTTTTCTACCTGAGCTCTTCGTTGATTTCCTGCTCAGCCTTTTTCAATGCCTCGATTGGATCGGCATTGTTCAGAATAATCCGCTCAAGCATATCCGCAATTTTTGTATTTATCTTAAAAAATTCCGGATGCGCCGGGAGCGGTCTGGCAAACGAAAGACTGTCGATCGGCACCTTGAAGTTCGGATTATCCTTCAGAAATGCTTTCAGGCTCAATGAATCGAGCGCCGACTTTCGCACAGGAATATATCCGACACTCTCATGGATCCGCAGGGTATTCTCCTCGTTGACGAGCCAGAAAATAAAGTCGTTTACTACTTTTCTTTTCTTTCTGTTTGTTGTAAAGTTCATAAGGCCTGATCCGGCAAGCATCGTATACTGTTTTCCGTTTACCTTGGGCATAGGCGCAATACGAAGCTTCCACGGAAGATTCTGCTCGCCGTAAGATATGGCGGCGCTCGTAAAAAATCCAAAGGCCAGCTTACCCGTGAGAAAAGCCTGGCCGCCTTCCCAGTCCGTCCATGTCCGTGGCATAATTTTATATTTGAAGACAAGATCCCTGAGCATGTTGACCGTCCTAATCATCTCAGGTGATGTCAGTACAACCGATTTCCCATCCCGTGAAAACAGTTCACCCCCATTATCCCACAGGAAAGGGGCGATACCGTAAAACCCGTTCGTCCAGAACATCATGGCATACTGGTCATTCACACCATCACCGTCAGTGTCTTTGGTGAGCTTTTTCCCCATCTCGATCATTTCTTCCCAGGTATCAGGGGCTTGATCGGGGTCAAGCCCGGCTTTAATAAAGGCATCCTCGTTATAGAACATCACTGTTGCGCTCACGCAGAAAGGCACTCCGTAAATTTTTCCGTTTCTCGTAACGAGATGCCACATGATATCGAGTATATCGCTCTTCCCCTCCGGAGGAATTTCATCATCGATGGGGCTTAGAAGATTATTATCGACATATGAATCGAGATATTCGAACTGCACCTGCGCAATATCGGGAAGCTGGCGGGTAACGGCAGCAGCAACCATCTTGACTTGCATATCTTGATAGAGGCCTTGAAAAACAGGGTTGATCTTGATACCGCGATGCTCTCTGTTGTACTCATCAGCCATTTCATTAATAATCTCCTTCACCTGGAAACCAAGGCTGTGCCAGAAGGAAATCTCCATATCTTTTTTTGCAGAAAGGGTTGAACAGACCATAAAAAAGAGCATAATAAAAAGTAGTTTTTTCATGCTCAGCCCTCCAAACATACGATTGTCATTTAATTAATACTATAATATACTATGTTATCGATAAAAAAACTGGTAATTTCTGCATTGAATCAGTAATTGATTTCTAAACGGAGTTCAAACATAGGCAAGGGAACTTCCAAACTTTAACGATTAAAACCGGCACTTGCCTAATGGTTTTTACCTTTAGAATGTAATTACAAGTAATTGTAACAGTATAGATAGTCAATTTTGCATGAAATTCTGATACCTGTGCCCTTGGTACAAAAAACCGTAATTTTAATGGATAAAACCATATATGAAACTTATCAGATATCTTTCAGGTAAAGTACCCCTGTACGGTGTTCTTGAAAAAGGGGAAATTACAGGAATCGAAGGTGACATCTTTAACGGGTTCAGGTCGTTCGGTGAAGATGCGGTACGCATCGATCGTGTGCAGGTTCTACCTCCGGTCCAGCCATCCAAAGTAATTGCTGTAGGCCTGAACTACAGAGACCATGCCGAAGAGCTGGGACAGGCAATACCGGATGAACCGGTTCTATTCATGAAACCTGCAACCTCCGTCATCGGTTACAATAATAAAATCGTGTATCCTCCCTCGGCAGCACGTGTTGACTACGAGGCGGAGCTCGCCGCTGTTGTAAGGAAAAAAGCAAGGCACGTAAATGAGGAAGATGCAGCGGAATACATCCTCGGGTATACCTGCTTGAATGATGTAACCGCACGGGATCTGCAACAGAAGGATGGGCAATGGACGAGGGCGAAGTCTTTTGATACATTCTGCCCAATAGGCCCGGCGATCGAAACCGACATGAATCCAGATACGGCGAATATTTATGCAAGAGTAAACGGAACGCTGCGTCAATCATCCAACACGATAAATTTCATCTTCTCCATGTTCAGGCTCTTTTCGTTTGTCTCTCATATAATGACTCTTCTCCCAGGCGATATTGTAACAACCGGAACACCTTCAGGCATCGGGGCTTTGCAACCGGGAGACACAGTTGAGATTGAAGTGGAAGGCATAGGTATTCTTAAAAACAGTGTGGTAGCGGAAGGATAAAAAGTATACCATCACCGATGCTCATTACTGCAAGGCTCCTCTTTATTTCAAACGGTTACGGCGAAGACATAATAGCTGCCCACATCGCCCAAAAAATACATACCCTGTATCCTTCTCTGGCCATTGCTGCATTTCCGACCGTCGGCCAGGGCGCTTTTTATGAAAAAATTGGTATAAAACTGGTCGGGGCAGGGGCAAAACTCCCATCCGAGGGGTTTGTAAGAAGCCCGAAGGAATTCATTAAAGATGTAAAAAACGGATTTTTTTTAAAAACACTCCGTATGGGAGTTTCTTTACACAATATCTCACGGAAGTTCGATTTTCTCATCATTGTCGGTGACCCATATCTTTTACTCTTTACTTCTTTTTTTACCGGGATGAAAAAAGGTAGAAGGATATTTGTCGGTGTACAGCAGTCGGAGTGGTACGGTTCACGAAAACCCTTCAAACAGCATTACAGCATGTTGGAGAGGGCATGGCTGAGGCGTTGCGCAGGGCTCATCTATGTCCGGGACAACAAAACGATGGAGTTTCTCAGAAGAAAGGGACTTCTGTCTGTTCGCTGCACTGGCAACCCTATGATGGACTGTTTCAGCATCCATGAAAGGCCTGTTCTTCCCGACGAACAGAGAATCATCGGCATACTCCCGGGCAGCAAACAGGAGGCGTATGAAAATCTCACACTGATATTCGACATAATCACAGCACTTTCCCGAAGGGATGAGAATTTCATATACGCAATCGCGCTTTCACCGCAGCTTGAACCGGAGAAAGTCCAGCACAAATTCGGACTTTCACCGCAGGGTATGGGAGACATGAACGGAGAGAAGCTGTATACTGCATATATCCATGAAAAAAGCGGAAACAGGATAATCATCTCACAGAAAGCTTTCGGCGACATCATCAATGAATCCATCGCCGTTATCGGGTTGTCGGGTACCGGCAACGAGCAGGCCACCGGGCTGGGCAAGCCTGTTTTTGCGAGCTGGGGTCAGGGCCCGCAGATAACAAGGAAATTTATGACCGCACAGAAAAAGCTTCTCGGGCCTTCACTTTTTTTGTACCCGCCCGACCCCGAGGCAATTACGCAGGGGATAGTCGACACACTGGGTAACAAAACGCTGTTGAAAAATGCCGCTGAAAATGGTAGGATGCGTATGAGAGGCAGGGGCAGCATAGAAATAATGGCCCGGGAAATCGTCGAGTATATTCAATCCGATGAATAACATGTGTGATGCACACTGTTCAGCGCGTATGGGAAAGTTGTTAGCACCAGACAGACGACATCTTTTAAAACACGGGTTTGATACCGTGGATTTATAAAAAGGAAACGAAACACAGTGAAAAAAAAGAACCGCTGTTCGCACTATTTAATGATACTCTGCATTATTATTATTCTCATTCTAGTTGTGTCTTGTGGCAAGAAGACGTCACCGAAAAACTCGGTTAACAGACTTATTACAATAGACGGCCTGAAAACAATGGTGATTGGGCTCGATCTCTATAAAAAGGAATTCGGTAATTACCCGGATTCTCTCGAGGAATTTCTGCGGAATAAAAATATCGCCGACAGAAAGGTTATCGCGGACGGGTGGGGCAGGGAGTACCACTACACGAAAGCAGGTGACCATTACGTGCTTTTTTCGAACGGGAGTGACGGCAAGCCGTTCACCGATGACGACATCTATCCCGAATAGATTTACCCTGCCCGATCGCAAATACGAATGTATCAGGCATTCATGCCGCATACTGGGCATGCAGGATCCTTGCTGACGGTGATCTCATCAAACGAAGCACGCTCACCTTCAAAGATCAGCAGCCTTCCTTTAAGAAGGGTAAACCCGCCGACAAACTCTCAACCGCTGATTCAACTTTCCTCTTCCCGATATCCTTACTATCATGGATGATCTGCCGGTTAAGATTTGAAAGCTCAACATCTCCGGAATCGCATATACGCAGGCACCCCACTCCGGCTGCGGCAAGATAATACCCGGCAGCGCTCCCGAGCCCTCCGGCACCGGCAATAAATACAGTCGCCTCCTTTACCTTTTTCTGACCATCCTCACCCCATCCGGGTACAATCATCTGCCTGTTGTACCTCTGTTTTTCGCTATCGGACATGCTTTCATCATTTTTTCCCATGACAACAGTTCCTTAAAAGAAATTATACAGGTGCTCTTGTCAATCGTAATAGAGTATTTTCACGCACATACTGGTTTTTCTATTAAACCCAATTTCATTGCCTGCTTTCTCTCAAGCACTATTTATACTCGCCTCCAACCACTTTTATGGAGATATTATAAAGAGAGATGAGTTTTTTGTGTAGGGAATATATTTCTAGTAATTCGGCTGATTCTGAAATCCGATTCATAAAATATTTATCATGGCTCAGCATGACAAACCATTCCAGCAGCAGGCTTTAGCAGTGAGAGACGTTGACATCTGGTTAAACTCTGAAGGAGAAAAAGTTTTAAGGGATATCGGGATAAAACCCGGTCAGAAGATTCTTGATTTCGGCTGTGGTGAGGGGCATTACGCTATACCGACCGCTATAATTGTCGGTGCTGCTGGAAAAGTATATGCATATGATAAGGACAGATGGGCATTGCAACAATTGGTTATCAATGCCAGATCAAAGAGGCTCAATAATATTGAAATAGTACAAGCTTCAGATGATACCAAATTTAATTTTAAAAATGAAACTTTTGACCTGGTATTGGTTTACGATGTTTTACATCCGTATTATTTTCCAGGTACGACTGACCGAAAAAGTCTTCTGATGGAAATCTACAGGGTTTTGAAAAAGGACGGCAGTTTATCCATCATTCCAAAACACATAGATAAAGAAAAAATCATCGAAGAATCAAAAAAATCAGGCTTTTATCTTGAAAAGGAGTATTCGAAAAGAATAATACATGATAACAGTTTTGAAATCGGCGAAATAGAAATCTTTAAAAAGGAGCCGGCATTTATCGGATAGAAGGAATCATTAATTTAATGATGAGATGGACTGTGAAGGCACAGTGTCGCGTGGTTGCTCCATCGAAAGCAACAGAATATTTATTTTGCCCGTGACATTTATTACACCATTCAAGAGGAATAAAATGAACGAAAAAAATCTGGAACAAGAGATTCGTAAAGCTTTAAGTGCGGTTATGCATCCCGAGGTAGATCTTTCCCTGGTCGATCTGGGGATAATTAAAGACATATCGGTAAACGGCGGTACCGTGTCTATAACCCTCGCATTCCCATTCCCGGGCATTCCGATAAGAGATTATCTCATCGGTATTGTCCGTGAGCCGGTGGAAAAGCTGGGTGCGGAAGCTGAAATAAACGTCACAACTATGTCTGAAGAAGAGCTCAAAAAATTCTTTGCAATGGAACAGGATAACTGGAAGGGCGGTATGTAGAAGAAAAAACTTTCCGTTATTTTCAAACCGCCAATCGTCTATTTTTAAAACTTACCCTGTAAAAGCCAACCCTGACACATCCAAATTATGTGCTTATGGAAGTTGCTTTATCGTACCAGGAAGTGTACAATGATATCCTCGAAATTCTGAATACAGGAGAGTGCTGATGGACCTTGGCCTTACAGATAAAACTGCCGTTATAACCGGCGCCACAAAAGGGATTGGTCTTGCTGTAGCCCGAGGTCTTGCAAAAGAAGGCGCGCATATAGCCCTTTGCTCACGAAGTAAAGAGGAAGCTGTGAAAACGGCAGAAGAAATCGGGAAGGAGTTCGGCGTCAAAACGCTCGGCGTGCAGGTAGATGTCGTGAAAAAGCAGGAGATAGAGAAATTCATTAAAGAGGTCGAAAGCACATTCGACGGAGCAGATATCCTGATAAGCAACGCAGGTATAGGGAGCGAAGAAACGGTGATGAACTCGCAAGATGAGCAGTGGCAGTATTTCTGGGACCTGCAGGTGATGGCGGCCATTCGCCTTGCGAGAGGAGTTGTGCCGCTCATGAAAAAGAGAAGTGGCGGAGTAATCATCAACAATGCGTCGATATGCGCCAGACAGCCGCTTTCCCACGAACCGATCTACAACACCGTGAAGGCCGCGCTGGTCATGCTCTCCAAATGTCTCGCAAACGAGCTGATAAAAGACGGCATACGGGTAAACTGCGTCAACCCCGGACTCATCCTTACCCCTGCATGGCGCAAAGGTGCTGAATCCCTCTCAAAGAAGGAGGGACTCACTGTTGGCGAATACTTCGATAAGATTGCAAAAACATACACCCCGATCAGCCGCTTTGCCACACCTGAGGAGCTTGCCAATTTTTTCGTTTTTCTATGCTCCGACAGGGCAAGCTACTGTGTGGGATCGTCGTACTACGTTGATGGCGGCTGGCTGAACGTTACGGTATAGCGCCTCAAAATATATATCCACCTGACTTTTTCCGCTGCTTTAATCAGGAAAAACACAGGTGATTGCTAACGTTATCCGGAGGTTTATCAATCGGATAATGCCGCTCAATGGCGGTAGTAAAAAACATCCGTTTAGATGAATAATCGCATGGAGAATACATAATGAAAAGAATCATCATAGATCGTCCAAACAGCACTGTTGTCGAAGAGGTCGATATGCCGGCCCCCGGGCCCGGGGAAGTTTGCATTGAAATAGCGTACTGCGGAATATGTGGTTCTGATACCCATGCATTCAAGGGTGAGCACCCCTTCATCCCGTTGCCGGCAACACCGGGGCACGAGTTTTCCGGGAAAGTAAATTCCATTGGCGAAAGTGTAGAGGAATTCAGGAAAGGTGACAGAGTCGTGTGCGAGCCCAACCTTGTGTGCGGAAAGTGCTACAACTGCAGAATCGGGCGCTACAATATATGCGAGAACCTGCGAGTTATGGGGTGCCAGGGCGACGGCGCAATGGCGCAGTACTTCATCGCGCCTGCCGAAAAAACCCTGCACATCCCGGACACCCTGCCGCTCAGGGATGCGGTGCTTGTCGAACCGCTTGCTGTAGGCGTTCATGCGGCGAGGAAAGCGGGAGACCTGTTCAACAAGAACGTCGTAATAATAGGGGCAGGGACGATCGGGCTTATGGTACTCACCTGCGTAAAAACGGCCGGTGCACGAAATATAACGGTAAGCGATTTGACTGACAGACGGCTTGCCCTCGCAGAAAAAATGGGAGCAGACCGGACAATACAGGCAGACGCTGAAGATCTTGTTAAGACAGTACAGGCCGAACAACCCTATGCAGGTATCGATGTTGTATTTGAATGCGTGGGGGTTGAGAAAAGCATACGCGATGCAATGGCGGTTGTAAGCAAGGGCGGGAAGATCATCGTGTGCGGCGTATTCGGGAGTGAAGTCAAAGTCAGAATGGCTGATGTGCAGGACTGCGAGCTCGAGCTCATCGGAACGATCATGTACACGAGACGTGATATAACAGATGCTATACACATGGTCGACGGTAGCGCATTGGATCCCCACCTGTTAATAACAAATGAGTTTTCTCTCGACGAACCACAGCAGGCGTTCGAAGCAGCCCTTGACGCAAAAAACAACGTGAAGGTGATTTTTGCCGTCAACCCGGAATGAAGCCCCTCCTTTTCATGTTTATTGGTTCAATATTTATATGTCAACCCTTATTCTGGTGCCCGTCAAACCTTTGAGTGCACGTTCAATGTTTTTAGGGTTTGTAATCAGCGCTTCTCGTCCACCGTCTCCTAAAAAATTCACAATAGCCTGTATTTTAGGCTCCATACTCCCTTTGCCGAATTGACCTTCATCAAGATACTGAATTGCTTCGGACATCGTCATTTCATCAAGCCATTGCTGATTGGGCTGATTGAAGTTCAGGGCAACTTTCTCAACAGCAGTTGATATCAAAAGTATATCGGCGTTAAGCTCTGAAGCCAGCAGTGCTGAAGCAAAATCTTTGTCAATTACTGCTTCTACACCCTTCAGTTCACCATTTTCGTCCTCAATAACCGGTATCCCCCCACCTCCGACTCCAATTACAACCAGCCCTTCTTTTAAAAGTGAATCAATAGCAGGTCGTTGAATAATTTTTTTCGGTAACGGTGAAGGGACTACACGTCTCCAGCCTCTTCCCGCATCCTCCATGACAGCCCAACTGTACTCTTTCGCCCGTTCCTGCGCCGTACCCTCATCCATGAACGAACCAATTGGTTTTGTAGGATTGGTAAAGGCCGGGTCATCCTTGTCTACCAGAACTTGGGTCACTACTGTTGCAGCGTGCTTGTCGACCCCTCTAGTTTTAAACTCATTATACAGAGCCAGTTGAAACATATACCCAATAGAGCCCTGTGTATTCGAACCACAGATGTCGAGGGGCACAGCGTGCAGTTCGTGTATTGCTAATTCCGAACGCCTCAGGATGTATCCAACCTGTGGTCCATTACCATGTGTAATCACCACATCCCAACCTGCTTCGATCATCCCTGCTATATGATGCATAGACTCAGAAGCGGCAGCGTATTGATCAGGGATTGATTTGTGTGCTTTATCCTTGATTAAGGAATTCCCACCTACAGCAACGACTGCAACTTTCCTCTCGCTCATAGACATACCTCTCTCTCCGTCATACAGCTAAGATTATGTTAGCTATTTCGATCTGCATGCGCTTCTCCCGCCCTATCATATGCTTTTATTCATACCCGTTTACGATTACTTCCAATTTACCCGATGAGAGATTATATACCAGACCATGAACAATCAGACTATCAGGTATAAATTCAAGTTTTTTAATGGCCCTGGCCTCCTTTACCACAGCATCCCCTGGATCCTCAAACGCATGAAGCCATTCCCTCAACCTCTCTACCAGGGGTTCACTTATATTTTGTTGATCCACACTGCTCTTGTTTTCGTCAAATACTAAACGCTCAATGCGCCATTCAGACGAATAAAAACTCTAAACTTTAAGAAAGCGCCGATTCCAATGAGTATCCCTTCCAGGATATCCCTTCCTGAAGTACTACCGATACCCATCATTACATTGGCAAGGGAAAAAAGACTCTCCCCTTTCGGACTGCACAGTATTTCTCCAATCAACTCCTTCGCCGGACGATAAATCTCTCCCCTGGAAGCATCCATAAGGAAATTTACGCTGATAAGGTTTGTTCTTCCCCTCAACCTGTTTACAATTACCGTATTCATCTCCATGACATAAGACCAGAGCTCTCTAAATGCAAGTCCCAGATAAACACCAGATGCCATTATTCCTGAAAGAATATCATCCCCTGAAGGAGTAAGGCCGGGACCCAGACCGATGAGTTTATCGGCAAGCAGTCCAATCTCAAAGAATCTGCCGCTTTCAATGGCATTGAAAAGCTCATGCGAAGCTTTTGACAGGTGAATTCTGAATAGACGTTCAACTTCCCCACTGTAAAAATCTGTATATTCACTATCCGCTTCTCGAAGAACGGACGCGAATTTCTCCAGGTTGTATTCAATCTGACGAGGAGACAGCAGAGTGCCCGGGATAGAAGGCGATGCGTCCCAGATTTCCGCTTCTTCGAAAACGATACTCAATTGACGCGTGGGAATAAAAAGTCCCGATTTATCAACCTCTACAGCTATACCCACAGAATTGATGATGGAGCGGATAACCAACCATGATTCGACCGGTAAAACAACACTTCTCGGATTTACAGGTATTCCTTCTCCCTGAAGGGTGAAAAGAAAATCATCTCCTCCTTCGATATTCAAAGTGTTTTTAAAAATAGAGTGTATGCATCCCCGTTGACTCCCTGGCTCTAAAACCCGCAGAAGTTTATCACTCACGAGTGACGCATTATACATTCATCTTTTCCCCAAATGCTCCCAAAGCCTTTTTAAAGCATTCAAGAGGGGCCCTCGTCATACCTGCACCAACCTGGCCGACCCCCGCATCTTTATGAGAAATACTTGTGTTTATTATTGGCTGAATACCTGTTCTTACAACCTTCATGATATCAATCCCCGTTGGAGTTCCTGCGAAATCAAGGTAGGCTATCGTGAAGTTTTGATTTTTTGTTACTGTGATCTCGAACATTTCTTTCGTATACGATATCGAATCCTCGACAGTCCCTCCAACAAACTCGACCATGCTTGGTGCCGCTGCCATGGCAAATGCACCGATTCCTGCTGTTTCTGTGACGCAGCTGTCTCCCATATCCAACCCCGCATCCTCTGGCCCAAAGCCTGGAAAATAGAGAGCCTCTACCCGGGGAGAGGGTGCGGTAAACCACGTATCCCCAAGTGCGCTCACTCGAATACCAAAATCAGTGCCATTTCTACACATTACTGTCACCACACTGGAATTCGGGATTCCTTCAGCAGCTTTACACACGGATTTACATGCTGCCATTACTGCAGTTGAAATAAAACGGTCATCCACATTCATCCAGGTCGCAACCTCACTGAGCTCATCAGAGCTGAAATTCGTCTTGACCAAAGAAGGCATTATTTTAAGTGCAAAGAGGGCATTTTCAGCTGTGTTCTTATTGTGCCCGTCATCCCCCATGTGCAAAGACTGTGCGATAAGATTTATCATGTCAATACCACCGCTTATTTTAAGTGCTTCAGAAATCACCGGTCCAAGGGTCTTCGCGTTCCATTCGAGCTTTCTCTGTACATTTTCATCATAGAACCCGTAACGGAGCGCCTTTACCGTTTCCTCCCTGATATTCGCATAAACGGTATTTCCATTTACTTTATCTTCCACCACGAATACCGGCATGGATGCACTTGTAATGCCTGCCATTGTACCTATTACATTGTGATGATGACACGGTGAAAAAACTACCTCCCCGCTTTTTATCAAGTGCTCTGCTTCCTTGAAATCTTTGGCAAGCTTTTCATATACGACGGCACCTAAAATACCCCCTTTCATTGGGCTGCAAACCCTGTCCCACGTAATAGGAGGGCCGGCATGGAGAATAGTGTTCTTTGTCATGTTGGGAATTACATCTTTTGCCGGCCTCACATCCTTCAACACCGGTCGTGCGCTGATCATTTTTTCAGCGGCATTTTTGTTAGCCTCTTCTATGATACTCTTTTTTTCTGCCATTTTTCTCCCCCTGAACTATAAAGATTCTAATCTATCAAGTAAATCAAGCGCTTTGTCATCCCCTCCCGCAGGAGGTTGCCAGTCCACGTGAATGACTTCTACATTCTGTGCTTTTAAGCTCTCTACAAACGAATCAAGCCCTATGTTTACCGCCTTTACAGGCCGAGAGATCAAATCACGACCTATTTTTTTCTCTGCCATTTCATTTTCCTCCGAATAAACGCTCTTTAATTTTTCCCCTTGATACAATCAACGCTGCCATTCTAGCAGCCTGAGCATTGCTCGGCACCACCAAAACCCCGTAATCGGCAAGTTTTTTCTCCTGTTCTTTCAAACTCTGAGGATCTTTATCTGTTCCAGTCACAGAGGCAACAACGCTCAGATAGCCGCCCTTCTCCTGCCGTATGGATTTTGCCTTTACAATGGTTTCTTTCAATGCCCCTGCCATATCAAGGTGAGACCCATAGCCCAAAACAATATCCAGTAAAATCACTGCCGTCTTTGGATCTTTTGCTTCCTGGATCAACCGCTGCTGTCGTACAAAAGGATCTATCATGGGATGCGCACGACCGACAGTAAACTCTTCGTCACCCAGATCTATACAAACATGCCCTTCACTCTTTGCTGTATCTTTCATCTTCAATTCAGGTCGTGGCGGTATATTAGAGCTTACCGGAGAGAGATAATCAGCCAATATTAAAGTTGCCTCACTGCAGAGCGTTCCTCCGGAGAAAAGGCCTTTTACAAATACCTGCTCATCCCGCATTTTTTCCCATTCAGTTTCAGCTTTGTTCATCACCGCATTTTGATCCTGAGTGAATATAGTCCTGCCTAGTTTCTTCCCACCCTTAATCAATTCAAGTGCCGTAAATGCCGCATCCTCAAGGGTATCAACGATGAAAGTGTTGGACCCAAGTGTTAATTTCTCGCCCATCCCTATAAAATCGACTACAACAGGTTTACTCATTTGCCTGATAGTTTCTGAAAGAGATAATACCGTTTTTGCACCGGGAGGTTTGGAGATCAGTATAACAACCCTGGTTTTCGGGTCCTCATTGAGTATTTGAAGCCCCTGCCTTGCGGTAATTCCTCCTATCTTATCCGAAAGGTCCCTTCCGCCTGTTCCGATCGCGTGGGAAACACCAACTCCTGCATTATTCAAGAGGGAAACTGCTTCCTGTATGCCTGTACCGGCTGCAGCTACTATACCGACAGGGCCCTCCTTCACCACATTTGCGAATCCTAAAGCCACTCCATTAATGTGAGCTGTCCCGCAACCGGGGCCCATAACAAGCAGTCCCTCTGGTTCTGCATAATTTTTCAATTCGATCTCTTCCTCAATTGACACATTATCGCTGAACAGAAAAACATGAAGGCCTTTCTTCAAAGCTTTTATTGCTTCACGTTTAGCGTAATTTCCCGGGACTGAAATGAGTGCCAGGTTGGCATCAGGCAGACTTTGAAGGGCCAATTCCAGGCTCTTGGGTGTGTAACCTGCAGTTTCCTGCACTTTGCTCTTGACCCTGTTCATTTCCTCTTCAATAAAATCCAGTACAGATTGAACTCGGCTCTCTTCACTCAGAGATATAGCCACAAGCATATCTTCCGGTTTCGCCTTTTCTGCCTCTTCTGCATAGAGACCTACTTCCTTCAAGATCTGTTTATTTAAGGGAGTGGCCATCACTACCGATACCTTTTCTAATCCAGGAAGGGTAGCGGTTCTGTTTGAAATGCGCATCAGTTTGAGTGAATCCAGGTAACGGTTTTTCCAGACAACATTCTTGATGATCATTTTATCCTTCCTTTCTTCTCGATTATATTAATATCAGTTCGCAATTTGCCGCACTATGCTTTTTATTAAAAAATATTCATTCATATTGTAACTTGAATAGACATTTAGATGTTTATAAAAGTCACTTTACAATAGTTGACGCGACCTGTCAAGAAAAAATCCATATATTTTTTAATTTTTTAATAATTATAAATTTCAGGAGTTTCTTTTTAATATTTTTACGGGACGACATAAGTTTTACAAAATAAAAAGCAGGCATATTTCAAATAATCAATAAAGTTAAGTTTTTCCAGTAGCTTGACTTGACGCATGGCCCTTCAATTACAGCTATAAAAACCAGCATCAAGGTCACAGAGCTGGTGAAGAGACAGATTAATACGCTTAAAGGGCTTGGGCAGAATCAATAACTGTAAAACATCTTAGATTTAAATTTTCTATAATAATTATTTATTTATTTTATTTTTTATTGCAAAGAAAATACCGGGATTTGTAAAATTTATATCTTTTCGGTGGACTAATATCTTTTTGTATCTATTAAGGTTTATATTACATTGTAAAAATCGAAGTAGACCCATACCTTCTGTTGTTTTGCCGACAGAAAGGTCTTGTTTTGTTAATGAAGTAATATCGATTTTCTTTGATAATAAAAGGGGTAAATAATTCTTCAATAAAATAAAGCATTGTTCATGAGCTTTAACTCTCAATGAAGCAAATGTATCGTTTTCCTCGATCGGTACAACGCTTGTCGCAATAATGGGTCCGGTATCCACATCGGCATCCATTATATGAAGAGTAGCAGCAGGATTTATACCGAAGTATAGACTCCACTTTTCAGCGTGCATTCCTCGCATGTATGGAAGTAAGCCTGGATGCATATTAAGGAAGGTAGAGTGAGTATAATTAAATACATGTTTTTGTAATACTTGTGCTGCCCCAGCAAGAACAAACTCAATATTATTATCGTTAATATAGTTAATCATTTTATCTGAATTATTACCACAATAGATTATTTCTATCCCCAGCTTTTTTAGATTAAAATCATCAAGTTGCAATGTTTGCCATTCATTACTCCTTTTACCACAGGTATAGTAGTAGGGATAGTTTGCCCTTTTAAGTGATTTTTCTCTGCCAGGTTTTTCAATAATACTAATTTTTTCTAAATTATCTACTATGTCTATTTTAATTCTATATAATAATCTTTTAATTCCCTTTGTTTTAAATATTTTTATATAAGTTTTTAATCTTCTTTTGACATATGATTGATGAGGCTCTATCAAAACGGCTTTTGGAGCCATTCCCATCTCAATAAGTAGATTTAGTTGCTGAATAAAATATGGCCATCTTTTCTCACAAGCTAATAAAACAAGATTATTTTGGATATTTATTTTTTTATCCATTTTTGTATTTATATTCCGCTCGCTTGTATTTTCCAACAGCCGGCTCATGCATGTTATGTTTACGAATCCTGGCCTTTACCGGTCTTTTCATCAGCAGAAATCACATATTCAATAAAATCCAGAGTCCGACCCCATCAAGTACTTTGATATAAACACGTTACACGGCCGATTCTCTGCTAAAATGGGGATCCAAGGACCATATAGAATGAAGAAGAAAACACGCAATACTTAAAGTTAAAATAAATTATAACGTTCTTCTTAATACATTGTTGTATTTAAAATATCTTCATAACCAGTAATTTTTAGAAATCTTATTTAAATATTTCTTTTGCCTTATCTATGGATATTTCCTTTTTTGACATTAAAAGTTTATACATTTTTTTAGCTTCTTCCTCCATACTTTTATAAGCTATGGATAAGCATCTGCCAAATTCTTCAGAAGACTGCTGCTTGACATTGCGAGGTCTCGATAAATTTACAGTTATCTTTTCTTTAACCCTTCCAGGTAACGCGGATAATAGATATACAGTATCCCCAAAGTAAATGGCTTCTTCCAATTGATCAGTTATTAAAAACATTGTGGTTTTAGTTTCATCAAACATCTTCATAAAATGTTCCTGCATTATTCCCCGTGTCATAGCATCTAAACCTCTGAAAGGGGCATCCAGTAACAGTATTTTCGGCTCATTAATAAGAGCTCTTATAAGCTCTGCCCTTCGCTGCATACCTCCTGAAAGATGACCCGGATACTTATTTTCAAACCCTTGCAATCCACTTAGTTTGATTAGTTCTTTTGCCTTTTTAGCGGCTTGTTTAAGATCTTTTCCCTGATGTTTTGGTCCAAAAAGTGTATTTTCCCATAAGGTCTTCCAAGGAAACAAACCCGATTCCTGGAATACAACCAGTCTTTCTATACTCGGTTTGGTAACCGGTAATCCATTGAATAAACATTTACCTTTATCAGGCATTTGGTATCCAGCCATAATAGACATAATTGTTGTTTTACCACATCCTGTAGGCCCACAAATACAAGACAAAGATCCACTGGTAACTTCTAACGATACTCCCTCCAATACTTTTTTTGTTTCAATATTCTTGTGCACATCAATTAATACCATTTCACCTTTTTTTTGTATTTTTGTATTTTCTTTTGGATATGTTTCGTCCATACTTTCACCTCTTTAATATTTCGTAGCTTGGATAAATCAGACCTCAATTTCTGCATACCGAAAACCAATTCGCTTTTTGTAAATTATCGACATCCCAGATTTCCTGCGGATGAACAACGACTCTGCATTTCAGAAAAAACAAAAGTGCCATAAACTGTTGGTAAAATGATTTATCTATGCTTCCCATTAAATATTATCCCGTTTTTATTCCTCAGAGCAAACATCGGTGGAATTTGATCATTAAACATTTTATCAACACCATGAAGAAGGCCCTTATAAAAACCGAATGTGTGATTTATTATATTATTATAATGTAGTAATGTCCGAGATACGGTGTATATTTCTATTAACACATTCTTTCAGCCCTTTAAAATGGGGTTTGCAATGTGGTGCTATTCATAATAATTAAGCCATCTCCCTTTCACCTCTTTCAAACGATTTTACCGCTTCCTCATGAATAGCATCTACTACTTCTTTTTTGATATCCAAAAAAGGTTTAGAGCTTTTTACTTCATCGTAACGCGGCCTTGGAATATCTACCTTAATCCACTTCTTAAATCTACCCGGTCTTGTCGTCATTATACCAACGTTATCACCTAAATATATTGCTTCATCCAGATCATGAGTGATAAACATTATGGATTTACCCACAACTTCATACATGTCCAGAAGAAACCTGTGCATAATCGATTTTGTCAAGGCATCCAAAGCTCTGAAAGGTTCATCCAGCAGAAGAATTTTAGGCTCATTTATTAATGCACGTAGTATTTCAACTCTCCGTAACATTCCAGAAGAAATCTTTACAGGGTATTCATTTTCAAAACCTTTCAGTCCCGCAATCTCAATCAAGCTTATTGCTTTTTCTATTGCCTCTTCTTTCTTCATAAGTCCACTGGCTAGCGGTCCAAAAATTATATTATCCAAAACAGTCTCCCACGGAAACAATGCACCTTGTTGAAATACAACTACCCGATCAGGACCAGGTAACAGCTTTTTATTAGGTGCAGCTAAAAGCGAGTCATCCATATATATCTTGCCTTTGGTTACTGTATCAAACCCAGCAACCATGTTAAGCATAGTAGTTTTACCGCACCCAGAAGGTCCAACTATTGCCAAAAATGCACCTGGTTTAATCTCAAAACTACAATTTTCCACTGCAAGAACGTTGACTCCTTCCGGGTCATAAATCTTTGTAACATCTTCTACTCTTATATGTCCCTGCTTTGCAGTTTTTTCTCTTTTCTTGGCCATTTTTTCCCTTTTAGATTTATGGTTTTATCTATCAACATTCCGGTATTTTATACCAGAATTTTGATTAAAATGAATTAAAAATATTTGTCTATTGATGAATGGAAATTTATTTATCTTTGTCTCTGCCATGGAAAAAGCTTATTAATAAAACTCGCAAATCCTCTATCAAAACCGGCTCCGAGTATTCC
>Ga0315537_1000383_pt1 | contig 34285 bp, 33 predicted proteins | sample SalMarSW160270MG_FD_203091 | JGI IMG/M metagenome (GOLD analysis project Ga0315537, IMG submission 203091) | Salt marsh sediment microbial communities from the Plum Island Ecosystem LTER, Massachusetts, United States - Salt Marsh Sediment SW1602-70 ... | reverse complement strand
ATATGATATGATATTCACAGAAGATACATTTGAATGGTACACTTATGTACAGTTAGACTCTGAATGGGTACTTGGTTCAGGTTCAAAAGGGAGTTATGCGTATGAAGGAAATATAATGACAATTACTCTTACTCAGGAATATGATTACGGTACAGGTCAGTGGAGTTCTAGTACAGAAACACATTCCGTCCAATTAACTGTATCAGGTGACACTTTTAGTTATATTGAGGATAGGAATGAAGATGAAATTTATGAAGATACTGTTGTATTTGAAGACGGTGTGGATATGGACGATTATGATACTGATATAAAATATATCTATTACCGCCAGTAGAATGTCTTGATTCACAATTTCTATATTATTCTTCACTACATTTTTCAACTACTTAATTATCGGCAAGTAAATAACTTAAAAGCGGCGTATGTCCTTTACAGGATGGATCCCTGGCGGGATAGAGTATCACAGATAACTGATTTGAAGTTACTTAAAAGTGGCGTACGTCCTAAACGTGACTGAATATCACCAAGTAACTTCGTGAGAAGTTACTTAGAAGCTCTGGGGAGGGAAGGATTCGAACCTTCGAAGGCTAATGCCGACAGATTTACAGTCTGTTCCCTTTGGCCGCTCGGGAACCTCCCCGTTAGCTGGCGATGGGATTTGAACCCGCAACCTGCTGATTACAAATCAGCTGCTCTGCCGTTGAGCTACGCCAGCACAGTACTGTTTGATACGCCGAATAATATAGAGATTACGCATACCTTCGTCAAGTGTTTTACCCAGCGGCTCATCCCCGGTCGACATAAAATGAAGATTACGCAGACTGCTTGCCGTGCCGACATCAATTCTGTATTACAAAACAGAAAGGCACTCCTTTTTTTTCACCTCAGTTAAACTCCGTTGTCGTATCGACAGAACCGTCGTGGTTCGTGTCCTTCTCAATTTTATAAATTCTTCCTTTATCCACATAGAACCAGTAATCCGCTTTGCCGTCCCCGTTGCTGTCTACACGCTCCATCACCAGGCTTCCGTCTTCGTATAAACGCCAGTTATCCATTTTTCCGTCATAGTCGGTGTCGAGGACCTCTTCCTTTATCTTTCCATCTCCCTCGTACACATAGACCGTATCGATTTTACCGTCAAAATTGATGTCGATCTCCTGCTTGTCGACATAACCGTTTTCCACATAGGTCCAGCCGTCGGCTTTCCCGTCCTTATTAACATCCGAGGTGATTACCTCTGAATGCACCTGTATCGGCAGAAAGAAAAGTATAATCGCCGCAGGAGCGAGAAGTTTAAGCGCTTTTGTCATACAATTTATGAAGTGTGGATTGGGAAACAGCGTCGGGAGAAAACAGGCTCCACCAGCGTTATTTATGGTTTTATCCATTATGATTCTGGTTATTTGTAACAGCACCCTCCGGTTTTTTTAAAACCGGTTTTTTTATGCTCAACTGACTGATTACGTTACAATTAACCACTATTAAATTCTATAGGTAAAAACCATACGGCACGTGTCGATTTGAACCTTTTAAGTTTAGAAGTTAACTTGCCTATATATTCGGCTAATTATGCGGCATATTTAACGCCGATTGGTTCTTTTTTTATGCAGCGTTGTTTGCTGCTCCTTCATCCTGAGTTTTCCCAGTTTGTACCGGTCGAGCATTTCCCTGATTGCTTCGTTTACCGCTTCAGTTCTATCGTTAAAATATCCTTCCTGAATCATTTCATCTATTCCCTCGAGAAGAATGGATGATGCTTCAACATATGTCTTCATTCTCCCTCCTCCAATGAAAATTACAGCTTTGATAAATAATAATAAAAGAAGGCCAATTGTTTCATAATATTTGTATTTTACTTGAAATTATCATATTTTATAGGGACAATACGATAGACTTTGATTATTTTTCCATTGACATTTCTCACAGAGAAACTACAATAACAAAACTTTACTTTAAACAGCGCGGTTTTCATGTAAACACCAATCATATATGAAGGAGGCATCAATGAAAAAATTATTTTCAATCACCATCGCATTACTTCTGATCTCGATCTTCAGTGTTGTATATGCGGCAGGTGAAAAAGAGGAGCAAATCGCAAGCTACAAAATTGGCGCAGTATTCGCCATAACCGGCCCGGCATCCTGGTTAGGGGAACCGGAGAGAAACACCGTGGAAATGGTTGCTAAAATGATCAACGACAAGGGCGGGATCAACGGTGTTCCGGTCGAGCTCATTATCGAGGATTGTGTCGGTGATGAAACCAAGGCGGTCAATGCCGTGAAAAAGCTCATCAACAGTGACAATGTTCTTGCGATCATTGGTACATCGAGAAGCGGAACCACGATGGCCGTTATTCCCATTGTCGAAAAAGCGCAGACACCGCTCATTTCCTGCGCTGCTGCTGAAACTATTATCGAGCCTGTTAAAAAATGGGTTTTCAAGACACCGCAGTCCGACAGGTTTGCCGTTTTGCGTATCTACCAAACCATGAAGGAGATGGGCGTCACAAAAATCGCCATCATGTCCGGAACGACAGCGTTCGGGCATGGCGGCCGGGAGCAGCTGAGAAACCTCGCGCCGGATTACGGCATTACGATCGTCGCGGATGAAACATACGGCCCCGAGGATACGGACATGACCTCTCAGCTCACAAAGATAAGGGGCACCGAAGCGCAGGCTCTCGTAAACTGGTCGATTGTACCGGCCCAGGTGATCGTAGCCAAAAATATGCGCCAGCTCGGCATGGATATACCGCTGTTTTTGAGTCACGGTTTCGGCAACATCAAGTTTGTCGAGGCGGCGGGAGAAGCTGCTGAGGGTATTATTTTCCCGGCAGGTCGACTTCTGGTCGCAGATGTCGTTCCCAGGAGCAATCCCCAGCAAAAGGTACTCACAGAGTATAAAAAGATGTACGAAGCCGAGTTCAATGAGCCGGTGAGCACCTTTGGAGGCCACGCCTGGGATGCGATGTGGATACTCGATGAAGCGCTGAAAAAATCAGGACCGGATAAGGCAAAACTCCGGGATGAAATCGAGAAGGTTAAAAACTTTGTGGGTACAGGCGGCGTATTCAACTTCTCACCCACAGACCACAACGGCCTTACTCCCGAGGCATTTGAAATGCTCACGGTAAAAGACGGCAAATTTACAATATTCCAGCGGTAAGGTGCGGGCTGTTTTATTATTCAGGCGCACGTAAAAGCATACTAATGCCGCCGGCAAACGGCATTATCCGGAAGTAAAGCGTCCGGATAATGAAGGGGATGCTGCAGCGCGGGGCATCCTCTTCATTTCTACAGCCCGTAACCGGGGCAAGCCCGGTTTTGCCCAGTCACCTTGAATGCGGGATAAACATACGGGCAACCTTCCAACTCCGTTTTTTAATCAGACGAGGAGTAACCCTCAGGAGGGCGCATGCATTTCGGCGTACAGCTTTTACAGTATACGCTTTCCGGAATCACCATTGGAAGCATCTACGCGATGGTTGCCATTGGGTTCAATATCATCTATAACTCCACGGGGATCATCAATTTTGCGCAGGGTGATTTCGTGATGCTCGGCGGTATGCTTGCCGTCTACCTCCATAAAACTCTGCACCTGCATCTTCTTCCGACCGGTATACTATCGGCACTGGTCGTTTCGTGTGTAGGCCTGCTTTTTGAACGATTTGCCATTCATCCGCTGAAAAATCCCTCGGTTATAACACTTGTCATCATTACAATAGCAGCCTCGATTCTGTTCAAGGGAGGCGCAATGTTTATCTGGGGAAAGGACGCTTTCATCCTCCCCTCATTCAGTGGTGATAAGCCGATTCATCTTCTGGGGGCTACCATTCTGCCCCAGACACTCTGGATTATCGGATTTCTCCTGCTGATTATTTCAGGGCTCATGGTGTTCTACCGCTTCACCATACTGGGAAAAGCTATGAAGGCATGCTCGTATAACAGGAGGGCTGCACGAATAGTCGGTATCAATACCGGCAGGATGGTTCTTTTTTCATTCTGGCTGAGCGCACTGATAGGCGGTATTGCGGGTGTCATCGTAACGCCGATCACCCTCGTCAGTTATGATCGGGGCACACTTTTGGGCCTCAAAGGGTTCGGTACAGCTATTTTCGGTGGCCTCGGGAATGTGGGAGGCGCCGTTGCTGCGGGGCTCATTATCGGCCTTCTCGAATCATACTCAGCGGGGCTTCTCTCGAGCGGGTACAAGGATGCCGTTGCGCTCGTGATACTTTTGCTCGTTCTCTTCTTTAAACCGGCGGGAATTTTCGCTAAAAAAGAAGAGCATCTTTTGAAGGCATTTTAAGGAAGTTTGAATGAGGGACACACTGAAAAAATCCTGGGCCCAGGCATGTGCACTGTACGCTGCTGCACTTATTCTGGCCACCTTCATTCGCAATCCCTACTATTTGGGGATACTCACCTTTACCGGTATCAATATCATCATCACCATGGGGTTGAGCCTGCTCATGGGCTACACAGGCCAGATATCGCTCGGCCAGTCCGCCTTTTACGGAATCGGGGCATACACAACGGGGATTCTCACCACAAAACTGGGACTGCCGCTTATAGCCACCCTCCCTGCATCCCTTCTTCTTACGGCAGGCACTGCATTTTTAATCGGCATACCCACGCTCCGGCTCAGAGGACACTACCTGGCAATGGCGACACTCGGTCTTGGTGAGATAGTGCATATCGTCTTTAACGAATTTTTATCCCTGACCGGCGGACCTTCGGGATTCGGGAATATTCCGGTCCTATCGCTGTTTGGAAAACAGATCGATACCGATTTAAAGTATTATCTGTTGGTATGGGCCGTTGTCTCCTTCATACTATTTGTTTCACTCAATATAATCAACTCACGAATCGGCCGCGCCCTGCGCGCCATACACAAAGAGGAAAAAACAGCAGCAACACTCGGTATACACACGTCGCAGCTCAAGCTGTATATATTCGTTCTCGGGGCCGGGTATGCAGCTCTTGCCGGGTTTTTGTACGCCCATTATGTCACTTTTCTAAGCCCCGGCACGTTCAGCCTGAACTTCTCAATTCTGCTTGTTACTATGGTCGCGATCGGTGGGATGGAACATATATGGGGCGCAATTGCCGGAACCGGCCTTCTCACAATACTACCCGAGTATCTCCGGTTCTTCAAGGATTTTGACATACTGATCTATGGTGTTATTCTAATGGCAATAATGCTGCTCCTGCCCGAGGGGCTGTACGGAATTAAAATTCCCCTGAGGAAAAAAAAGCTCAATGGCTGATATCCTTAAAATCAAGAATGCAGATAAGGCATTCGGGGGATTGAAGGCGATCTCCGCTCTGAGCTTTAATGTACATGAGGGGAGCATCACTGCACTTATCGGCCCGAATGGCGCAGGTAAAACAACGGTTTTCAACCTCATCAGCAGGCTTGAAAAGCTCGACAACGGCTCAATACTATTTCAGGATACGAGAATCAATAGGTTGAAACCCTATATGATACCGTCACTTGGAATTGGCAGGACATTTCAGAACCTGAGACTCTTCTCAAACATGAATGTCATTGAAAATGTAATGGTTGGGAGATATACGCTCTCTTCGTCTGGGTTCTTCACCTGCGCGTTCAATCTCAGAGCATACAGGGTAGAGGAAAAAGAGATCAGAGAAAAGGCCCTGTACTGGCTCGAGTTCATGAATATTGAGGATATGGCACATAAAAGGATACAGGAAATACCATTCGAGAAACAGCGTATTGTCGAAATCACCAGAGCTGTTGCCGGTGAACCGTCACTCATACTCCTGGATGAACCTGCAGCCGGGCTGAATATTACGGAAACCAAGACTCTCATCGACACTATTTATAAAATCCGCGAGCTCGGTATAACCATTCTGGTGGTTGAACACGATATGGACCTCATCATGGAGGTATCAGAGAAAATAGTTGTGCTGAACTTCGGACGTAAGATCGCGGACGGTCCCCCAGGGCAGATACAAAAAGATAAAAACGTCGTAGCCGTGTATCTCGGGAAGGAGTTTGTGTAGAGGATGCTTCAGGTACGTTCCGTTAAATCATTCTACGAGTCGATATGCGCACTGAAATCGGTATCCATGCATGTAAAACAGGGTGAGATTGTCACCCTGATCGGCGCCAACGGCTCGGGAAAGTCCACACTGCTCAATACAATTGCCGGACTTATGCAAAACCCCGCCGGCTCCATACTCTTCGAGGAAAAGGAGATCCTTGGGCTTGGGTCTTCAGAAATTGTAAAAATGGGTGTAGCCCTTGTGCCGGAGGGGAGGCAACTGTTCTCGCCGATGACAGTATTCGACAATCTCCTTCTGGGCACATACTCGTATTACAGTCTGAGACACAAAAAACAGACGTATGACAAAATTGAGGAAATTTTTACTCTCTTTCCGGTGCTTGGAGAGCGGTACAAACAGCTTGCCGGCACACTCTCCGGGGGTGAGCAGCAGATGCTTTCAATCGCCCGCGCCCTTATGTCGAATCCAAAGCTTCTTCTCCTCGATGAACCGTCAATGGGGCTTGCGCCGAAAATCGTCGAGAATATCTTTCACACACTCATTGAGCTGCAAAATACAACCAACCTCACGATTTTTCTCGTTGAGCAGAATGCAAAGCTCGCCCTCGATGTATGTCAGCGCGGCTATGTAATCGAAACAGGACAGATAATTCTCTCCGGTGAAAGGGAAGAGTTGCTGCATAACAAGGAGGTGCTGAGGGCGTATCTTGGCAAGGAGTAAAATCAGAGACGGCAGATACACGGTCTCATCCCAGGGTGAGCTGTATTCTGAATATGGCGCTCTTATAGCAGGCGTCCCGTGTGGAAAAGGGGAATATGATGCCAATATGGAATGAAAAATATGAAACGATGCCACGGGCCGAGCTCGAACAGGTTCAGCTCGAAAGACTCCAGCAGACCCTCGGAAGGGTTTACCGAAGAGTTTCGTACTACCAGACCCTGTTTAACAAGATCGGTTTCGATCCTTTTGAGCTTACCTCCATCGGCGATCTCAAAAAGATACCCTTCACTACCAAGGAAACTCTGCGTATCGCCTACCCATTCGACATGTTCGCCGTCCCGCTCAGGGAAGTCGTAAGAATGCATTCAACATCGGGCACAACCGGCAAACCGCTGATCGTTGGGTATACGAAGAATGACATCGATCACTGGACAGAGCTCAGTGCGCGGGTTCTCTCTGCAGGCGGGGTCACGCAAGATGACATTCTGCAGATCAGCTTCTCCTACGGCCTCTTTACCGGCGGGCTGGGATTTCATTACGGCGCGGAAATGGTGGGCGCTTCCGTCATTCCGAGCTCGGAGGCTGATATCGAGGATCAGATAACCATTATGAGGGACTACCGGACGACCGCGCTTGTATGTGCGCCGAGTTTCGCCGCAATTCTGTTCGATGCAATCCAGGAAAAATCCATATCACCCGCAGAACTTGCGCTGAGCAAGGCGCTTTTCGGTGCGGAGCCGTGGAGCGAAACATTCAGAAAAGAGATAGAGGCAGACCTCGACATAACCGTTACCGACAATTACGGGCTTACCGAAGTAATAGGTCCAGGTGTTTCCTACGAATGCAGCGAAAAAGCGGGTCTGCATATTTCAGAAGATCACTTCATACCAGAGATTATCGACCCCAAAACGGGGAAAAATATCCCTGACGGCGAGGAGGGTGAACTGGTAATCACCACCATCACCAAGGAAGCGTACCCCTTGATCCGCTACCGAACGGGTGATATTACACGGATCATCACCGAAACATGCCCCTGCGGCAGAACATTCGTGAAAATGGGAAGGGTCTCCAGCCGCATCGACGACATGATAATACTGAACGGACGCAACATGTTCCCCTCGCAATTCGAACACATTCTTACAGACGTGCTGGACAAGACGCCGAACTATCAGCTTGTCATCGACAGGAGGGACAAGCTCGATGAGCTTGAGATTCAGGTGGAAGTATCACAGGACTTCTTCTCGGATGAAATAAAGAATCTCGATAAAATCGAGGGTTCTATAATCAAAGAGGTGAAGGAGAAACTGGATTTCTACCCAAAGGTGAAGCTCGTCGAACCCCGTACAATCAAAAGGTTGATGAAAGGCAGGAGGGTTGTTGACCGCAGAAAAAAATGACAGCCCTCCTGTTGGTAATCACTACTTTTTCTTAAAAAAGAGCTCACCGTTTTTCACTGAAACGCTGACCATATCCTTTTGCTTGAAATTACCTCTAATTATCTCATGGGCAATCGGTGTTTCCACCCTGTTCTGCAAAACCCGTTTCAGTGGGCGAGCGCCGAAATTAGGATCATACCCTGCTTCCGCAAGGAACATAAGCGCATCATCCGTTATATTCAGCCGTATTCCCCGCTCTTCGATTCTTTCTGCCAACAATCCGAGCTGCAGACGCGCGATGTCGATTATATTCTCCCGCGTCAGGGAGCGAAATACAACGATTTCATCCACTCTATTCAGGAACTCAGGCCTGAAGCTCTTATGAAGAATATCTAAAACCAGTTTCTTCATCTCCTGGTATGAATCTTCCGACTTCTTTGTATTCTCACCGGCATTCAGTATATACTCAGACCCGAGGTTCGATGTCATAATAATAACGCTGTTTTTGAAGTTCACCGTTCTTCCGTGTGAATCGGTAAGCCGCCCTTCATCGAGTATCTGGAGCAGTATATTGAAAACATCCGGATGCGCCTTCTCGATCTCATCGAGGAGAATCACCGAATAGGGTTTTCTCCGTACCGCCTCAGTGAGCTGACCGCCCTCATCATATCCGACGTAGCCGGGTGGAGCGCCTATGAGTTTTGCTACTGTATGCCGCTCCATATATTCGGACATGTCTATTCGTATCATATTCTTTTCGTCATCGAACAGAAATTCGGCCAGGGTACGGGCAAGCTCCGTTTTCCCCACACCTGTCGGACCGAGGAATATAAAGCTTCCTATCGGACGCTCGGGGTCCTTTATACCAGCGCGGGCCCGTATTATTGCGTCTGAGACAGCCTTGACGGCTTCATCCTGACCTACAACCCGCTCATGAAGATGATCTTCGAGAGAAGCGAGTTTTTCCATCTCGCCCTGCAAGAGTCGTGCTACGGGAATACCGGTCCAACGTGAAACCACACGGGCTATATCCTCCTCGTCGACCTCCTCCTTGAGAAGCCTGTCGGTCTGGTCCCTGTCCATTGCATTCCTCAGCTCCTCGAGCTCTTTTTCGAGCTGTATGAGCCTGCCGTACTTGAGCTCGGCTGCTTTGTTGAGGTCGTAATTTCGCTCGGCCTTCTCTATTTCGAATTTCACATTCTCAATCTCACTCCGCAGGTCTCGTACCTGTGCAATCTGTTTTTTCTCCTCCTCCCACTTCGATTTCAGGGAGTTCCCCTTCTCCTTCAGGTCCGCAAGCTCCTTCTCAATCTTTGAAAGACGTTCCTTCGATGCAGCATCCTTCTCTTTTTTCAAAGCTTCTCTCTCGATTTCAAGCTGCATCGTTCTTCGCATGATTTCATCGAGCTTAGTGGGCATCGAATCTATCTCCGTCCGGAGCTTGGCGCCTGCCTCGTCGATAAGGTCGATGGCCTTGTCCGGGAGATATCGGTCGGAAATATAACGCTTGCTCAGTACCGCAGCGGAAACTATGGCGCTGTCTTTTATCTTGATTCCATGATGTATTGCGTAGCGCTCCTTCAAGCCTCTGAGAATCGAGATTGTATCCTCGACCGATGGTTCGTCAACCAGAATGGGCTGAAATCTCCTTTCTAATGCGGCATCTTTTTCAATATATTTCCTGTACTCGTTTAGTGTCGTTGCCCCGATGCAGTGAAGCTCTCCTCTCGCAAGAAGCGGTTTTAAAAGGTTTCCTGCATCTATCGCACCCTCAGCCGCACCCGCGCCGACAACCGTGTGAAGCTCATCGATGAAGAGAACAATTCCTCCATCAGAATCGGTCACTTCCTTCAGCACGGCTTTCATTCGCTCTTCGAATTCGCCGCGAAACTTCGCCCCGGCAAGAAGCGCGCCCATATCTAGGGCGACTATACGCTTGTTCTTGAGACCCTCCGGTACATCCCCTTTAACTATCCTGCGCGCCAGGCCCTCGACAATCGCTGTTTTTCCCACACCGGGCTCACCGATCAAAACAGGATTGTTTTTCGTGCGGCGTGAAAGAACCTGTATCGTCCTCCGTATCTCCTCATCCCTCCCGATGACCGGATCGAGTTTCCCCTGCTGTGCCCGTTCTGTTAGATCTATTGCATACTGCTCGAGCGCCCGATACGTAGCTTCCGGGTTCTGCGAGGTAATACGCTGATTGCCCCGGATATCCTTCAATACCCCCATTACACCGGAGCGCGTAATGCCGAAGTCCTTCAGTATACCGCCTGCATCTCCGCTGTCGCCGATCAGCACCAGAAACAGATGTTCGGTGCTGATATATTCGTCCTTCATTTTCTTCGCTTCAGATTCTGCCTCAGCGAGCAGTTCGTTCAGTCGGGCTGATATATAGACCGTCTGGGATGCACCGGGCCCAGATACCTTAGGCTTTTTTGAAATCAGCCGATCGACCCCATCCGATACAACGGATACATCTATATTGAGCTTTTTGAGGATCTGCGGCACAACGCCGTTTTCCTGCCGCACCAGCGCGGCAAGAAGATGCTCGGGCTCTATCTGCTGCTGGCCGTATTCGCCTGCAACGAGCTGGGAGCTTGACAGCGCTTCCTGAGCCATGTCTGTAAACTTACTTATATCCATACATAATCACCTCTTTATGTCGAAACTTGTTCTATTGTTAAACCTGCAATAATCATACCAGATGAGGAAGGAGTTATGATGATGTAACTAATTGTCTTATTATGGTTTTATTCATTAAAATTCTCGTCTGGCGAAGCGATATCTTTTCCTTTTGTACCAGAATTTTTATGCTCAACTGACTTATTATGTTACAATTGCCTACTATCACGTGCCGCAGGTATACATTATATAGGTAAAAACCATACGGTAAGTGTTCTTCCGGCCTTCGGCCCTCAGAATGGGCTCGCCATGCAGTTGCACCGGAAAAACACTTGTCAGCGAGCCCGATCTGTTTTTACTTTTTAGGATTGAAAGTTCACTTACCTATTAATTATGCCCGTTACATCTAAAAGATGAAACACGCACCCCGCCACACTGAGTCGTTTTGATACATTCACCGGCCTAAACTATTATATAGTACAGAACAGAATAAGATTCAACAGGTACTATCCGTTAATATTCCCTTGCAAAGATAGCATCAGGGGTGTACACTTTTACCAATGCAAGCGGTTTAGCCGTGTTTAGAGTATGCAAAAAGTGTATAGCCGGTATAGATAGAGGTTTCCCTGACTAAAACCATAGGAATCGATACAATAGTAAACGACGGACTGGATTATGATAATCAATAACCAGGGTGAAGAGAAGAAGATAATTGCCCTCTTCATGGACATACGGGGTTTTTCTCATATGTTCGAGATGCTTCCTGATGAAAAGGTGTTCATGTTTACAAACAGGTACTTTACAAAGGCATCGGAAATTATCGAACGGTACATGGGAACGATCGATAATATCATCGGTGACGGCATACTGGCAATATGGGGCAAGGAGTCCTGGGAAGAAAAAACCCCTTTTTTCGCCGTTCGAGCAGCTCTTGAAATGAGAATGGCCCTGCTCCGGCAGAATATTCAGTATAAATGGGACGCCCATTTCCCGCTTGAAATCGGGATTGGTCTCGGAATGGGAGATGCACTGCACTGTTTTGTCGGGCCTGCAGGTAAGACCATAGACACATTCTTCGGTATGCCTGTCATTCACGCATCTCGACTCGGCGACCTTGCGCGTCACAACAGCATTTTCATAGATCGCAACACGGCAAAAGCAGTAAACAAATGGGCCAGGCTGGGCAGGCTCCAGGAAACTACAATGTTGGGACTGAAAAAGCGAATCGTCGCCTTCAGGGTAGATGGGCTCATGGATTTTTCGAGAAAAAACGGCGAACGGCGAAAAACAAGCTTTATTCGATACGTCTTTCCAGAAATAGTAGCGATGGTTTTCAAAAAGGATGGCACGAGAAAACCCGCCATTCTGCGAAATATCAGTCCATCAGGTGCAGGTATTGAGATCGTAGAGAAAGAGGATTATGACCTCAATGAACAGGACGAGATCACCCTTGATCTCAAGACATTCAAACTACCGCAGTGCACCTCAATCGACGGAAAAATAGTGCAGGTGCGCCCGATTTCCGAAGAAACCGACGTTGAAAGAAGGCTTTCGCAGGTCGGAATCGAATTCATCGATGTCGATCCCTCTACCATGAATGCGCTGAAGTACCTCAATATAGCATAACGGTCGGATCCAATATCGATATTATTTCAGAAGAGACTGTAACCTTTCATATACCTTTTGTTCATCGCCGGGGCTGATACCGCCTCCCTCGGCCAGATGCGGCCTGCCCCCTCCCTTACCACCGAATTCGCCGAGCACCCGGGAAAGCAGCTTTCCCGCGTGAGCGCCCTCTTTCACTGCAGTGTCCCCTGCGCAAAGAATAACGTTCAGCCTGCCGTCTGCAACCGAGGTCATGAGGGCTACACCGTCAGGTACCCTGGCACGTACCCGGTCAGCCAGCTCCCTCATCTCCTCACGTGCAAAGCCGTTTAATTTCAGGTGAGCTGTGCGGTATTTACCGATCTGAAAAAAATCTTTTTTCAGATCGAAGGAATCTCCCACACCCATTTTGTGCTCTTTTTTCAGCTTCTTCTGAAGCTCACGCACCGCTTCCTGCAGATCTTTCACCTTTTCTGCAACGGCCGTTGCTTCGATATTAAGAAGGAGTGACAGCTCACGCAGTATTTTTTCGTCCTGCTTGACTGCCTGGTACGAATCCACTCTTGTTACCGCCTCGATTCTCCTGACACCGGAGGAGATACTCCCCTCCCGTACAATGCGGAACAATCCGATATCGCCGGTTCTTTCGGCATGGATCCCTCCGCAGAGCTCAGTGCTGATAGCATCTATCTTTATGACACGAATCCTCTCACCGTATTTTTCGCCGAACAGGGCGACTGCACCCATGGCCTGCGCTTCAGCAAAGGGTATATCCTCATACACCTCGACCGGAATATTCGCAAAAACCGCTTCATTCACCATCTCCTCGATACGATCGAGCTGATCAGCCGTAAGTCCCCTGTAGTGGTTGAAATCAAATCGCAGCCTGTCCGGTGCCACGAGTGAGCCTGCCTGGGTTGCGTGCTCACCCACAACGGTCCGTAAGGCATAGTGAAGAAGGTGTGTCGCCGTGTGATTTGCCATAATCCTCTTTCTCTGCTCCTGTTCAACCCTCCCCGTATACGCCGAGTCCTGTATTTCTCCTTCTTCAACCTTGCAGATATGAATAAAAATATCACCGGTCCGCTTCACGTCCTGAACCTTTAAAACAACACCGCCGCCTTCAATAACCCCTGCGTCTCCCACCTGGCCGCCAGACTCACCGTAGAACGGCGTTCGGTCGAACACTACGGCAAAACCACCATTCTCCTCCCTGTAGCGGATGACCCGCATCCCCTCCTGCTCCAGGGTTCTGTACCCTGTGAACTCAGTTGCCGCATCCTCCCTGTATTTTACCCATAGACCGCCGTCGTTTGCGGAATATTCGGTTTGAAATTTGGCATCACGCTTTGCGCGCTGCCTCTGTTTTTCCATCTCTCTTTCAAATCCGCGCCTTTCGACTTTCAGTCCTTTCTCTTCTGCCATGATACAGGTAAGATCGAATGGAAACCCGTAGGTATCGTGCAAAACAAACGCGCTTTCCCCTGGGAAGAGTTCACTCCCTTTTGAAAGTTGACTGATTGTTTTGTTGAACTCCTCAAGTCCCCTGTCTAGGGTTTTCAGAAACAGTTCTTCCTCGTTTTTAACGATCTTTTCTATTACACCGCGGCGCTCTTCGAGCTCCGGGTAATCCGACTTCATTATTGAAACAAGCGTATCGGCCAGCATAAACATAAACGGTTCATCAACACCGAGGAGTTTCCCATGGCGAACCGCGCGCCTCAGAATCCGTCTAAGAACGTACCCCCTCCCTTCATTCGACGGGACCGCACCATCTGCGATTGCAAAGGAGAGCGCACGGATGTGGTCTGCGATAACCTGAAATGAAACGAGTGTCCCTGAATCCGCAGAGCAGGGCCTGCTCGATATCTCCTCCATGCGGCTGATTAAAGGCCTGAACAGGTCGGTCTCGTAATTCGACCGCACGCCCTGAAGCACAGCGAGAGTTCGTTCGAGCCCGAGGCCTGTATCGATATGCTTTGCCGAAAGGGGATTGTATGTTCCTTCAGCTGTTCTGTCGAACTCCATGAAGACCAGGTTCCAGAGCTCAACTATTGTACCGCTTTCGGTTCCCTCTAAGAAATCTTTCTTTTCGCTCGGTAGATACTCGTAGTACAGTTCTGAGCAGGGGCCGCACGGCCCGGTCTCACCCATACTCCAGAAATTTTCCTCGTCGCCCTTTTCAATATCACCGAGCCTCACAAGCCGGTCGGAAGCGATGCCGATATCCTTCATCCAGATATCGTATGCCTCATCGTCATCCTTGTACACGCTCGCCCAGAGATGCTCCGCCGGCAGTTTGAGCCCTTGCGTGAGAAACTCCCATGCCCAGCATATCGCCTCTTTTTTGTAGTAGTCACCGAACGACCAGTTCCCGAGCATTTCGAAGAAGGTGTGATGCCTCCCGTCCTTCCCCACATCTTCCAGATCGTTGTGTTTGCCACTCGCGCGTATACACTTCTGAACCGATGCTGCTCTTCTGAAAGCAGGCTTTTCGATTCCCAGTATGATTTTCTTGAACTGGTTCATGCCTGCATTGGTAAAGAGGAGGGTTGGATCGTCCTCAGGCACCACCTTTGAACTTTCGATGATTGTATGGCCCTTTTTTCTGAAAAAATCCAGAAAAAGCCGGCGTAGTTCATCCGATGTGATCATTAAAATACTCCTTCATCAGCCCGTCGATGATATCAAACTGAAACCCCCGGTTTTTCAGAAACCGGTACAACCTCTCCCGTGCCGTGTCGGGGGGGTAGCTTTCAAGCGATTTCATCTTCTTCTCAGCTGCTGCATGCGCGAGCCTCTGCTCCTTATTGCCGTCAAACTTCTCTTCGACCACCGCCTCGATTATGCCGTCGGAAAGCATCTTTTTCCTCAACTCGAACACGGCCCGCATACGGCCCATGGGCCTGTTCGCACACGTATCCTCGACCCATTTACCTGCGAATGCGAAGTCATCAACAATACCCTCCTTCTTCAGATTGTCCACAAGCTCTCCGGCAACATCACGGTGAAAGCCCTTTTTAAGAAGTCGATTATTGAGCTCACTTTCAGAACGGTCCCTGTAGGAAAGAAGCAACAGGGCATAATCACGACAACGCGCGTATTCATCGCGCCGTATGAGCTCATCGATCTTTTTTTCATCTAACTCATCATTGACATGAAGTTCAACCTGCTGGATCGTGTTGAAATCCAGTGAAAACCTGTATTTCCCATCAATATAAATTGAAAACCTGTTTTTTCTGTGCTTCTGAACTTTTATGTCCGTTATCAACACGAAGTTAAAGTATATTATTACCTCTGAAAAGAACAGAAAAATGCATGGATCACTGGATATCACCTGTCCCAACATTCCATCTGGTTCAGAACACTCAAGTCAACATCATATCCCGGTTATCACTAAGTTGCTGATGCTCTTTTTCTTGACGGGTAACCAAGTTTATACTATCTTTCAACCTAAACTTGGAGCCTCAGGATGAAAACATACTCTATTAAAAAACAGGAAGTCGTCAAAAAGTGGTATCTGATGGATGCCGACGACCAGGTGCTCGGAAGAGTGGCAAGCAGGGTCGCTTCGATACTCAGGGGAAAACACAAAGCTACCTATACCCCGCATGTAGATATGGGCGATAATGTTATAATTATCAACGCCGACAAGGTGAAACTCACAGGCACAAAGCCGTTTAAAAAAGTGTACTATCGCCATTCGGGGTATCCTGGCGGGCTGAGAGAGACATCCTACCTTGAGATGATGCAGAAGGACCCAACCTTTGCGCTGAAAAATGCCATAAAGGGTATGCTGCCGCATAACAGGCTCGGCAGAAGGCAACTCCTTCACATTAAAATTTATGCAGGGGAAAGTCACCCCCATGAAGCGCAGAAGCCTGAAAAAATCGAGATATAGTGAACCGAATCTGTGGATGTTGCAGTAACCTGTGAAGAGATAATTGGAGGAAGCACGTGCCAGATGATTATATTTTTGCAACGGGCAGACGAAAAACCTCAGTCGCCCGTGTAATGGTAAAAAGAGGAAACGGCACCATCACCGTAAACGGCAAAACTCCCGAGAAGTATTTTCCAACAAAGGCCGAAGTAATCATGATAAATCAGCCTCTTGAGGCCAGTGACAATCTCGGAAAGTGGGATTTCCGCATTACGGTGAAAGGCGGCGGATTTTCCGGCCAGGCGGGAGCTATCCTTCACGGCATAGCCCGGGCACTCGTGCACGCCGACCCGGACAGCAAACCTGCTCTCTCCAGAAACAAATTCTTTACAAGAGACTCCAGGATGGTCGAAAGAAAGAAACCCGGCAGACCGAAAGCGCGAAAAAGATTCCAGTTCTCAAAGCGGTAGACACACTGTTGTCTTCGCTTAAAGAGTTGCATCAGCAACCCACTATATCTTCGGCTAAACACTCACATGTATCCGTCATCTCCAAAAAATGTTGATTTATTTCGAGATCAATGCGTTACTCTTTTTAAAATACCGATAGGGGTAACCCGCTCCAGGAGGTCCGGGCCATGTGGTGCGTCCTCAATTTCCCGTGTAAGATCTTTCCCAGCCTCATGCAGCACCTGATGCCTTCCGCCCCGCCACAAAAAACTATCCGTGACATCGTACACCATTGTATTGAAGGCAATATAAGCCGGTTTCCCGTTTTTGCCGTTGCATTCAGCAAGCTCTTCCTCAGTAAACTCTCGCATAGAGGCCTCACCTAAAATACATTTTCAGCAATGGTGGGGGCTCCTGGTATAAGAAGCCCCCTCCCGAAGCTACATCATAAACTTTGAAACAAATGGGGATGTCGTGCCCCTTCTCAGGAAGTGACCGGACGGCCCCTCCCCCAGGAACTCTGAGAACCAGGACTCATGCTCAATTTCCTCATTGAGAATGGCAAGCGCCAGATCATAGGTTCGATGATCCTTTCCGGCCGTCATATTGCATATTTGAGAATAGCCGCGAACCGCGCATCTTTCGGCCTCCACCAGTACCTTCAGAATGTCCCTGACATTCCCCGGGTCTGCGGGCAATGAAGCGGGTGGACATGCTGAGATATCGTGAAATTTCTTCATGTCTGCCGGAAGTTTTCCGCCAAGCTCGTAAATTCTCGGGACAAGTGCCTCGAAATGATTCCGGTCCTCAATACGAGCTGTTTCGGCAATCTCTTTGACCCCCTCTCCTTCCAGCCCGATAAGGTTCATCCTGAGAATGGTGTAGTAGTAGAACGTGGTAAGTTCAGCTGAAGCATTCTTCACCAGAAGCTCCACCAGCTGGTCTACATTCACCCCCGCCTTTTCAACTACTTCTCGTGTAACTTTTGCCATTTTTTACCTCCATAAATTTTTTCGATACACCATGGTGTACCATTTTATTTATTAATAATCGTACCGATTATTTATTTTATGCAAAAAAAAAATATCATCCGCTTATTCTTTCGCACATGCCTCACAGAGACCGTAAAACTCTATCCTGTGCCGATTTACCTTATGATGTGTAAGATTTTCAAGATTCCTGTTCAATTCTTCATCAACCGGCATCTCCAGATCAATAATCGATCCGCACCTCTCGCATATGAAATGGTAGTGGGGATCGATATTCGCGTCAAACCGATCAAATGTGCTCCCGAAGTCGATCCTTCGTGCCAATCCCTGCTCGACCAGTATATTGAGATTGCGGTACACGGTCCCGGGGCTCAGGCCGGGAAACTCTTCCTTGAGCCTGTCGTATACCCATATCGCCGTTGGATGAGAACCCGTGCTCTTCAATAATTCGAGAACTCTCTCTCTCTGTCTGCTCCTCTTGTATTTTTTACTCAATGACCACTCGCATGAAATCTTAACAATAATCGGAATCATTATTAATATACTTTCTTACGACTGAATGGTCAAGTGTTATTTCAACTTTTTTATCTCACCTGACACTTCACCATACCTTCTGTAAACTGCTGTTCATAGGTCCTCCATTTCCTGACCCGCTTCCTGTGCTAGCTCTGAATTACTATAGCGGCGGTTGACTTCTGAAAAATACCGCCTCGCTTCATTTTTGTTTCCCATTTCCTTGTAGTTTTTTCCGAGCATAAAAAGGGCGTACGGTTTCAGTTGCTCGCTGTTGGACTTTTGTAAAAAGGCCGTCAATCCCTCAATTGAATTATTGTAGTCGTGTATGAAGTACTGAGAGAGCGCAAGATGAATCAGCGCAATATCATAAAATTCACTGTCGCTGTGTTTAATACCTGTCTGCAGATAGCCTACTGCCTCGTCGAAGCGCATAACATTGAAGAGCGCAATACCCATATGAATGGCAACTGCACCGTCAAGCGTATCCTCACCGTGCGTATCCATAACACTTCTGAAGGTATCTATCGCCCGGGTAAACTCTCCGTTACCAAAGAGGACCATTCCCTGCTGGTATGCTGAGGCAAGTTTCGCACCTTCCTCATCCTCCTCATCAAACCACTCGAGCTCATCCTTATCTGCAAGTGCACCTCTTACACCAGCAAGAGCGGTATCGGACTGTCCCGACCCTTTACCTCCGATATTCATCGTGTACTTCTTCAGCCCTTTCAGCCATTTCTGCTTCTTCCTGGTCTGCACTGTCCCGAACAGGTCTTTGACCAGCAATGTTTTACTGCTCCCGATTGAAATGACATCTCCATTTACATCGAGCTCCAGAGAGCTGTTTTCACCCGTCCGGATAATCGACCTGTCCATAAGCTGCATATCGATCAAAGCTTTTTCCCAGTTGCCGCTACCCTGCAGATCAACGGAGCACTCACCGCTCCTGTAAAGAATAACCGCGCCAGAAAACCCTATCACCGGTACAAAGAAAAGCATGATCATAAAAGTTAAAATCGGTATTTTTTTCATAACAGCCTCCGCAATCCTGTAAAAATCAGGAGAGCATCAACAGTAATAAAAACCTTTCCCCCTTCTCAAGAACGTAACAAACAGATTCGACATGATTCCCTGTTCTCAACCGGCGAAAAAGGAAACAAGTTCTCTATAGTTATTAAAAACCTTGACCGCGCCCCGGTCAACAAGAAGTTTACTATGGTGATTTTTCTCCTCAGTGCTTTCGTCAGTGCCATCGTTGACAAAACCGATAGGAACAACCCCGGCCCTTTTCGAAGCTGCCACATCATCAGGCATGTCACCGATATAGTATACGGTGTCCCGTATTTTTACATACCCACTTTTTTCAATACAGAGATCTATCCCGAAAGGGTGCGGTTTTCGAAGCCTGCCGCCTGTTCTCTGCTCCTCATGCACAATATCGTCCTCACTTACGACAGCGGTAAATAAATCATTGATTGCAAATGATTCAAGAGCATACAGTGCCTCAACCTCCGGCCTTCCCGTCGCAATTGAGAGTGTATTGGCCACACCGAGAATCTCAATATCCCGGCGCCTCGGGATCAGTCTTTCTCTCTCAATATACCCCCTTTTTTCAAAAAAAAACGGCCTTTCGCTATAGATTCTCTCGAATAACCCCTTTCCAAGGTAGATTTCCTGGAAAATCCTCTTTACAATATTTCCCGTCTTGACATCACCACTGTTCAGTAAAAATGGAGAAACAGGAGCAGTTTGCACAAAACTATTTTTGCGTCTGCTGCACTCGAAAAATATTTCACGGACCGGGTGATGAGAAAGTCCCCGAGTAATACCCGTAGTATCACAGTGCATTAAAAGCGGCCGGGCTCTGGCCAGCACGGCATGATCATCTCCTAAACCGGCAGCTTTCCGGATTTCGCCTGCAATCGCCTGATTGATATCGTCGAAAAACTTTTTGAGAACAGCATCGATGATTGCATAGCTGAGGTCCCAGTCGTTATTGAGACCGCCAGTTTTTTTTATTGCCGCGATATCCTGAAGTGTAATAAAATCTTCAGCAAGTTCCTCAGCCCCTATCACCTGCTGCAGGTACCGGATTACGGTTAAACGCGAAACCTCCCGGTATGATCCGGAAACATCGATAAGCACGCCGTCCATATCGAAGATAACAAGTGGTAGTTTCATCATATGTGCGACCGATTTTTCATGATAATTTTCAACCCTTTTGAAAAAACGTATGGGCGCCGGTCGACTCCTGCTCTTATTTTCGCTCAGACATTCTATGGAAGATCGCCGATCTGTTTTTTAAAAAACAGGCTACAACCTGACCGAAACCCCTCTGCCCTTCAGGTACTCTTTTGTTTCAGGAATCGTAAACTCCCCGTAGTGGTAGATCGAAGCGGCAAGCACGGCAGATGCACCGCCTTCTACAACAGCTTCATACAGATGCTCGAGTGTTCCGCATCCTCCTGAAGCAATTACCGGAATATTGACTCGTGACGTTATTTCTTTCAGAAGTTCAAGGTCATAGCCGTTTTTCGTTCCGTCCCTGTCCATGCTCGTAACAAGAAGCTCGCCGGCTCCTAACTCTTCAGCCCTGCAACACCATGCAATCGCATCTATATCCGTTTTATCCCTGCCGCCCCTCACATACACTCTAAAACCCTCTTGTTCCCGCTTGACGTCAACAGCCACCACAATGCACTGAGAGCCGTAATCTGCCGCACCTGCACGGATGAGGTCCGGGGTTTTCACTGCCGATGTGTTGATCGACACCTTATCGGCACCCGCCTTCAGTATATTCTGCATATCCCCGACACTGCGAATTCCGCCACCGACTGTAAAGGGAATGAAAATTTCATCCGACACCTTTTCCACGACTTCGATAAGTATATCCCTGTTATCGGAAGTCGCAGTTATATCGAGGAAAACGAGCTCATCCGCACCGTCCCGGTCGTATTTCTGCGCCCATTCAACAGGGTCGCCTGCATCCCTGATGTTGATAAAATTAATTCCTTTTACAACCCTTCCCTCCGTTATGTCAAGACACGGTATTATTCTTTTTTTTAACAAAACCAATCCCGCCTATTCATCTTCAAGTGTTCTGCAGGCCTCTGCCACAGAAAGAGTCCCTTCATAGAGAGCTTTTCCAGAAATAACACCGACAACTCTTTCCCCTTCGAGTGCCTTGACCGCTCTTATGTCATCCAGATTTGAAATGCCTCCCGCAGCAATAACAGAAAGCCCTGTTTCATTCGCCATCGTCCGAATACCCTCGATATTTGGGCCTTCGAGCATACCGTCACGGGCGATATCCGTATATACTATGAGCGAGAAACCCATATCCCTGACTCTTTTGCCGAGCTGAACAGCCTTTATACCGCTTCCTTCGGTCCAACCGGAAATCCGCACATACCCCTCCCGGGCGTCTATTCCCGCGGCTAGGGCATCCTTGAACTCACCAACAATTCCTGCAGCCGTCTCACTGTCCCTGACAATTACAGTCCCAAGGATGATGCGCGACACTCCTATATCGATAAGATGCGCAGCCCTGTCCCTGCTTCGCACACCGCCGCCGACCTCCACGGGAATGCTGACAGATTGAACAATCTTTTTTATTGTGTCTCTATTGGTCCGGCCGGCGTTCTTCGCCGCATCGAGATCGACTATATGGATGTAACGGGCTCCCTGTTCCTGAAAGGAGCGTGCGACATCCGCCGGATCATCTGAATACAACGTTTTTTTTGTATAATCACCCTGGGAGAGACGTACACATTTTCCATCGATCAAATCAATCGCCGGCATGAAGATCATCGGCAATACTCCAGATAATAAGATATAAAGGGCCTTCTACCGCCCAGGCTTTCGATCGTCCTCTCAACGAATGAAGGAAGCGAGAAGGCGTCTGGGTGCAACGCCCTGTTGTTATACCAACATTTTGAATTCCTCTTCTAAAATGCATCATTCTCCATGAAGCTGAATTAGTTCTCTCTGTTGAATATTATATGGTCCAAAAGCTTAATTCCTACTGCCTCTAACTTCTTCAAATGTAATCAATCCTTTCTCATTAAATATTTTCTCAACATTCCGGCAAGGTAGACCGGTACGTGTAATCGTTGGCCTCGGCTTTCTATATTCCTTGCGCTGAGGACGATGCTTTTTCCCGGCCTGTAACGCTCTTCATATATTTTCAGGCTTTTTGACTGTGTAACACTACCGGCCTTAACCTCAATGGGAATGATCCCTTCGGCTGCTTCGAGCAGAAACTCGACTTCCGCCGTTCGTCCGACCCAGCAATACAATGCTGAGACTCCGGATGATCGGAACTCCTGAGCTACAAAATTTTCAGCTACATAGCCTTTATAGGTCTTGAAGTCATAGTTCAGAAACCGGGCTGGATCAATGGCACTAAAAGCGCCCAGTAAGCCCATATCAAAAAAGTATTGTTTGAAACGATTTTCCTGTACAAAACCGGACAACGGCGCCTCCGCCCTCTCGACTATTGAGGTACGCAGAATTAAGCATGCCTTCTCCAGCCAGCTCATGGGAGAAACCAGCCGCTCGTAGCCGCGTATCCCGGGTACTGCGTCTTTGAACCGGAACTTCGGAGCGGAGCCATCCTGTGAGCGCGCCAACTGATGCGTTACGTTGCGCCAAAGGCGCTCGATGTGTAGGGCATTGATCTTCCCCGAGTGCTTCGCGATATCAGCCATGTATGTCTCTAAAAGATTATGCTGTAATATGCGGACATCCTTCATCGCTTTATACTGGTCTTCGGATTTATCCCGGTAAAGGGCAACAACTTCCGGCAAACCTCCGACGATGAGGTACCGTTTCCACAGGTCCCATAACCGATCATGGGCCGCCTGGGGCGGGGGATGCGAAAAAACATGGGAATTGAGTAATTCCACCAGACGCTGGTTACCTGTACCCTCGAGAAATTCTTCGAAGCTCATGGGATACAGGTCCAGAAGAGTGACCTTTCCTACCGGAAACGATTCATCGGCCAGGTATACTCCTAAAAGCGAGCTTGCGGCGGCTATAGTCAGCTCAGGCATTTTTTCGCAGAAGTATTTAAGTGAGGTTAATGCTCTCGGGCAGTGCTGGATTTCATCGAATATGAACAGATCGGACTGCTTATCGATCGATGTATCGAGGTAGAACTGCATTTCTTCAACAATTCGGGTCGGATCGAGATCCTTTTCGAACAGCGCTCTGGCCCGTTCATCCTGCTCAAAGTTAATATAGTGGTAATGTGGAAAGGATGTTTTCCCGAAATCCAACAGGCTGTAGGTCTTACCCACCTGACGAGCACCCCGAAGTAACAGGGGCTTTCGGTTACTGCTGTTCTTCCATTGTAGCAATGCTTGATTAATACTACGATTCATAAGAATACATTACCCATAAAAGGTATTTTCAGCAAGGACTTTCTTTATATTTTGATCATTTTCTGCAAGGACTTATTCTCAAAAAAATGCCTCGCCTTGCAGGCTCATTTAGTCCTTGCAGTCTTCTTACGTCTATTATTTTTCAGTTCCGTCTCCAACCGCATCTTTTCTTCTTTGATACGCTCAAGCAATTTCTCCGCCGGCTCGTCATCCGGATCCTGCTGTACCAACTCCCCCCGGAAGGCTTTAGCCAGCACCGACTGAGACAGTCTGTCGATTCTGTCTTTAGCTTTCCTGTAATGTTCTTCCAGCGTGTCAGCAAGGGCGAAAAGCTTCTCAACCTGACGGACAATTTCCTGCTGTTCTTCGAGAGGAGGGAGAGGGGCCGCCCCTTTCTTAACTTCTGCAGCCGTCTTTTCTAAAAGCCCTTCAAAGGCGGCCCCTTTTACATCCACATCCATGGCCGATCATTCTTCCCTGTTGATCATTACTCGGTTACGGAACTGGTGTATTTTTTGAAGGGGCCGGTCCGCTTTCTGTTGGATATTCTTCAACCGCGTGTGCGGATAGAGAAGATACATCAAGGCCATCTTTCCAGGGTTTGATCTTCCAGTTCAATATCTTGGATTGCAGCCGTTTATCTATTCTTTTTTTTCCTGTTACTTTTTCTGATTCAGCCATAATCCATAAAGCATATTCTTTGGGCATAACATATACAACAATGCCATCCTTCCGTTTTCCTGAGGTTCGGCCGACCTGCAACCTGCTTAATGGGGCTCGTGGGCTGCCGCCCGTGTGTTGTGTGGGTGCAGGGGACTCACATCCGCGAGCAAGCTCGCCTCCTCTACCGCTGATCCACGGTCCCTAAAAGACCGCCTGAAAATCATCAATACAGGAAATCTCCCATTAATCAGCCTCGGTCGCGCAGCTAAGAAACATCTGCATCCCAGCGGAGATGCCGCAACACACCCTGCGCAATGTTAGACAGATGATCGCCTATTTTTTCCATATTATCCACGAAATCGATATATATGATACTCGCCAGGTAATTGTATCCACCCTTATTCACCCTTTCTATTTGACGGTTCTTGAGATCCACCTGAAGCTTATTGAGCCTGTTCTCATTTTTAAGCACCACCCTGGCGGATTCCGATTCCTCCTGTATAAGCGCTGATGAAGTATGAGAAATCATGGAATGCACAATCTGAACGAGTCCACGAAGTTCCTCGATTGCTTCCGCTCGAATCGGAAGTTTCTGTTCACTTCTTCTCTGGGCAAGTTCCAGAATATTAATTGCATGGTCACTGACACGCTCAACATCGTTTACCGAATGAATGAGTACGGGGATTTTTTCGGCTTCATCCTTTTCCAGCTGTCTCTGGGATAGCTCTACCAGGTATTGGATTATCTCCTTCTGAAGATTGTCAACTACTTCCTCTCTCTGCCGTATCTTGTCAATGAGGTTTGAATCCATTTTAAAAAATATGGTAAGTGAATCATCCAATGCTTCCTTCGCGTACTCCATCTGTCTGTTTATCTCCTTCTTCGCCTGCTCGAGGGCAAGTGGCGGATTATCGAGAAGATGCTTTTCGAGAAATATCGGCTGCATATCGATTGCCCCGGGTTTGACGCGGGTGAGCTTGACGGTAAGCACTTCAAGAACTTTAATCAGAGGCAGAAAAATAAAGAAAGAATTGATAATATTGAATATACTGTGTGCGAGCGCTATATGGAGCATGATATTCTTCGGTGTAACAGGGCCGGGAACGATCATCTCAATGAATTTGGGATACCACCCGGCGTACACAGGAACAATCATATATAGAACGCCTATCGTATTGAGAAGCGTATGCGCCATTGCAGTACGTTTAGCCGCCGTGTTCGTTCCAATAGCCGCGAGCTGCGCGGTTATTGTGGTGCCAATATTATCACCCAGAATAATTGGGACACATGTTTTAAAATCTATCACGCCTGAGAATGCCATGATCTGAAGCAGTGCAATGGTCGCTGAAGAGCTCTGGAGCAGTACCGTAATCCCTGTGCCGAGAAGAATGCCTAAAATGGGGTAGTGTCCGAATGCCAGTACGGCATTCTTCAGAGCCGTGCTCTTTTCAAGCGGTGAAAATGCGTCTTTAATAAATCCGAGCCCGGTAAAAAGAAGACCGAAACCCAGAATAAAGTTGCCCCACATCCTGGTTGAATGTGTCTTTCCGAAAAGTGTAAGGAAAAACCCGATCCCGATTGCCGGAAGTGCGTAGCTAGTAATTTTAAAGAGCGCAAAGAAGGAGACAATCCAGGCGGTAAGCGTTGTACCGATATTCGCGCCGAGAATAATGGATATCGCCTGTCTGAGCGTGATGAGGCCTGCATTGACGAACCCGACAGTCATGACTGTGGTTGCCGAAGAGCTCTGGACGAGCATGGTAACGAGGGTTCCAATAAAAAGCCCGATAATGGGACGTTTTGTCAGGACGTCGAGCGTATTCTTCAGTTTTATACCGGCAACTTTCTTCAGACTTTCCGACATCATCTTCATTCCGAGAAAAAAAAGGCCCAGTCCCCCGATAAGACCGAAAATTATTTCTCTCGCCATATAACACCTCCGAATGTTGCATCAGCAGATCGCTAATCCAAATAAAATACACATCGATGATATACGAACAACTTCGAAGCTCACGCAGGCGAAAACAGGACCTCCTACACTGCCGATTCATAAATACCAATTCAGCCCGGACACCTGCCCAGATTCAATTCAGTGTTCGGTTAAACATGCGAAATTATTCAGAAGTTTCAGTCCGTTGTTCTGGCTCTTTTCGGGATGAAACTGTGTCCCGAAGATATTTCCCTTCTGCACCACAGCGGTAAAACGGCCGAAATGATCGCTGTAACCTGCTATTTCGTTTATATTATCAGGCTCTGCATAGTAAGAATGAACAAAATAGAAGTCGCTTCTGTCAGGAATTCCCTCGAAAAGAATACTCTCCTCTACTATCTGAACTTCATTCCATCCCATATGCGGAACCGGCCTGTCAGGGGGAAAACGTGTGACATTCCCGGATATCAGCGCCAGGCCGTCAGTTACCATATGCTCATTACTACTGCTGAAAAGAAGCTGCATACCAAGGCAGATGCCGATCAAAGGCCTGCCTGAACGGGCATACGCCCTTATTTTTTCAACGAGCCCCTTTACGTTCAGCACTTCCATCGCCTTGGGGAATGCACCGACACCGGGGAGCACAAGGGAGTCTGCAGTATATACTTCTTCCGGATCTGCGGTGACACGCACTTGAAAGCCCTGTGTTACAAATCCCCGAGTTATCGATTTAATATTGCTGATGCCGAGATCAATGATTGTAATCACGTTAAACATTCCTCCCATACCGCTCAAACGTATAACAGGCGCACTCGTTTAAGATGCTAATCTATTGAATTTATACAGGCGATTGGGGTTTGCGGATCAGCGGTTGAGGATTCGAGTTTGCTCCCCCACATAATTGGTCCGTTGCAGCCGTTCAATAAACGGACGGTACAGCTTTTCTACACTATTTTACAACACGCCTTTTGTCGACGGTACATCACTGCCCGGGTCCCTTATTTCTACTGCGTCCCGCAGGGCCACACTGAATGCCTTGAATGCAGCTTCCAGAATATGATGGGCGTTTCTACCGCGAATTGCATCGATGTGCAGGGTAATATCTGCGTTGTTCGAAAATGCCCTGAAGAATTCCTCTATAAGCTGAGAATTGAAATGAACAATCACCGGTTCTTCGATGGGGATTTCATAGTGCAGGTAGGGCCGCCCGGAGATGTCAATACACACCCTGACCAGTGCTTCATCCATTGGAACGGTTGCTTCGGCGTATCTTCTTATCCCCTCTTTGCTTCCAATGGCTTCCCTGAAGGCGTGTCCTAGCGTTATTCCCGTATCTTCTACGAGATGGTGAAAATCGACTTCGATGTCACCTTCAGCATGAAGATCAAGGCTGAACCGGCCGTGCCTGGTGAACAGCTCGAGCAGGTGATTAAAGAACGGAATGCCGGTATTGATAGTATAACTGCCGTCACCATCAAGATTAAGAGTTGCCTCGATCTCCGTTTCTTTTGTCTTTCTTGCAACATTACCGATACGAATATCATCCATAAAGCTTTCCCCATTACGTGAGCAGTATTTCGGATACCTTTCACCCCGTCTTTCATCTACAATCACTATTAAAAACAGAGTCGGATAAGAAAAACAAATCAACTCAACACGGATTTGTTTAACAGCACTGTTGGTTTACTCAGGCGCCGCTCTGCCTTTATTTGTCTTGATCCGACATCCTCTCCACGATAGATAGAGCGTGTGCGTGAAGCCCCTCACTCTCTGCAATAATACGTGCATATTTTCCAAGCGCATTCGTTCCTTTTTTCGACATTCGGACTATACTGCTGAACTTCATAAAACTCAGAACATTGAGCGGAGAAAAGAACTTCGCCGTTCCTCCGGTAGGGAGTACATGGCTCGGTCCTGCAATATAATCGCCGAATGCTTCCGCCGAATATTGCCCGATAAAGATGGCCCCGGCATTTACGATACCCTTTACATATTTCTGCGCACCCTGAACCTGCAGTTCGAGATGCTCAGGTGCAATCTCGTTTGCGAGAAAGACAGCGTCCTGGATATCCTTGACAATATATATACACCCCTTTTGGCGTATTGCCTTTTCAATAATTTCTTTTCGCGGGCTCCTTTCAGTCAATTTGACGATCCATTCGGCAATGTTTTCCGCTGTCTTCGGTGATGTGGCGGCACACAGCGCCCTCGCGTTTTCATCGTGTTCAGCCTGTGCAATAAGGTCGGAAGCGGTTACCCGCGGATGAACAGAACCGTCGGCAATCACAAGCACTTCGCTGGGACCGGCCACCATGTCGATATCAACATACCCGAAGAGCTGCTTTTTTGCAAGCGTAACAAAAATATTCCCCGGTCCGACAATCTTATCAACGCACCATATAGATTCGGTACCGAGCGCAAGAGCCGCGATTCCCTGCACTCCTCCCACCCTGTACACTTCGTTTATGCATCCAAGTTTCTGCAATACCGCACAAAGGGCCGAAGGAGCCCTGAACGATGAAGGGGGAGATATGACCGCGATCTCCCCAACACCCGCTGCCATTGCGGGAACAGCCGTCATAATAAGAGATGAAGGATATGCCGCTTTCCCTCCGGGAATGTATATCCCAACCCTTTTGAGCGGTGTGCATTTTTGTCCGAGGAGGTTTCCGAGTTGGTCTGTGAACGTCCAATCACTGATTGGATTGTGCTCATGAAAGCGCCTGACCCTCTCAATGGCAATATCGATAGCTTCAGAAAGCGTTTCATCAATGCCTCTTGCCGCATCCGCTATCTCCAGACCGCTTACCCTGAGTTCCATGGTATCAACACGGTCAAACTTTTTAGTGTACCGCTGCAGAGCCCTGTCCCCGTTTTCAGCAACATCCGCAATAATACCGGCAACTTTTTTTTCGGTATCCTCGGGAAACATGCCCCGTCTGCTCCTGGAGAATTCGGCAATTTTACGCCGGCCCAGGCAGGAGAAATCCTCTATTCTTATATCATCCGCCTTCATAGGAGGTATTTCCTGTTTTTACACTTTATTATAGTTTTATATAAGAATCGGCGAAAATTTATTCTTGGAGAATTTTATTGTCAAGACAAATATACAGCTTCAAAAAGCATTACAATTCCAATGTTGATTTTTATAATATTAATAACATAAATGCAGGGTTCAATTATGCTTATCGAATTTATCATAATGTTCAGGGAAACACTCGAGGCTGCGCTTATTATAAGTATCATTTCTTGATTTCTCATAAAAACCGACCTGAAAAATCACCTCAAGCAGGTAGCCGGAGGGCCTACTGCCGGAATCGCAGCGAGTATGATCGGCGTGTTTCTCTTTTCCCGTCTCACTGAGGGATTCAGGGGCAGGACTGTTCGCTCACGGCATCCATGAGCTTCAGGAAGCCGGAATTGTGCCTCAGTTCATCAAACATGTATGGGATATCAATCCTGCAGTCAGACCGGGCAGCAGTTACCCACCCTTCCACGAAAACGGGTACATAGGCACTATTTTAAAGGGTCTCTTCGGATATAACGGCAACCCGTCCCTTCTCGAGGTTAAATTTTATGCACTCTACATTGCAGCAATCCTCTTCATTAAAAACTTTGCATATGTCAGTAACTTTTTTACATTAGTATGGCGTGCTTTCGCAAGTGCCGGTGGTAATCAGGCCGGATTCGATTGAGCGGGATACGCCGTATCAGGCAGCAGTTTACGTGAAATCGCGCGCTGTTAAAATGAATAATTTACAAAAGTCCCGGGGGAAACCCAACAGCACTGATAGGAGAGGATGATATGGACTGCACCGGTAGCAGTCGTCACTTATGAGTATATTAGTGTTACATTCAAGCGACTTGAAATACAGGGAGGAAATAGTTGAAAGACTGGGAAGCTGTTTTTTTTGATCTGGACGGACTGCTTGTAGATACGGAAGGAATACATGTACGTGCATACGAAGAAGTGGCCGAGCATCTCGGTATTGCGCTTACCGCTGATTATGTTAACGCCTTTATAGGAGCCCCAACATCAGAAAATATCAAGAGAATCATGGCCGACTACGACGTTCCTGTCGAACGATATGAAAAAATACTGAAAATCAGGTACGACCGATATGCTGAGCTTGTAAGAAAGATACCACTTTTGCCCATGGATGGTGCGGTTGAATGTGTACTGAGGGCAAAGGAAAAGGGGTATCGGACGGCTCTCGTTACCTCTTCGATGCGCGAACACACAGTGGCAGTTCTCGATAACATCACAAAGCATTCTAATTTTAAAATCAATGTGGCCGCCTGCTTTGATACCATGGTCTTTGGTGATGATATAGCCCGTCAGAAACCGGAACCGGATATTTATCACGAAGCAGTCAGCCGCCTGGATATAGCCCCGGACGCCGCTGTTGCGCTGGAAGATTCCGAGGCAGGAGTAACTGCCGCAAAAACCGCCGGTGTTCATGTCATTGCAGTACCGTGCCATAATACCAGAGATCAGGATTTCACCCGTGCGGATAAAATTGTTGAGTCCCTGCAGGAAATTCTAACACTGGATTTTCTCAACTGAACATCGGTAAATCCCGCATGCCGAAAAGAGCATAAAACGATGAAAAATTGTTTGGTCGGGCTATCCGCGCAAAGTGATTTTCCCGAAAACATATTGCAGACACCCGAATTTATTGAAATAAAAAAAATAACGCCCCTCGAGACATCCTTTTTCAGGGATAATACCCAAAAACCGGTCTACTTCCATATCCAGTACAACGGCAATGGCGGATATCTGCTGCCCACGGCAGATAATTTCAGCGATTATCTCGCGGAGTTCAGCGAGGCGTACCGTATTGCGAAACCGGCGCTCGTCTCGTTTCACTTCGGGCTTTCAGCAAAAATCATACATGTTGACAGTGAAACCTTCGTCGCAAAAGCATGCTCGCCCCCGTTTACAAGGGAGGGGATCGTTTCCAGGCTTGGGCACAACCTGAGATTTTCACGTACGGTTTTTCAGGAAAGCCGCATACTTCTTGAAAACATGGAGTTCATTCCGGAAGAGCTGTCGAAAGGAGCGTACCGGTACATTCAGGATGCGGATTTTTTTTCACAAAATATTCATCGTTTCATAGAAATGGGAATACTCGACGGGATGGTGCTCGATATAGCGCACGCTCTCATCGCTGCGGCAAACCATCCGGTCTATAACGGGCTCGAAAACATCAACAGTGATTCAAAACATTTCGACCCGGTTCGAACCGGCAGAAGGTACATCGGATCCCTTGCGAAATACCAGAACGATATCGATATACTCGGCAGTTTTAAAAAATACGTAAAACTGCTGCCTGTCGAGCTCATCAGGGAGATACACATATCCGGAATACACCGTCTGCAAAACGGTGTTTACGTTGACAGCCACAATGAAATAAGCAGGCTCGAGCTCGAGGCCCTTGACTTTCTGCTTGATATTTTACCCGTAGACGGTGATGATAGAGTATCAGTCACTCTTGAATATGCACGCGACCCCGGCCGAATCCCGGATCAGATAAAAACCCTTAAAAAGTTTTGCAATGCAAAGTGGCGAAGGCCACTTCACGGCCGAGTATCAAAGATAACTTAATCGAAGTTACTTAGAAGCGGTCTACGTCCTTGACAGGAAGTATCATTTCGTGACCGAGTATCTGAAAGTAACTTCGCGAGAAATTACTTAGAAGACTGAACTATCGGAATAAAGGTACAGGATTTAAATATGTTTAAAAAGGTTTTGATTGCAAACAGAGGAGTAATTGCAGCCCGGATTTTAAAAACCCTGAAGGAAAACAGCATACAGTCAGTGGCTGTGTATACCCCGGGAGATGAAAAGTCCCTCCATGCAGCCCGGGCAAATGAGAGCATCTGCATTCGGGCGTACAATGAGATCCCGGAGATCATATCGGTTGCCAAGAAGTACGAAGTCGATGCAATCCATCCGGGAGTCGGGTTTCTCTCGGAAAACATAGATTTTGCAAAAGTCACAAACCATTACAGTGTTTTCATAGGTCCCGGCACTGCGCTGTTTATAAAGATGGGAAACAAGGTGAAGGCACGAAGGATCGCCGAGGAAGCGGGTATCCCGACGACACCGGGTTCGCGCGTACCGCTCAAAACGGAAAAAGAGGCGACCACCGTCAGCAGCTCAATCGGCTACCCTGTCATTATCAAAGCTGCGGAAGGCGGTGGCGGCATGGGCATGGAACGGGTCGGCAGAGAGGAGGAGCTGTCCGGTACACTCAGTCAGGTGAAAGCACAGGCCAAGACCCTCTTCGGCAGTGAAGAAGTATTCATTGAAAAACTTATCGATCCGAACAGACATATTGAAGTACAGGTGCTCGCTGATAGCTACGGTAATGCGGTACATCTCGGAGAGCGGGACTGCTCAATTCAGAGACGACATCAAAAACTCATCGAATATTCCCCCGCCGACATCTCAGATGAATTACGAAAAGCTATGACGGATGCAGCAGTTACACTGGCAAAAGCGGTAGGGTACACAAATGCGGGGACCGTTGAGTTTCTTGTCGATGAAAAGGAAAACTTCTACTTCATGGAAATGAACACCCGCATTCAGGTGGAACACAGGGTAACCGAAATGACCTGGCGCAGAGACCTAATAAACGAACAGCTCCGCATCGCCGCCGGCGAGGAGCTTGGTTATGCACAGGATGACCTTAAGGGGTATGGTTTCGCCCTTGAATGCAGGATCAATGCGGAAGACCCGGATAATAATTTCGAGGCGTCGCCGGGAACCATCGAACGATTCATTCCTCCGGAGAAAAAGAATGTGATTGTCGATACTTTTATCCCGCAGATCGAATCAAAAAAAGATGCATATCACATTTCGACAGCTTACGATTCCTTGCTCGCAAACGTTATAACCTGGGGCAAGGACAAAAAGTCCGCAGTCAGGCTCATGGGACAGGTGTTGACAGAGTTTGTCATTGAGGGAAAGGAGGTGAAAACAACTATTCCTTTTCATCTGGAGCGGGTTAAAGATCTCTGAACGAAAACATTTATCCTGCAGGTTAAAATACAATGTGTTTCGAATGTTATTTATGTGCAGGATCGAGGGGCCAAAACAGGTAATACATGCAGTGCAGCATGCTTTATGCAGTCGGTACCGATAATCAGAAAATAAATCTGAAAAAACGAGGAGAATCATTATGGCAAAGCGGGTCCATATAAAAATCAACGGCAGTGAATGTACCGCTGTTCTCAATCAGAACAGATCGGCCCTGCAATTTTATGAAAAGCTACCCATGCGTATCTCCATGACGCGCTGGGGGGATGAGTACTACGGAGACTGCGGTATTGCAGTCGATCTCGAAGATGATGCCAGAGTTGAAATGGATATCGGAGAGCTCGCGCTCTGGCCGCAGGGGAGTGCGCTATGCATATTTTTTGGTCCCACCCCGGCAAGCGTCGGTAACGAACCCCGTGCTATCTCCCCGGTAAATCCGATCGGGAAAATCGAGGGGAACTCCCGGTTTTTAAAGAAACTGCCATCCGCAGTCAAGGCCGAAATAGACGTGGGATAAAAAAAGTACTATTTCCCCGATGGCTCTCAAAATATCCTCTTTCGGTAAAAAAGATACCGTACTTTTTCTTGACACGGGATTATCCGATGAAGTATTCTAAGAGATGTCTCGTAAACTGCAGACAAGAAATTCACTGCCTCAAGACAGTCTTTTTTATAGGATTTGGTATTTGAGGGTCTTTTTCCGGTTTACCGGGCTGCTGTTAATTATAATAGCAGGCGGAGAGAGGGGAAATGTATGAAAATTTTTTTTGCATCCGACCTGCACGGTTCGGAGATTTGCTGGAAGAAGTTCATCAGTGCGGGAAAATTTTACGAAGTTGATGCCCTGATTCTGGGCGGAGACATGACCGGGAAGGCTGTTGTTCCGATTATTGCACAGGGCAGTGGAACCTACAAGGTTACACTTCTGGACCAGGAAAGCATCCTGAAAGGAAAAGAAGAAGTCGAAGAGATGGTAAAAACAATACAGAACAGGGGCTACTACCCGTATGTCACAGACCCCGATGAGGTTGAGGAAATTTCAAAATCAGAAGAAAAACTCGATAAACTGTTTCT